>Ga0070681_10001411_pt1 | contig 21081 bp, 12 predicted proteins | sample KBSC83BmetaG_FD_65650 | JGI IMG/M metagenome (GOLD analysis project Ga0070681, IMG submission 65650) | Corn rhizosphere microbial communities from Kellogg Biological Station, Michigan, USA - KBS C8-3B metaG | ecosystem: Host-associated > Plants > Roots > Rhizosphere | place: USA: Michigan... | reverse complement strand
ATTTTTCTTTGACACTTATCCAGGGGCGACGCGCTTCGCGCTTGCCCCTGGCTATCATATTCCGCGCCTTTGGCGCTAAGAACCGCGCCTTCGGTGCTAAGAGTCGCGCCTTTAGTGCTAAGAACCGCGCCTTCGGTGCTAAGAGTCGCGCCTTTGGCGCTAAGAACCGCGCCTTCGGTGCTAAGAGTCGCGCCTTCGGTGCTAAGAGTCGCGCCTTTGGCGCTGATTCATATTCCGCGCCTTTGGCGTTGGTTTTATCCGCGCCTTGGCGCTGATTGACCACTTTCACATTTCGCGTGTTGCGCTGTTACCGCAGGTCGGGGGCGGGATCCAGCTCACGCACGTGAGTGAATTCGATTGCGAAGCGCGCGGCCATGCGGTAGAGGGTTTTGCGGTTGATGCCGAGGATCTCCGCGGTGCGCTTGCGGTTGTTGCCCGTCGCTTCGAGGACGTGGAGGATGTAACGGCGCTCGATCTCGTCGAGATTTGGCAAACCTGAAAACAGTACTTCGAGATCGTCAGTCGAAAGCGACGGCGTTTCAGGTGACGGTTGCAGACGAATGCGCGGCGGCAGATCGTCGATCGTAATCACACCACCCTGGTTCAACGTGATCGCGCGCTCGATGACGTTCTCCAGCTCACGCACATTGCCGGGCCACGAATACGCCGTGAGGGAGTGCATGGTCTTCTGATCCGGACCATTCGCTGCTGTTGGACCAGGCGCGTGCTTGCGCACAAAGTGTGCGACGAGCAGTGGAATGTCTTCGCGGCGCAGTCGCAACGGCGGCAGGTGCAGTTGAATCACGTTCAGACGATAAAGTAAGTCGCCGCGAAAAGCTCCGGCAGTCGCCAGCTTCTCGAGATCGGAATTACTCGCAGCAATCACGCGCGCTCCGACTTTGATCGGCTCAGTGCCGCCAACCGGAACCACCTCGCGCTCCTGCAAAACACGCAGCAACTTCACCTGCAACGCAGCACTCGTCTCGCTGATTTCGTCGAGAAACACAGTGCCCTCGCCCGCCTGTTCAAAGATCCCGCGCTTATTTGCGATCGCGCCGGTGAACGATCCCTTGACGTGTCCAAACAATTCCGACTCGAGCAAGGTCTCAGTAAGCGCGCCGCAATTCACGGCAACAAATCGTTCGGCTGCTCGTGCGCCATGATTGTGAATGGCACGCGCCACCAACTCCTTGCCCGTTCCGGACTCGCCGGTGATCAGAACTGCGGCGCGCGAGTCGGAAACGCGCGCGATCATCTTGTAGATCTCCAGCATCGCCGGCGTGCGTCCAATCAGTCCCGAACTGCGCTCTTCCTCATCGAGATCCGATGCCACTTGCTTGCCCGTTCCGTTTGCGAGTGCACGCCGTACAATCGCGACCAACTCGTCGATGTTGAACGGCTTGCTGATGTAATCAAACGCGCCTTCTTTGACTGCTCGCACCGCCGTTTCGATCGAACCAAATGCAGTCATCAGCACGACCGGAACAGACGGATACTCACGCCGCACAATCTCCAGCAGCGACAGACCGTCGAGCCTCGTCTTCATGCGAATATCGCTGAGCAACAGGTCCGGACACTGCCGCGCCACTTCCGCGAGTGCTGCCTCGCCGCTGTTTGCGAACGTGGCGCCGAAACCCTCACGAGCGAAGACTTCGCAGAGCAGCTCACACGTGACCGCATCGTCGTCAACAGTCAGAATCTGCGGGATCTTACGCGGCATCAAACCTCACCTCAGCAAATCCGGGCGCGACAAACTTCGCATCAACCACCGGCAACACGACGCGGAACGCAGCGCCGATCTCAACTTCAACAGACTCGATCTTCCCGCCGTGTTCGACAACGATCTCTCGCGCAATTGCAAGGCCGAGCCCGCTGCCGGTTTTCTTCGTGGTCCACATCGGCTCGAATAAATGACTCTTCGCGTCGTCGCAGATACCGGTACCGGAGTCGATAAATCGCACTTCAATCAGGTTCGCCTCCGGGAGGTAGTTGGTAACAAACTTCATCTCACCACCCTCAGGCATCGCTTCGAGGCTGTTGTTCACGAGATTGAGAAACACCTGGTGCAAACTCTCGCGGTCCGCAAGCACCCAGGGCAATCCATCGTCAAGCTGCTGCGATATGCGAATGTTGTGCGACTCGAAGATCGGCGCAACCAGCAGTAATAACTCCTCGACGATGAGGTTGATATCTGTCGGTTGCGGATGTATTGGACGCCGATGTGTTCGTTCGAGCAGGCTCTTCACTGTTTGCACGATCGAACCGAGTTGTGCGTCGATGATCTTCAATCGTCGTTGCGTGTCGCCGCAACTCGGATGATTACGAGCAAGCAATTGGAGGTGCCCGTTGATCGCATTCAACGGTGTTCCGATCTCATGTGCGAGCGAAGCAGTCACCTGGCCAATCGCGGCCAGACGTTCCGCATGCGACAAACGTTGCTGCGTGCGAATCAAATTTCCATTCGCGGCGCGCAACTCGCTGGTCGCGAGGTGAACCTTCTTCACGAGCTCGTTATTCAAACTCGCAATCTGTCGCATCAACTCTTCGCGCTCTCGAGATCTGGACGCGATGTCGTCCATCATTTGATTGAAGCCACCCGCAATCTCGCCCAACTCGTCGTCTCTGTGCACGTGAACTCGAGCGGAAAGATCACCCTTGCGAGCATGGACCATCGTTTGGACGATGTCTTTCACTGGTTTGCGAAAGAAGTAGACGAAGAGGAGATACAGCAGGAGCACGGACGCGATCACGGCGCCCGTCAGCACGAAGTTGTACTCGCGATGAAGACTATTGACCAACCCGCGATTATGACCTTTGAGCACCAGCGCCTTGATGAAGCCACTATGCTGGCCATTGCTGATCGGAGTGGTAATCAACCAGTACTCACCATTGTTGCGAGTGATCTGAGTTGAAGCCGCCTCGGTTGACCCGTCCCACGCCGTCAGGAGATCGCTGGTGCCTGTGGCGGTCGTAGCAATGAGTCGCGGAACAGTCGGCTGATTTTCGTAGACGTCGATCTGTCTGAAATCGGGCCGCGAGCTGACGACGACCTGCATCTCCTGCTGGAGATCTTCGAGATTCGAGAAGTAGTCGTACTGCGCGATGCGATTGCCGAGCGCGTTGCTCTGGCCGACCGCGTTTTCGTAGTGGTCCTTTTCGATCAGCGAACGGATCCTGCCGCTATGAAGGTAAGACGACGCGATCAGAATCAGCGACATCGAACCAGCCACGAGGAGCAGAATTTTTTGTTGGAGATTTAGCCGCAGACGCATCACAACTCGCGCCATCGCAATTCCTATTCACCGCAGATCTAAGCAGAAAAACGCAGATAATTTCAGATTTGCGTTCATCTGCGTAAATCTGCGGCTCAAGTTTTGTGGCTATTTAGGGCCAGTGGGCAAAAGGGCCACAGTGGATTATTCGCCATTGGTGTCGATCGAGTAACGTTCGATCATCCGGTAAAGCGTGCGTCGATCGATGCCGAGGGTTTCGGCCGCCCGAGTGCGATTGCCGCCCGTGACCTCGAGGATGTAAAGCAGATAGCGTCGCTCGAGCTCGTCGAGCGCGGGCAGATCTTCGAATAACGCCGACAGCGGCGAGCGTGCGGCCGCGCGCACCTGGGCCGACTGAAGTTTCTCCGGCAAGTCTTCAGGAACAATCGCGTGCCCACGCGCGTGCAGCACCGCATATTCGATCGCCGACTCGAGCTCGCGCACGTTGCCCGGCCAGTTGTAAGCGACGAGCGTCCGGATAGTCTCTTCGGAAAGTGTTAACTGCTTGTGTCCTTCGCGCTCGAGCACCAGGCCAAGGAAACGCTCCGCGAGCAACGGAATGTCAGTGCGACGTTCCTTGAGCGCGGGCACGCGCAGCGTTACCACGCTGAGCCTGTAAAAAAGATCCTCGCGAAACTTTCCGGCCTTAACGTCCATCTCGAGGTTGCGATTTGTGGCCGCAAGTATGCGCGCATCGACTTGCGTCGCTTTCGACGAACCCACTCGCCGGATCTCTCCTTCCTGTAGCGCGCGTAAGAGTTTTACCTGCAATGCCGGACTTGTCTCGCCGACTTCGTCGAGAAAGAGCGTTCCTCCCGCCGCTTCTTCCCACAGTCCCTTGCGATCGTTGACCGCACCTGTAAATGCGCCGCGAACGTGGCCGAAGAGTTCCGCTTCCAAAAGCGTCTCGGTAAGCGCGCCGCAGTTTACGGCTACGAACGATCCGGCCGAACGCGTACTGTGTTGGTGAATCGAACGCGCGACCAACTCCTTTCCCGCGCCTGACTCGCCGATTATCAGGATCGTCGAACGCGTGGGCGCGACGCGTGCAATCTCCTTGTAGAGTCCGATCATGACCGGCGAGCGTCCGAGCAAACCGCCTTGCTCGTACGGCGCAGAGATCTGTTCAGCGCGATGTTGTTCAGCAGTGCCACCATTCGGATCCTGCTCGAGTGCGCGGCGCGCAATCGCCACCACTTCCTGAACCTTGAAGGGTTTTGAAATAAAGTCCCACGCGCCTTCACGCGCCGCTTCGACGGCGGAGTCGAGCGTGCCGAACCCGGTAACCAGAATCACCGGACACTGCGCGCGCAAGTCTTTCAGCAGATCCAGACCCGACTGATTCGATTCGAGGTTCACGTCGCTGACAACCAGATCGATCTTCTCTTTCTCGGCGAGGCTGAAAGCCTGCGACGGCGTGAGCGCGGTGTCGACATGCCAGCCTTCCGCGCAAAAGATCTCGCGCAGCAAGTCGCATGAATCCTGATCGTCATCGACAACAAGAATGTGTTTCATCTCACGCCAAGCTCCAACTCAGGTTCGTGATTCTCAACTCCGGGCACGTCACTCGGTATCGCCGCGAAACTCAGACGAAAGCGTGTGCCTTCTCCCAACTCACTCTCAACTTCAACCCTGCCTCCGTGCTCGGCAACGATCTGACTCACGATTACCAAACCGAGACCGGTGCCCTGTCCGCGATCTTTGGTCGTGTAGAGCGGATCAAAAATGTGGCTCATTACCTCGGGAGTCATTCCCGTTCCTGTATCGATGAAGTCAACGAGGACGCGTTGCGCTTTACCGGCCTTGCCTTCGAGTGCGGTGTGAATCTGAATCTCACCGCCGCCGGGCATCGCGTCGAGACTGTTGTTAATCAGGTTCAGGAACAACTGCTGCAAACGATCCGATGAACCCCCAATGAGCGGAAGATTGTCAGCAAATGTTTCGACGAGGCGGATGTTGCGTTTATCGAACGCCGGCGACATCGCATCGCAGAGTTTGCGCAACACTGAATTCAGATCGAGTGGGGACAGTTCAGTTTCGAACCTGGTCTTATCCAGCATGCGGCGCACGATGCGTTCGATGCGCTCGATTTGCGCGCTGATGGTGCGAATGCGCGACTCCGCGTCACGCGGATCGCGGTCGAGATCCGATTTGAGCAACTGAACGTGACCGCTGATCAGGTTGAGTGGCGTGCCGACTTCGTGCGCGAAGTGAGCGGCAGTTTGACCGGCGGCAGCGAGGCGTCCCAACTCATTCATGCGACGATTCGTGCGCCAGAGCTCGAGATTCGTTTCCTGAAGCTGTTGATTTCGTTTCTGGAGCTCGATGGTCGCTTCGCGAACGCGGTCGCGAAGTATGCCTTGTTCCGTCTCGAGCTTCGTAGTCAACTCCAATTGCCGAAAGAGGTAATAAGTGCCGATCAGGATTAACCCAATCGCTACCAGGAACATCCAGATCACGCTCTTCAAATACCGAAATGCGACGGCGCCGAGGCTGTCGAAGCGCTGCACGATCTCGACGGCGCCACTCGGACGGCCGTTGTCGAAGATGGTCGCGAACACGCGATATAACGACTGTTCCGAGATCGACGGAATGTTAGTGTCACCACGACGCAATGCGCGCTTCGTCTCTTCGGGTATCGGTGTCGCAGGCGCGCTGCCCGAAGCCACAGCCTTTTCGACAAAATCTCCCTGCGAGAGTTGCCAGATGCGAACGCTCGTTACGTTGGGCCGAGTTCCTTTTATGAGATTCGTGTCCTGCGTCAGTGTCTCCGGATCCGCCGACCGCATGTCGCTGATGTGTTGTGCGAGATCGTGTGCCTGAAGCTCTGCGAACCTCTGATCGTCGGTGCGCTCGATGTTGGCAATTGCCGCACTCGTAACTGCGAGCGCCGCGATCAACATCGCCACGGTAAGCACGGAGCTCAGCAGTGTTGTTTTGCCATGGAGCTTAAACGTTCGCATTAACTTGTAGAATTCTTCGCCCCAGCAGATGAAAAATCAAACCGATAAGAGCGACAGCGGCGAGCAAAACGATCTCAATTCGCCTCACGTTTACTAAAACCCTCGAGACGCTCGCGCTGAGCGCGAACCCGAGGCTAAACAGCAGTGACGTTAATGCCAAACAGGACACTCCATCAACCAACACGAATCTGCCGACCGCGGAACCTCGCGCCCCCAGGAAAGTCATCGTGGCAACGCGCGTTCCGTAGATGACGTGCGACGCCGGAATCTGCCAGTGGCCCACTCGCTGGAACAGGATTTCGGCTTTCGATTTTATTCGCTGAAGTATCGTGCTCTTCTTGATCAGGTTGCGGCGTCCCACGTAAAACCAGAGGCAATCACCAGCAAGAGCGCCGAAACTCGCCGCCGCAATCGCGAAGACCGGATTGAAATAGCCATGATGGGCTGCGACTCCGGCGAGTACAGGTATCACGTCGGCCTCGATCATCGCCGCCAGGAAAACAGCGGCCAGTCCGTATTTGATGAGAATCAGTTCCACTCCAAGCATACGATGCACAAAGGATACCGCTGAATCTTTCAGCTTTTTGTGATTTTTTACGTTGATCACAGGTGTGGCATTCTTGCTTACCCTGACAATCCTGTCACGCGAATACTTCAGAAATTGCTCCCGCAAAGGCGCAAAGGCGCAAAGCGCTGCCGTGTTATTTCTGGCATGAACGTTGCGGAATGCCAGCAGGCTTAGATCTTCGAAAGGAACATTCACTATGAAAAGACTGGTTTCGTTTTTGCTGGGGGCCGTCATGTTATTCGGTGCTGCGACCCTCGGTTTGCAGTCGGGTTCTGTTAGCGCCAAGGACAACCACGACAAGCATTATCGCAAGCATCATCGCCGGCACCATCGTCGTCATCGCCGGCACGAACACAGGACCAACAAACTGAGTTACTAATGGCCACAATGTTGCAAATCCCGCCAGCGAAACTCGATTCGTGGGTCCGGAGTTACGGCACAAACTCAAACTCGTACGTGCTGCTCGAAGGACCAAAATCTTATTTCACGGCGCCTGGCGTGGACGGATTCCTCGCGTATCAAGTTAGCTGCGGGATAGCTCTAATCGCCGGCGACCCTGTATGCGCGCCTGACCAGGCGCGCCGCCTCATTCACGATTTCGCGCGCGCAATGATGAGGCCGGTGGGCGCGTATCAAGTATCGCCGGCGATGTTGGAAGCATTTCGCGACGAGGGTTTTGCCGACGTTCAAATCGGTAAAGAAGCTTTATTCGATCTGAATAGCTTTACCCTCGCCGGCGGAAAGATGGAATTGGTGCGAGCGGCCACAAACAAAGCACGACGCGAAGGCGTTGTGGTTAGCGAACACCATCCATTTGCCGCAGGCGCCGAATCAATCAACGAAGAGTTACATGAAATTTCCGAATCATGGCTGAAGTGCAAGGGCAATCAGGAACTGGGATTTGTACTCGGATCGATGGGTCTCGAGCGTCGATCAGCTAAACGTTATTTCGTCGCGCGATCTGAACAGGGAACTGGCAGAATCGAGGGGTTTGTCGTTTGTGAACCGATTTTTGGACGCAGCGGCTATTACCTCGATGTGACGCGGCGCCGGCCCGATGCCGTACGTGGGACAATGGAGCTTCTGACCGCAGAGATCCTGCGTCTCTTGCGAGAGGAAGGTTGCCAAATGGCATCGATGGGTTTGGCGCCGCTTGCACTTCTTGACGATCCCGACCTGTTGGATCACCCCGTGCTCGCGCGAATGATGCGCTTCGTCTATGACCGGGTCAATCTCAACTACGATTTCAAGTTGCTCTATCGTTACAAAGCCAAGTATCACCCACACACGTGGGAGCCGCGCTATTTCTGTTTCAATCAACGTCGGTTGTCGCTCAGCATGTTGTACGCGGTGATTCAGGTTCGTAACGCGCTCAAGCTCGAGACACTGCTCGGAAGAAGAGGTTTTCACGAAAAAATCAAAACATGGAAACACGCTGCCTCATTCATCGTTGGCTTCTGTTGGGCCTTGTTCTCCTCGTCGTCGTGATTCGGGTCGCGGCTCAGGAGCCACAAGATCACTATGATCCCGACGATACAAAGACGTGGCCTGACGTTGTTACTGAAGATCGGGCCATCACCGTCAGGGGCCAACAGTTCGTAGTTCACTTTTATCGTCCGCTGGGCAACAAGTCCGCGACTCCGGCGATCTATGCGTGTGGTGACGGCGGCTGGCGCGGACTCGCCCCGCGGACTGCGCAAGAGTTGGCCCACATCGGATTCGCCGTCGCGGGTATCGATTCGAAGATTTACTTGCGCGAGTTTTCGTCCGTTCAGAATCCGCTGAGTATCAAGCAACTCGCGCACGATTATGCTGATATTGCCGCAGCGTTGCGTCCTTACGCCAAGGTCGATCCGGGAACGCCTGTTTACGTTTACGGGTGGTCGCTCGGCGCCGGCTTCGCGATCGCGGTTGGCTCGGATGAACAGACGCGTGCGAACTGGGGCGGCATCATTTCCATCGGTTTGCCTAAACAGAACCAACTTGTCAGTGGCCTGGGCGCGAATCACGCGAATCTCAACGTTGAAGGCAATTCGGTCTACGGCTTTCGCAGTCAGAACGTGATGGGGCAGATCGCGCCCTTGCCGCTCGTGATGATCCAGAGCACGTCTGACACGGCGAGCCCGCAGAAGGTCGGAAACGTGTTGTATGCGACTGCGCGGGATCCGAAAAAGTATGTCCTGATCAAGGCGAGTAATCACCGTTTCACCGGCGCGCGCGAGGAGTTCTACACGGCGCTTGGTGACGCGGTGACGTGGATGAAAGAACTAACGAGAATTGAGCCACAGATTACGCGGAAAAATACGAATTAAAGCGCTGCTTGTGGCGCTGTTGTTGATGCTCTGCGCGGCGACAGTCTACGCGGTGAGGTGGTATCACGGTTTTTATCACCACGTTACTCACGAGGAGCTGTCGCACGCAGTCAGGCATTCAACTTTTCAGGCGACGATCCGAAGTGGTCCGCCGCTCGAGATGCACCTTTATCAACAAGAGCACGCCGCGAATCAACAACTCGTGCTCTTCGCGAGTGGCGATGGTGGTTGGAGTCCGTTTTGTGCGGACGTTGCGGCGCACATTGCCGCGACGGGCGTGACTGTCGTTGGCGTCGATCTCAAGAGCTATCTCGTGAATTTTGCGAGCCCGCAGAAACCGATCTCCGCGGAAGATCTCACGAGCGATTACAACACGCTCGCGCGAATCGCACGCGAGCAACCGGGCATCGATACCAAAGCGCCTTTGGTCCTCGCGGGCTGGTCGCTGGGCGCGAGTTACAGCGTCATCGTGGCGACGCAGCCGGAGTTCAACGTGGCCGTGAACAGGATCGTCGCCATCAGCCTTCCGTTGTACGGCGAGCGCGCGTGGAAACCGACTGATTCCATCATCTATTTCACGCACGGAACACCCAGCGAAAAACTTTTTGACGCGCGCCAGTATCTGAAGAAGCTGAATCAAACCCCGATCGTTTTTCTGAACGCGACCGACGACGATACGTCGCCTTTTCGGGAAGCGCAGTCGCTGTATGAACAGGCGCCCGGCGCCAAGCACTTCTACGTGGTGAAGGCGAAGGGTCATCACTTTGAAGGCGGTGAGAAGGAGTTTTATCAGGACCTCGACCTGGGAATCTCTCTACCGCAAATAGCTGCAAAGGACGACAACAAACTGAAAGAAACAGGAGCGACACCGAGTTAGGATAGGTGTGTTATAGGCAAAGACGTTCTTCTTCAATACGACACAGGGTCAAGCGAACGAGGGGGGACTTCCCTGTGTTTTAAGTGTGGGTGGGCCAAAAGAGGGCTCCGAGGGCGCCTACCCACACTTTTTTTTCGCTCCGTTAGGAGCGAGATGTTTATAGCCGACAATTTATTTTCGATTCGGCTCTGTAGTAGCTGCATGTAAGACACATCGCCTTCCTACGGAGCGCATATTTATATTTTTATCCACAGCTATAAACATATCGCTCCTAACGGAGTGAAGAACCAAATTTCTTGTGCCTCTTTGCGGCTTCACTTCTGTGGCTCTTTTGCGTCTCACCCGCAACAAGCTGACAAGCTGAGCAAACATCTACAAGAACGCCACGGTTGTCTTCCGTAACATAGCGGCAATGGACGAGCCCTTTGTTGAAGACATCGAACCGCCTCCAAGTGATGAGTCACCGGAAGAACCACCGCCACCACCGCCTCCGGTGGTCCAACGGCGACGGAGAATGCGCCGCCCGTTGCTGATGTTCGTTTTGCTCCTGATCGCGGGTCTCACCGGCTTTTTCATTCTTCAACGCCGACAAAAAGTAACTGTAGCCGCCGCGTCCAAGTCACAGCCAGCGCCGCCAAGCGTCGCGATCTCCACCGCGGTTGCGCAACTGGGAAGCATCGGCGTTTACATCAACGCGCTCGGGTCTGTCGCACCTGTGTACACGGTGACCGTCAAAAGCCGTGTCGATGGCCAGTTGATCAGTGTCAACTACCGCGAAGGCCAGATGGTCAAAAAGGGTGACCTGCTGGCGGAGATCGATGCGCGTCCATTCCAGGCACAACTCGAGCAAGCTGAAGGGCAGTATCAACGCGACAAGGCGCTGCTCGAAAATGCGAACGTCGATCTGGCTCGCTATCAGCTCGCTTTCAGTAAAAACGCGATTCCGAAGCAACAACTCGACACGCAAGTCGCGACCGTCCATCAGTACGAAGGCGTCGTGAACATCGATCAGGGACAGATCGACACCGCAAAGGTCAACCTTTCTTATTGCCGGATCACATCGCCGATTACCGGACGCGTCGGCCTGCGTCTCGTCGATCCCGGCAACATCGTTCATGCCGCTGATACGAACGGCATGCTCGTCATCACGCAACTGGAACCCATAAACGTGCTCTTTAGTGTCGCTGAAGATTACTTGCCGCAGATTCGGCAGCAGTTGCATCGCGGCAGCCGGCTCACAGTCGATGCGTTCGATCGCACTCAGCAGACCAAGCTCTCGACGGGCGCATTGCTTACTTTCGACAACCAGATCGACACGACAACCGGCACGATCAAGCTCAAAGCAGTTTTCCCGAACCAGGACAACGCGCTGTTTCCGAATCAATTCGTGAATGCGCGTTTGCTGGTTAACACGCAACACGGAGTAATTCTGATTCCGACAGTCGCGATTCAGCGCAACGCGCAGGAGTCGTTTGTCTATGTCCTGAAGCCGGATCAAACGGTAACGATGCAGACAATTTCAGTCGGAACAACAGATGGGAATGTAACTGCGGTAGAGGGAATAAACGCCGGCGACGTGATCGCGATGGATGGTTTCGACAAGCTGCAAAACGGAGTGAAGGTCACGGTGCGCGGAAACTCCGAGAACAGGAGGAACAAGAGTTGAGTCCGTCGCGGCCATTCATTCTCAGGCCCGTCGCAACTTCGCTCTTGATGGCTGCGATACTGCTCGCCGGTATCGTTGCGTACCGGCAACTCCCAGTCTCCGCATTGCCGGAGGTCGATTATCCGACGATCCAGGTGATCACGTTTTATCCGGGCGCGAGTCCCGACGTGGTGGCGTCGGCGATTACGGCGCCACTCGAGAGACAGTTTGGACAGGTGCCCGGTCTGAACCAGATGACGTCGATTAGCTCGGGCGGGAGTTCGATCATCACCTTGCAGTTCTCGCTCGATCTCAACATCGACGTCGCCGAGCAGGAAGTTCAGGCAGCGATCAACGCCGCGTCAAATTTTCTTCCAACCGGTCTTCCTTCACCGCCGATCTACAGCAAGTCGAATCCGGCTGATGCGCCGGTGATGACGTTGGCGTTGACGTCAAACTCGATTCCGCTGACCCAAGTTGAAGATCTTGCGGATACACGTCTCGCACAGAAGATCTCGCAAGTGTCCGGCGTCGGCCTCGTGACGATCAGCGGCGGGCAGAAACCAGCGGTGCGTATTCAGGCGAACCCTACTGCGCTCTCGTCATACGGGCTCAGTCTCGAAGATGTGCGCACCGCGTTGCAGCAAACGAGCGTCAACCAGGCCAAAGGCAACTTCGATGGACCACAGCAGTCATACCAGATCGACGCCAATGATCAGATACTCTCCGACAAAGACTATGCAAAGATCGTGGTTGCTTATCGCAACGGCGCGCCGGTCGTTTTGTCTGACGTCGCGTCGGTGGTGAACGGTGCTGAAAACGTGCGGCAGGCGGCGTGGATGAACAACGTGCCGGCCGTGATCGTCAACATTCAACGGCAACCCGGCGCGAACATCATCCAGGTTGTTGACCGCATCAAGGCGCTCTTGCCGCAACTCCAAACCACTCTGCCACCCGCGATTCAACTCTCGGTGCTGACTGACCGCACGGTCACGATTCGCGCATCAGTCAAGGACGTGCAGTTCTCGTTGATGTTGACGGTGGCGCTCGTCGTGATGGTGATCTTTCTGTTTCTCAGAAACCTGTACGCGACGATCATTCCGAGCGTCGCGGTGCCGCTCTCGCTCGTGGGCACGTTGGCGGTGATGTATCTCGCCGGCTACAGCCTCAACAATCTCACGTTGATGGCGCTCACGATCTCGACGGGTTTCGTCGTCGACGATGCGATCGTGATGATTGAGAACATCGTTCGTTATCTCGAGGAAGGCGAGAAACCGTTGCAGGCCGCGTTGAAAGGCGCGGAGCAGATCGGTTTCACGATCGTGTCGCTGACGATCTCGCTGATCGCGGTGCTGATTCCGTTACTGTTCATGGGCGACATCGTGGGGCGTTTGTTCCGCGAGTTTGCGATCACCTTGAGTGTGACGATTCTCGTTTCGGCAGTTGTCTCGCTGACACTCACGCCGATGATGTGCTCGCGACTGCTGCGCGAGAAATCGGAGCAGGGCCGGTTTTACCAGTGGTCGGAACGAATTTTTGAGAGGGTGATCGACTTCTACGGCATGACTCTGCGTTGGGTGCTGAAGGCTCGTGTGATCACTCTCTTGATTGCGGCAGCAACGCTCGTCCTTACCATCTGGCTTTACATCGTTGTGCCCAAGGGTTTCTTTCCGGTGCAGGACACTGGTGTTATTCAGGGCATCTCGGAAGCATCGCAGCGGATTTCGTTTCCGGCTATGGCCGAGAAGCAACAGGCGCTTGCGCAGGTCATCCTCAAGGATCCGGCGGTCGATAGTCTCTCGTCGTTTATCGGCATTGACGGCACGAACACGACACTCAACAGCGGTCGCATTCTCATCAATCTCAAGCCTCTCGCGCAGCGCAACATCGACGCCACCGCGGTAATGAATCGACTGCAAACGGCGCTCGCGCAAGTTGACGGCATCACGCTCTACATGCAGCCGGTCCAGGATCTCACGGTTGAGGATCGAGTCAGCCGTACGCAGTATCAATACACACTCGAATCTCCGAACGCGGACGAGTTGAGTACCTGGACCAACCGCTTTGTCGCGAAGCTGAAGACCTTGCCGCAGCTTCAGGACGTGGCGACCGATCAACAAACGGGCGCCGCACAAACCACACTCGTGATCGATCGTGTAACTGCTTCGCGGTTGGGAATCACGCCGCTGGCCATCGATCAGACACTGTATGACGCCTTTGGACAACGACAGATCTCGACCTTGTTCACGCAGTCGAACCAGTATCACGTGATCCTCGAAGCGTTGCCGAACTTTCAGAGCAATCCGGCAAAGTTGCAGGACATTTACGTGCGCGCGGCAAATGGCACATCAGTGCCGCTCAGCACGTTCAGCCATTTTGAATCGGGAACCGCGCCGCTCTCGGTAAATCGTCAGGGTCAGTTTCCGGTGGTGACGATCTCGTTCAATCTCGCGCATGGCGCCTCGCTCGGCGAAGCGACGAACGCGATTGAACAAACGGAACGCGACTTGAACATGCCCGGCAGCGTTCAGGCGTCGTTTCAGGGCACGGCGCAGGCTTTCAGATCTTCACTGACGAACGAGCCGTTGCTGATTCTCGCGGCGATCATCACGGTGTACATCGTGCTCGGTGTTTTGTACGAGAGCTACATCCACCCGCTGACGATTCTTTCGACGTTGCCGTCAGCAGGTGTCGGCGCGATTCTCGCCTTGCTGTTATTTCGAACCGAGCTCACGGTCGTCGGCATCATCGGCATCATCCTGCTGATCGGCATCGTGAAGAAGAATGCGATCATGATGATCGACTTCGCCCTCGAGGCCGAGCGTCATCACGGCAAACAACCCGAAGAAGCGATCTATCAAGCGTGTCTCTTGCGCTTTCGTCCGATCATGATGACCACGATGGCCGCACTGCTCGGCGCCTTGCCGTTAGCATTTGGAACGGGAACGGGATCTGAGTTGCGAAGACCCCTGGGAATCACTCTCGTCGGTGGTCTGATGTTGAGCCAACTGCTCACCCTCTACACGACACCTGTGATCTACCTCTTCTTCGACGCCGCCGCGAAGAGGCTTTCTACTTTTCATCTTTTTAGCCACAAAGAGGCACAAAAGGCACAAAATGAGCAAGAAGCTTAGAAAAATATTTTGTGCCTTTTGTGCCTCTTGGTGGCAAAGATTGTTATGAGTCTTTCGTCGCCATTTATTCATCGGCCTGTGGCCACCGTGCTCTTGACGGCGGCGATCGCGCTCGCGGGTGCGGTGGCGTTCAAGTTGTTGCCCGTCTCACCGCTGCCGCAAATCGACTTCCCGACGATCTCGGTGCAGGCGAATCTGCCCGGCGCGAGTCCGGAGATCATGGCGTCGTCTGTAGCCACGCCGCTCGAACGTCAACTAGGCCACATCGCAGGCGTGACCGAAATGACTTCCGCGAGTTATCTCGGTTCCACGAGCGTGACGTTGCAGTTTGAGTTGAACCGCGACATCGACGCCGCAGCGCGTGACGTTCAAGCTGCAATCAACGCGGCCCGCGGTTACCTGCCAACCAATCTGCCGAACAATCCAACGTATCGAAAAGTGAACCCGGCCGATGCGCCCATCATGATCGTGGCGCTGACCTCCGGCGTCTACGATCAAGGCAAGCTCTATGATGCGGCGTCAACGATTCTCCAGCAGAAGCTCTCGCAGATTCAGGGGGTGGGCCAGGTCGTCGTTGGCGGAAGCTCGCTCCCTGCAGTGCGCGTCGATGTAAATCCAACGCAACTGAATGCAACCGGGCTCGGTCTCGAAGACGTTCGCAACATGCTGAGCCAGCAGAACGCGAACATCGCCAAGGGACAACTCTCGAACAACAACACGACTGCCGACATCGCCACCAACGATCAACTCTTGAAAGCCGCTGACTACCGGCCGTTGATCGTCGGTTACAGCAACGGCGCCGCGATCCGGTTGTCTGACATCGCGAACGTGCAAGACTCCGTCGAGAACTTGAGATCCGCGGGACTCGCAAACGGAAAACCCTGCGCGCTCGTGATCATCTTTCGCCAACCCGGCGCGAACATCATCGACACCGTCGACAGCGTGCGCGCAGCGCTGCCGCAACTGAAGGCCTCGATTCCCTCGGCGATCGATCTGACAGTGGTAATGGACCAGACGACCACCATTCGCGCGTCAGTAAGAGACGTCGAACGCACGCTGATTATCTCGATCGGACTCGTGATCATGGTGGTGTTTGTTTTTCTGCGAAACCCACGTGCGACATTCATTCCGGCCGTTGTCGTTCCCGTTTCGCTCATCGGCACCTTCGGCGTGATGTATCTGTGTCACTACAGTCTCGACAATCTATCCCTCATGGCGCTCACCATTTCGACGGGATTCGTCGTCGATGACGCGATCGTCGTCATTGAAAACGTGACGCGGCATCTCGAGCAGGGAATGCGACCGATGCAGGCAGCGCTGCTCGGCGCGAAGGAGATCGGATTTACAGTGCTGTCGATCAGCATCTCGCTCGTTGCGGTGTTCACGCCGTTGCTGCTGATGGGCGGAATTGTCGGACGTCTGTTTCGCGAGTTTGCGGTGACACTTTCGGTCGCGATTCTTGTTTCGCTCGTGGTGTCGTTGACTACGACGCCGATGATCTGTTCGCGACTGCTGAAAGGGAAAGAGGCGGAGCATCACGGGCGCATCTATCAACTCAGCGAGCGATTCTTCGCATGGCTTTTGAGTTTGTATGAACGCAGCCTGACGTGGGTGCTGCGACATCCTTTGCCGATATTGTTGGTGCTGCTGCTCACGATTGGCGTGAATGCTTATCTGCTCGTGATCGTGCCGAAAGGATTCTTTCCGCAGCAGGACACCGGACGTATGGCAGGCGGCATTCAAGGTGCGCAGGATTCGTCGTTCACGGCAATGAAGCAAAGGATGGTGCGGTTCGTCGACATCATTAAGAGTGATCCGGCGGTGGCGAATGTTGTTGCCTTCACCGGTAGTGGCGGCGGCACAACAACCAACACCGGAAGAATGTTCATCTCGTTGAAACCGCTCGCCGAACGAAACGTCAGTGCCGACGAGATCATTCGTCGCTTGCGCCGCCAACTCGGAACTGTCGAAGGCGCGTCGGTCTTCCTGCAAGCAACGCAGGATTTGCGCATCGGCGGCAGAGGTGGTAACGCGCAATACCAGTACACGATTCAGAGTGAGAACCTTGACGACCTCGTTAAGTGGGGACCGATATTGCTGGATGAGTTGCGCAAAGTCCCGGCTGTCACTGATGCCAACAGCGATCAGCAGAACAGCGGTTTGCAAGCGTCGCTCGATTACGATCGCGCGACTGCGCAGCGATTGGGAATCACGCCCCAGACTATCGACGCGACGCTTTACGATGCTTTCGGACAACGGCAAGTGTCTACGATGTACACGCAGTTGAATCAGTATCACGTTGTGATGGAGGTTGAGCCGCGCTACTGGCAGAGTCCGGAAGGTTTGAAAGAGATCTATCTACATGCGGCGGATGGTGGCGTCGTGCCGTTGAGCGTGGTGGCGCGTCATGCGCCCGCGACCGCGCCGTTGGCGGTTAACCACCAGGGGCAGTTTCCGGCCGTGACATTCTCTTTCAATCTCGCGCCGGGTGTGGCGCTCAGTGATGCGGTGAAAGCGATTGACCAGGCCGAGCAGAGCATCGGTATGCCGGCGACGATTCACGGCAGTTTTGCGGGAACGGCGCAGGCGTTTCAAACGTCGCTGGCGAGCGAGCCGTTTCTGATCGCCGCGGCGTTGCTCGCTGTGTACATCGTGCTCGGGATTCTTTACGAGAGTTACATTCATCCGATCACGATCTTGTCGACGTTGCCGTCAGCGGGTGTTGGTGCGGTGCTGGCGCTGCTGTTGACGCACATGGATCTCAGCTTGATTGCGTTGATCGGAATCATCCTGCTCATCGGGATCGTGAAGAAGAACGCGATCATGATGATCGACTTCGCGCTGGCGGCTGAGCGCGGTGAAGGGAAGAGTTCGCGCGATGCGATCTTTCAGGCGTGCATGTTGCGGTTCAGGCCGATCATGATGACGACGATGGCCGCGTTGCTCGGCGCGCTGCCGCTCGCGCTCGGCACCGGCACCGGATCCGAATTACGACGGCCGTTGGGGATCTCGATTATCGGAGGTTTGCTTGTGAGCCAGATGCTTACGTTGTTTACGACGCCGGTGGTCTACCTGTATCTGGATCGTCTCCAGCAAATCAGACATAAGCCGCGGATTACACAGAAAACGCGGATAGAAACAAATGCGTAGTCACTTTCAAATTCTTGGTATTTCACTGTTGGGGCTCTTCCTGTTCAAGAGTTGCGATAAGGCGCCGAAGTACGCGAAGCCTTCGGTCGCAACGCCGGCGGCTTACAAAGAAATTCCGCCTGACTTTTTCAAAGAAACGAAGGACTGGAAATTTGCTAAGCCCAGCGATGCTGCGATCCGCGGCAAGTGGTGGGAGATGTTCAACGACACTCAGCTAAACGGACTCGAAGAGCAACTCAACACTGCAAATCAAAACATCGCCCTCGCTGATGCGAACTTTCGCGCCGCGCGCGCGTTGGTCAAGGAGTCGCGTTCGCAGTATTTCCCAACCGTGACGACGAGCCCGTCGATCATCGCGTCGCGACAATCATCGGCAACTCGTTCCAACTTTTCAGCAGGACGCGTGAATGTCAATTACACGCTGCCGTTTGACGCCACGTGGGAACCGGACTTCTGGGGACGCATCCGCAACACAGTCGCCGCGAGTGCTTCCGAGGCCCAGGCCAGCGCCGCCGATTTGCAGAACGTGCGATTGAGCGTCGAGGCTGAACTTGCATTTGATTACTACCAGCTTCGCGCGCTCGATGCTGAAAAGCGTTTGCTTGACACGACGATCCAGGCTTATCAGGAACAACTCGAGCTCACGCGTGTTCGTTTTCAAACCGGCATCGTGTCTGATGAAGACGTTGCGCAAGCGGAAACTCAGTTGAAAACGACGCAGGCGCAAGCGACAGATCTCGGCATTGCACGCGCGCAGTTCGAACACGCGATCGCTGTGTTAACTGGTCAACCGGCGTCGACGTTCTCACTTCCGAACGCGCCGCTAAACGCACAGCCTCCGGCGGTTCCCGTTGGTCTGCCGTCGCAACTGCTGGAGCGACGTCCGGATATCGCCGCCGCTGAGCGACGCGTTGCCGAAGCGAATGCTGAGATTGGAGTGACGAAGGCGGCGTTTTATCCGTCGCTGACGCTCGGCGCGACGGGCGGGCTCGAGAGCACGTCGATTGCGAGTTGGTTCACGTGGCCGGCGCGATTCTTTTCGCTTGGACCAACATTGACGCAGACGTTGTTTGACAAGGGAAGACGGCGGGCAGCGACGGAGGTGGCATTCGCGCAGTATGACGCGACAGTCGCGAGCTATCGCCAGGCTGTTCTGACTTCGTTTCAGGAAGTTGAAGACAACCTTGCGGCGCTGCGCATTCTTACTCGCGAACTCGAGGAGCAGAATGATGCGATCGCATCCGCACAGCGAGCGTTGTCAGTTTCGACTGAACGTTACAAATCGGGGATCGACAGTTATCTGAACGTCATCACCGCGCAGACGACGCTCCTGAACAATCAACGCACTGCAGTGAACCTGCAAATGCAGCAGATGACCGCGAGCGTTGAGTTGGTTAAGGCGCTTGGTGGCGGCTGGAACGCCTCGGAGCTTCCCACCCAGAAACAACTCGCTAAATGAGCCACAAAAAGGCACAAAAGGCACAAAACAGAAAAGGCAAAATCATAATCAATAATTCTTTTGTACCTTTTTGTGGCTCAAATCTGTAGCTCTTTTGTGCTTTCTTGTGGCGAAAACTGAATTTCGTAAAGGTTCGAATAAATCCCGCCGACGGAGAGTAAGTGATCGTGCGTGCCGCGCTCGGCGATCTTGCCGTGCTCAATCACGAATATGACATCGGCCCGCCGGATGGTCGCGAGACGATGGGCGATGACGATCGTCGTCCGACCAGCCATCAATCTGCCCAGTGCTTCGAATACCAACTCTTCCGATGCAGCATCGAGACCGGAAGTCGGTTCATCGAGAATCAGGATCGGAGCGTTGCGAATGATTGCGCGCGCGATCGCGATTCTTTGGCGCTGCCCGCCTGACAGCGTCACCCCTTTTTCGCCGACCATCGTGTCGTACTGCTGCGGCATTTCCCTGATGAACTCGTCCGCATTTGCGAGCTTCGCTGCGTGCAAGATCTCTTCGCGCGAAGCCTCGGGCCTGCCGTAAGCGATGTTCTGCCAAACCGGCGCGCGGAAGAGAAGTGTCTCCTGCAACACGAAGCTCATCTGTCGTCGCAGCGACTTCAGTTTGTAACGTCGTACATCCTCGCCATCGATCTTCACGACACCTTTTTGCGGATCGTAGAGACGCCCGATCAAACTCGCGATCGTCGTCTTGCCTGCGCCGGTTGGACCAACGAGGGCGGCGAGTTGTCCCGGCTCGACTCGCAGATTGATATCGTTGAGAGTGCCGTAACCACTCTCGTACGCGAAATACACGTGCTCGAATTCGATCGCGCCCTTGAAATCCGGCGCTTTTCTCGCGCCCGGCAGATTGCGGATCGTGTCCTCAGTCTCAACCACTGCGCGTATGCGCTCATAACCGACCGCCGCTTTCGACATCGTGTCAGTCATCTTCGAAAGGTCACGCATTGGCTTGTACATCTTGCCGAGGTAGAGCAGGAATACGAGCAGCGACCCCGAAGTCAACTGTCCGCTGAGCACGAGGTTGACGCCGTACCAGAGCACGAGACACGTTCCCACTGCGACGATCACCTGGACCACGGGCGCCAGCTTTGCTTTGAGACTGCGCGCTTTCAGAGCGACTTCGACGTTCTCGAGACTCTGTTGTGCGAGCCGTGCCTCTTCGTAATCCTCGCGCGCAAACGCCTTCACGACGCGAATCGAGTTCAGCACCTCGGCTACAACCGAAATCACTTCGCCCTCTTTCTTCCGCAACGCGCGTGACGCTTGCTTGATGCGGCGCGTGTACGTGTAGACGACGATGAAGAGAAATGGCGTGATTGAAAGCGCGATCAGCGTGAACCGCCAGTTGAGATAGAACATCACCAGCAGCATGCCGACGAGTGTCAGCACGTTCACCACGATGCCGAGCAGAGCTTGCGAGATGAAGTCCTGGATAGAATCGATGTCGGCAGTGACGGTGCTGATGAGATCGCCGGTTGGTCTGTGATCGTGATACGCGAGTGAGAGGCGTTGAATGTGATGGTAGAGAATAGTCCGCAGGTCGTGCATCACCCATTGACCGACTGACGTGGTCAGGTATTTCTCAAAATAAGAGCTCAGCGCGCCAGTGAGAGCGATGAGGATTACGGCGAGAACCGCGAAGTGAAGAATGGAAACTTTATCAAGACCAAAGGTTCCACCGATT
>Ga0070681_10001410_pt1 | contig 21091 bp, 7 predicted proteins | sample KBSC83BmetaG_FD_65650 | JGI IMG/M metagenome (GOLD analysis project Ga0070681, IMG submission 65650) | Corn rhizosphere microbial communities from Kellogg Biological Station, Michigan, USA - KBS C8-3B metaG | ecosystem: Host-associated > Plants > Roots > Rhizosphere | place: USA: Michigan... | reverse complement strand
TACGGATGGCAGATATCAATACCAATAAGAACGTGGCGGGCGGCGGAATCAATGTCGCTCAACGCGTGATGGACTGTGGAGATCGAGGTCACATTCTCCTCTCGAAGAGCGTTGCCGACGATTTGGGCCAACTCGCACGCTGGTCTCCGTTTCTCGAAGATCTCGGTGAGGCGGAAGTAAAACATGGAGTACGTTTGCACTTATTTAATCTTCACGGAGAAGATTTCGGAAATCCTGCTCGTCCCACAAAACTGCAGATTACACCCGAACCGCCTCAGCAGCGAAGGAAGTCGCTGACGATTGCAACTGCGATCATTCTGCTCGGATTGATCGCCGTTGGGCTTTGGTTTGAACGGAGAACGAAGTCAGCACCGCAACCGGTAACTCCTGCAGCAGATCGGGGCGCCATCCCGAGCGACCCTGAGAGAGCATTCACTTACTGGTTGATGGTCCAGAAGATGCTAAAAGAGAAACGTCTCGGCGATCCGTTTCCATCCGCCGGAGATATTATTTTCGGCAACCAATGGAAGTTCCAGCTCAACCTACAACCAAAGCAAGCGGGCTCACTGTATGTGCTCAGTGTTGGCCGCGGCGAGAAAAATACAGAGGAGTACAACATCCTATTTCCATTGCCTGAGTCGGGAAAATTAAATTCAACGGTGACCGCTAACCAGGCGGTCCGATCCGAGTGGTTAGTATTTGATCAGCACACAGGAGTCGAGAAAGTTTGGATCATTTGGTCCAGCAATCCCCTGCCCGATTTAGACTCAATCTTTGCCCGGGCCGCGCAAGCGGAGTATCTCGGTGAGATTACAGGTGCGGAGGAGATTGCAAAGATTCAGGACTATTTAAGGTTGTACGACGCTGCGAAACTGGAAGTCGTCTCTGATAAATCAACCCGGATGACGTCGTTGAAAGGTCACGGAGAGATTATCGTTGGCCTGCTCACGTTGTCGCATGAATCCTACTGACTGGAAGTTCTGCATGGATAAAAGCATTCCTCGAATTATGCGGCTATTGCTGATCGGTCTCTGCCTCAGCGTTCCCTTTCTCGCTACCGCGCAAGACGACGACGACGATTCAAAAGGCATCAAGGCTGAGCGGTTTATGAAAGCCAGACCTGCGGACAAGTCGCGGAGTACCGCCACTTATCGCAGAGCTAGGCCAACAAATACAGGAGCGTCCGTACGGCCTAAGGGGATCGATGTAGCTGAAGTTGGTATTACGATCTGGCGCTTCCGTCGCTCACAGGCGGCAGATAAGACTAAGGAGCTAATCGAAGAAGAAGATGGTCAACAGAGTGAGTGGACGTTGGAGCGCGTAGAAGAAGGAACTCCGTTATCGCCCGGCCAGCGAGTTCGTTTAAGTATCGAATCCTTATCGCGCGACGGCTATCTCTATGTCATCGATCGCGAAGGATATGCAGATCAGACCCTGGGTGATCCGATTTTGATTTTTCCGACCACAAAGAGCGCGGGCGCCAATTATGTACAGGCAGGACGTTTGATCTACATTCCCTCCGCGACCGGCAAGTTTCGCATCAAGCCGAGCGAGAGTGCAAAGGAGCATGTTGCCGAAGTCCTGACACTAATCGTTTCGCCAACGCCATTATTCAGGGCCGACCAGCTTGGACAAACGCGTACACCTCTCGAGCGTAAATTGATGGAAAACTGGGAAAAACGATGGAACTCCGCAGCCTGGAAATTAGAGCTGGATGGGGGTGTGGGCCAGACGATGACTCGTACGGAGCAGATAGCTGCACGACCGAATTCGGCCCTGCTTACACAAAACGATCCGCCGCCGCAGACGGTTTTTCAGATCGCCAATAAGCCGAGTGAGCCGTTGATGATAACCGTACCGCTTAGGTTCGCCCAACAAAACTAGCGCGACAGTCGACTTGCTCAATGAATCCGAATCGTGCCGAGGTTGCTCACCTGGCCATGCGCTCTGATTTCAATTGTGCCGGTGCCCGCAGGAAGCGCGTCCGGCAAACGGAAACTTAATTGACTGAAGTCGAAGCCCGGCAACGAGAACAGATTCTCACCAGCCACGTCGTAGCTCTGCCCGTTCACCAGCAGATGGACCACCACGGCCGCCGCCGTATCGCCCGGTGGCAGACCTCTGACAAACACCATCACCCGCGTATTCTTATCCGTACTCGTCGGCATATACGCGGGGTTCACCACCGGAAACGGGTCACGCAGCAGGAGTATGTTATCCAGTGCAATTGCCTGCGTCGGGGGCGTCGCTGATTCGTCCAGCAGTAACTGCAGTTGCTGCACGGTAGTCGAGACGAGCACAAACGGACTCAGCGAATTCACCGTGGCGCACACCATCCTGGTCGCGAAGTCCTGGCTCGTCGTCCGATCCACTAACGTGCCGTTCTCGTTGTGCAGCAGCCGCAACTGTCCGAACAGCGTGGCATCGGTGATCGAGGGTACGTTGAAGCAGACTGAAATCGGTGGCTGCACTGTAGCGGTGGTCGAAATGTCAAAAGCCACGCTATTGCCCGTTAGCTGATAACCGTTCGGTAACTGCCCCGCAGTGGCTGGACTGATGGGCATAATCATGGTTGTACCCGCAGTCGTGACGTTCGAATAACTAACCGTCACGCCATTTAACTCCACGCTAATGTTCTGTCCTGTGCGCGTTTGTGCTGTGGTGGTGAGATAAACAGCCGTCATGGTGTGATCCAGATCGAGCATCACAGTCGTAGAGATATCAGTAGTGTAGTCCGCACCATCCTTCAGCCACTTTTGAAACACATTGCTACCGCTGTTGGCGGGCGCGGTCAACGACACATTACTGTTCAGGTTATAGCTGCGCGTGAACTGGGTCGTGCCACTTCCCTGCGCGTTGTTGTCGTTTGGTGAGATGGTGATCGTAACGGCACTGGTGGGATTGATTGAGGCTACCGTCAGCGTGTGAGTCTGCTGCACGGTAAAGTCGACGTTCTTCTCGTTCGCACTCAGTCCATTAATCGTCTTGCTCACTGGCGTAAAGCTCAAGCCTGCTTTGGCGGCCGTCAACGTGTAACTCCCTCCCGCGACTGCATCGAAGGCGTAATATCCGTTGCTATCCGTCTGCACACTGACTGGCTGCGTGCCGTTGTTCAGCGTCACTGTCACGCCGGCAAGCGCTGCGTCATTCAGGTCCCTGGTCTGGCCACTGATGTTGTAACTGTCCTCTGTCGCAAAGTCGGCATCCGTGATCGTTTGACCGCTGCTAAAGGTAAACGCTCGGTTGGCGGGAGTGAAGACCACGCCCGCTTTGCTGGGCGTCACCTGATACGTGCCCGCCGGTAGATTCGGTAAGAGATACAAACCGGCATTGTCCGTGTAAACGGTGCGTGAGGCAGCGCCACTCAAGGCGATCGCAACGTTGTATTGCGCGACGCCGTTCGCATCCTTTACATGACCGGTGATGTTGGAAGTGCTGCCGCCGCCACGCAGCCCATCATCCATAAAGTTGGCGTCCAACACATCACCTGCCAGTGGAAAGGCAGTCTGCGCGCGCTCCAGAAATAGCGGCAGGCAACTGGCCGAGATCTCCGAGACGCCTCGCACCGAGTAGTTGCCGCCCACACGCAGGTGCTGGAAGGCGTAACTGCCGCTGCCAGTAAAAGTGACTGCACGCGTATCTTCACCGCTCAGTAACATGGTCACTTTCTTGTCGCTGCCGCAGACCCCACCGAGGAAAGAGACATGTCCGCTGAGCTGCGCGTCTGGTCCCCAGCGCAACGCAAAGTTACCAAAGCGTCCGCCGGAACCATCCACAGCGATCCTGTAAGTGGTACCCGCTGTAGCAGTGAAAGTTAAGCTGCTGGTCAGGATGTGACCGAGATTGTCGGCATAAGAACTGTCATCGTTGCTTGCAAGTGGCGTCAGTTGATTGACGCTTGTGCCGGTGTAAACAGCCAGCAGCGTATCGAAGTCGCTGCCGGCAGTAGTGAACAGCACTGGTCCACTGAGAGGCGAGGTCCACGAGTACCAGACTGAGCGGCCGCCTCGATCAGCGGCATGATTAGGTTCGCCATTCTCTTTTGTCGCGCCGGCATTAGTAGCCGCCAAACTACCCGAAGATCCGCTTAGCTGTTGGGCCAACAGGAAGTTGTCGTTGCTGACGCCCGTTTCCGGGGCCCAACTCAGGGCCACATTGCCACTGAACGGAGTGATATTTCCAGGCACACCCGGCGAGCCATCTACCGCAATGTGATAGACATTTCCGGCGATTGCATTGAACGTCACCCGGCTCTGCGTCACTCCACCCACATCATCATTGCTGCTTATTGGAGTTAGAGCGGCTAACGAGCTGCCGCTGTAAACGGCGAGCAACGTGTTGAAGTCGCTGCCAAAAGTATTGAAGCTGAAGTTGCCACTGCTCGGCGCGGTCCACTGATACCACACCGACACACCGCCGGGACTGCCCGCATGATTCGGCTCACCACCTTCTTTGCTTGCCACCGTATTGCGCCCTGTCGCATTCCCGGATGCGCCGTTCAACACCTGTGCATTCGCGAAATTATCGTTTACCGGGGGCGGCAGGTTGTTCCAATTGAGCAGGATGAAACCACTCTGACTGCGCGGCAGTCCCGTGCCTTGCTCCACTCCATTACTCTTGCCGTCAACAGCGATGAAGTAAGTGGTATTCAGCTTCGCATCGAAGGTTATACGGCTTTGCGGAGAGGAGCCGGCATTGTCACTGCTGGCTACTACTGTGAGTGCACTGACCACGTTGCCAGTATAAACAGCCAGCAACGTATCAAAGTTGCTCCCGAACGTATCGAAGGTAAAGAGACCGCTCGCTGGTGCTGTCCACTGGTACCACACGGAAGCACCGCCGATGTCATTCGCATGATTAGGTTCGACAATTTCTTTACTCGCTCCGGAGTTGTCACCAGCAACAGCACCCGCACTGCCGCTCAGCACTTGTGCGTTTGCAAAAGCATCATTACGTGCGGAGATGTTGGCGGAGACAAGCGAGAACTCATAACTGCCGCCGCTTCCGGTGTTGCTGTCGACGGCGATGAAGTAGGTGGTGCCCCGCACGGCAGTGAAGGTGTGGCTGCTATCTGCCGTGGTTGGCACCCTTGTGAGTGCATTCACGCTTGCGCCAGTGTAGACACCTACCAGCGCATTGCCGGCAGCGAGAGTGCAGGTGATGCACGTCTGCAACACGAAGCTCACGTTGCCGGTGCTCAGTGCAGTCCAGCGATACCAGACCGAAGTGCTGCCGACACTACCGGCGTGATTGGGCTCACCGGTTTCGTTCGTAGCCCCGGCATTGCTGCCCAGCAGCGGCACAAACGTGCCGGAGGCCGTCACTGGTTGTGCATTGACGAAATCGTCATTCGCCACTTGCTTCGCGCCCCAGTGCAACGGAACGATGCCCGGAAGATAGCCGCCACCTGCGTAGGGACCAGAGTCGACCGCGATCTGATAGGTAGTGCCGGCCGTGGCATTGAACGTCACTTTGTTGTCAGTGCCGTTTGCAGCCACCGATTGCAAATTCCCAACGAATGTGCCGGTGTAGACGCCGATCAGTGCGGTGAGATAGCGAAAGGAGTTGGTGGTCTGATTACGAAAGCCGATTGTATCGAACGTCACCGGGCCGCTGCTGGGAGCTGTCCAGCGATACCAGATCGAGGCCCCACCTGGACCACCGGCATGAATCGGTTCACCAGGTTCTTTGGTAGCGTCTCTGTTTGTTCCTACCAGGCTCCCGCTTGGACCAGCGAGGATCAGTGCGTTGGCAAAGTTGTCGTTGGGCGGCGGGTTGGCATAGTTCCAACTCAGTGTAAATGGTTTGCCCACGACAGAGCGCAACTGAATGCGATATGTGGTGCCGGCCGTGGCATTGAATCTGAGTGAGCGGCTATCGCAGACGCCCGGATCATCAAAGTCACGATAGCCGTCGAAGTTCACCGCCACCAGGTTCAAAGTGTCGATAAAATTCCCCGTGTAAGCTCCGAGTAGTCGGGTTGTATCTTCACAAGGTGTGGTTGAGAAACTCACCTTGCCTGTATTCGGTGCGGTCCAGCGATACCAGGCTGAGAACGCAGTTCCGCTTGGACCAGGCAAATTTGGTTCATTCGCCTCGAGGGTGAAGTTACTGTTGTCGCCATTGACACTGCCGCTGAGACCTCGAACCTCACGTGCAAAAGCAAAGTTGTCGTTTTTCAATGAGCCGCCGTTCCAGGTGAGGACCGTTCGACCGCTATCACCGTTTACGCCATCGATCGCGATCCGATAGGTGGTGCCCGCAGTCGCGTCGAACTCCACATACTCAGGCACGTTGCTCGTGCTCTTAGTGACAGTTGTCAGCCCACTAACGCTCGTGCCTGTGTAGACCGCAATCACACTGGGAAAGCTGCTGCTGAAGGTTTGAAAGTAAAACCTTCCGGTAAACGGAGCCTTCCAGCGATACCAGATCGATGCGCCACCTGTGCCATTGCTTGCACTTGCATGGTTCGGCTCGTCAGTCTGTTTTGTAGCCAAGACCGTAGTTCCGGCGAGATGACCATTTGCTCCACTAATCATTCTTGCGTCAGCGAAATTGTCGTTAGCCGGGCCGGTTAACAAGTTGCCGCTGGTATTGAGCAGCACGCTTATGCTTCCCTTGTTAGCGTTGTTAACAGGACCAAGAACGACGAGGGCTGTAGCCGCAGCAAGATCTGTCTTGCCGTCGCCGTTGAAATCCGCTGCGACAATCCCCTGACTCCCGCCACCGCCAAATGCGATCGGGACTCCAAACGTACCATCGCCTTTTCCCAGCAGCACATTTGTACCGCTTACTGCGAGATCCAGCTTGTGATCGAAATTGAAATCGCCAACCGTTATACTTCGAGATCCTGACGGTACAGTGACGTTGAAGGGTAATTGAAAGCCGCCACCGATTGTGCCGAGTACTATACTCACAACACTTGACGATTCGTAGGCTACTGCGATGTCGAGATCACCATCGCTATTGAAATCTGCTACTGCCAAATCAGATGGAGAGTTTCCGACAGTTGCGATGCGGATGGGCAGCTGAAAACTTCCATCGCCTCCTCCTGGCAACAAACGAATTTCTCCAGTCGTTCCGTTGGAACCGGCTACTACAAGGTCCAACTTGCCGTGACCAGTGAAGTCTCCTGATGCGACAGCGGCGGGTTGTGGGCCAGCATCAAGATGTCTTGGTGCGTCGAACCCGGAGGCAGTGGCCATTATTAGCTGCAGCCCGTCTGACCCGAGAATCGTTGCCGCAATATCGAGCCTTCCGTCGTTGTTGAAATCACCAACCGTCACATCGTTCATTTGAGAAGGAGGAAACTCGGCGGCAGTAACCAACCCTTCAAACTTGCCCGTACCAGTTCCGAACAAAATTCTCGCACCAGGTGGGGTAAAATCAATTAGGAAAGTATGATCATAGGCACTAACGACGACCAGATCTTGCTTTCCATCATGGTTGAAATCGGCTGCGGCCAGAGCTGTTGGAAATGGGTAAGGGGTTTTATTTGGGGCTTGAAGTCCCGCAGTTGAGCCGAACGTAACGGTAGCATTGCTGAGATCGATGAGATCCTGATTTCCGTCCCCGTTGAAGTCACCTACAGCCAGTTTTCCAAACGCGGACACATTGTAGTCACCGTGCCCACCGAAGGACGCAGTTCCATCGCCATAAAAAACATCGACTCCGTTGGCATTCGAACTTCCAGAAAAGGCGATATCCTGCCAACCGTCACCGTTAAAATCGCCAATGACGGTATCCGTCGGATTTCTGAAATCAACTTGAAATTGGGAAGAGAGTTGAACACCGCCCGCCCCATCACTTACAAATGCCCTAACCGTAGTCTTGTCTCCGATATCTCCAGTTGGGGTATAAAACGCTGTGGCAAAATCCGAGATACCATCCCCGTTTAAGTCTCCGACTGCTGCACGAAGTTCCAATGAATCACCGACCCAAATCGTTTGAGCCGGGGATGCCACGAAAACTCCAGTGCCTGTATTGCGAAAAACCGTTACGACTGCTTCTCCGACCGATCTTATGCCGTCCACCAAAAGGTCCGGTGCGTTGTCGCCGGTGAACTGACCCACAAACAAACGCTGTGGACTAATGCCACTTGGATAGACTACAGGTGCTTGAAACCCACCCAAGCCATTATTTATGAATACACGTATGTCTGTGCCGCTGAGCGCCGCGAGATCATCCTTGCCGTCCATATTAAAATCACTTACGACGATCCATGATGGAGAACCGACCGCGTAATCACCGACTGCTTCAAAGACACCGCTGCCATCACCGCGCAGAACAGTAACAGTTCCACTTGACTGATTAGCCACCACGAGATCCGGTTTGCCGTCACCATCAAAGTCACCGACGGCGGGCGAGGAGCCGGAAGGATAATTAAAGCTCTCAACCATCTCGCCGTTGTCAGAACCCAGCAACACTGTAATTCCGTCTCCCTGTTTGGCAACGAGATCCTCTTTGCCATCGTTGTTGAAATCAGCGACTGCACTCTCGCTGATAGGTGCGAGCGGAAGGCTTTTAGGAACAGTGAAGCTCAACTGGCTCGAGTCCGCACTCAAACAATTTACGCTGCCCGCCAGATAATTCGTGATTTCGTTTGCTGAATACGTACAGAAATCCAGATGGGGAGTTGTGCTCACGCTACTGCTCATGATCGTGTTATCGCAGCCGGCAGGCTGCGGTAACTGCTGATTGGGGTGGGTGGCGCCTAGATTATGACCAATCTCATGAGCGGTGATTGCGACTTGCTGTATTCCTGACACTCCCTTTGAAAGTCCGTACGCAGCCCGGCCATTACCAGTGAAACGACACAATGCTTCAAGATAGGCAGTGCCGATGGTGGCATTCTCTAGTTCCTTGCCGGTCCACATATGGACCACATCACGCGCAACGGTTCCTCGATTAGCATTCCAGTAATTCGCCAGTTCGCTCAAGAGGGCAGATGGATTTATCGAAGTATAGGGTTGGTTCGAAGTATTCCAGGTGCTTTGATAGGAGATCTTCAGGGTCAAGCCCAATTGGCTTTCATAAACACCTTCAACCTGGTTCATGATGCTCAGGATCTCCTGCGCCGCGCGTGCGGAATCTCCCCTGCTCAGCACATACTCGTAGTCAGCTTCAGTGGCTACTTGCAAAGACTCCAGCGGTGGCCGCAACGGCGGGGTCGGTTCCACTAGTGGTGTCGGTGAAGAAATCGCGCTGTTGGTTTGAGGTGCCTGAATACCCGCTGCTTGAAGCTTTAGCACATTATTCGCTTTTTGGTTGACCTCCTCACTTAAGGTCGTGCCACATTGGCTGGTTGAACCGGTCACCACATCCGTTTCTCTGTAGATCACGTAGTCAGCAGTAGTTGCAGCTTTGGAAAACTTTTGCGCAGGCTCTACAAAGTAGTGCTCCGCAGCCGTGATGATCAGTCCTTCAACCTTCTGTTCGTCAATCGTGAATCGAGCTTCGCCTGATTCTGGTAATTGCTTCCCATTTTGACTACGGCGTGCGCGGCCCCTGAACGTTCGCACTGGTCCGATATTAATAGTGCGACCGACTCCATCTGGTCCAAACTCTGCCGCGCGATACCCCTGTGCTCGCAGATCATGGGGCGACAGTTCCAGATCAAAGCTCAAGTTCGAACTAGCAAGCGATAAACGGCCAGTTTTTTGAATGTTGTGGAATACCTTCTGTGGGTCTAATTTAACTAGTTCATGCTGCAGAAAGTGCTGCTCGAGATCCGCTTCCAGTCTCGCGGATCGACTAGACACGCTTTGTGTAAAGTGCAACAAACCAAGCGTGAGAAAGGTGCACGACAGGATGGTTAAAAGCAGAAAACGCCGTGGGAAGATGCGTCTCGGTACCATAGAGGAAGGCACTCTCTGTAATAATCAAAGGCGCTGGGTTATCAGGCCGCCAGATTGAGAACCTAGATACTGCTCGCGATTAATATACGAATGTGAGCGGTGCCTCAGACTGCTTCGGCTCTGACTTGATCGTGAAGCACTGAGAGGACTAGAACGAATACTTCAGTGCAAGCTGGACGCGTCTACCAGGTGTGATGGAGGAAGTTGCTTTACCAAAACCTGGCGCCTCCAGCAAGCGTATGGGAACACCAAAATTCGTTCGGTTCGTAACATTAAAGATGTCAGCACGGAGAGTCAAGGTTTGGCTGGCCCGAAGCGGCAACCGCTTATTGACGGAAAGATCAATCTGCATTATTCCACCCGCGCGAAACGTGTTGCGACCTACCTTGCCATCCTGACCAACCGGCGCGAGGAGCGTGGTTGGATCAACTGCTAGACGCAGCGGCTGGCTTCGATCGCCGGTTTCAACGATTCCGTCAGTCGTGTTCAAGCGATCAGTGAGGTTTCCATCGAGGTTCACGTCGAAGATGCTGTTGACGGTAAAAGGTTGGCCGCTCTGCAACTCTGCCGTGCCTGAAAGCTGCATTCCGTGGAGCAGCAAATCCAGCGCTCGCTGTTGTTTGAAACCAGATACGTTGTAAATGAACCCGTAGGTAAGTCGATGTCGCGTGTCGAAGTTTGCGGAACCACGCTCTCCGGCAAAGGTGATGCTGTTCTGTGGTAATGCCGGTGCACCGGCAAGATCAAAAACCTCCGAAACATCATCCGAGGCTTTCGACAATGTATAACTGAATTGGTACTGCAAAGCGTCATGGAAACGTGCACGCAACTGCAACTGGAGCGCATCGTAGCGAGAGCTGGCAGTAGTTTCGAAGCGATTGATCGCACCCACTCCACTGACCGAACGCGACGGGCTACGGATTCTGCCGATTATTTCAGGCACGGGAAACTCTTCCTGAAATACACCAAAAGATGTGGGCACGATCGTCAACGATGGACCAAGGTTGGGCGATGTAAACCGAAGCAGATGCCGCCCGGCAGTCCCGACATACGCGGCCGTGATTGCTAAATGCATGTTCAGTTGCCGGTCAATCGTAAACGTATAGTGATGGGCCATCGGCATTTGGAGCCTTCGCGAAGGAAGAGTGAGGCCAAATGCATTTGGGAAAGTTGTACCGGCAACAGCGATGAAGTTCGCGAATGCAAGATTCGGGTTTAGGGTATTTATCGTTCCCGGTTGCACGAGCGGAATCAATCCGGCGTTTGGATCGAGCGTGAGAGTAGTGGCCGGGTTAAAAAGATTAAAGAAGGTTTCATTAGTGACGGAGTCCAGGCCACCGAAGTTGACCGTCAAGAAAGTGGGAAACACATTTCGCGACTGGCTAACTACTGCACCTAGGATTTGATCGTAGAAAAGACCATACCCGGCGCGTAACACCGTAAGACGATTTCGGCTGAATGGATTCGGCGAGTAAGCGACGCCAATTCGTGGGGCGAAATTATTACGATCAGGATCAAATATCCGCGTGCGATCTTCAATAAATGTTCGCAAGCCCGGGATGAGGTCCAGTGCCTGATCGTCGAACGTGTTTTCAATTCGTTGATGGATCTCACGAACAGGCGTGTTGTATTCATAACGGAGCCCGTAAGAAACCGACAACTCCGGACGAACACGCCATTCATCCTGCCCAAAAAAGTTAAGTTGGTGGAAACGCAAACCGGCAATGGCGTCGTTCCCCGCACTATTCAATGTCAAATAGAAGTTACTCGCAGCACCCAGCGCTACCAGATCTTCCGGACGAATAAACTGGTTGAGATCGCTACTCGCGGGAAAACGAAACGCACCATTCTCGAAAACGAGTCGCGGTGCACCATTAAAACTTACGAGTGGCCGGGCATTGCGTGGCAGATCGCTATTCAACTCAGTGCGGCGCACGTCGAAACCAAGGTTGTAGTTGTGATTTCCGCTACGAATGGTCAGGCCGTCGGCAAGTTGATAAGTATTGTTCACGCGTCGCTGCGGAAAGTTATAAACATCCACTCCGATTGGACTGAATCCCGCGACAAAAACCTGGCCGAGTGGACCGACCTCTTCTTCGACCGTGATCGGCGGGCGTACATACGTGACTGGAAGTGTGTTCGGCACACCGGGCGCAGGCGGTGTCGTAACGTTGAGCAACTCCGGCGCATTGAGCAGGAACGGAATTGCAGGAAAACTCGTGCTGGGACTCAAGTGGCTGGAGTCGCGCAACTCTTCAAACCTCAGACGCGTTCGTCCATAAGACAGTCGCACCTGGTTGAATATTGAATTCCGAGTCTCCGACTCGCTGCCGTTGCTATTCAGAAAGAGTGAGAGGTTCTGCGTACGAATAAATGGCTTAATTGAAGAAAAGATTGCACCTCCACTTACAGGAATGACGCGCCAGTCGTTCGTGAAATTGTAACGACCGGTAAACGACTGTCTTCTCCTCATCAAGAGGAAGTTGTGATCAAGTTTGCCGGAAGCGATCGTGCCACGGCCGCTGGCCGGAAGAGTCTCAGTGAACGTGTTGTCACCGAAGATTCCGTTCGGGTTGTTGGGAAAGGGATACAGGCTAAAGATCGCTGCGCCATTGCGGCTGTTCGGAATTGTCGAAACGGGCTGGCTCGTGAATGGATTCTGAAAGATTCCAGTCGCGCCCGTTCCAAAGGCGCCGCGCTGACTGATCGTAGGTACAGCAAATGCTTCTTCGCGGTTTGAATTCGTAATCTCTTCTTCGAAGGATAGAAAATAGAAAGTCGAGTTTTTATGAAGCGGACCACCGACAACAAAACCTGCCTGCGCGAATGTGAATGAATCCTCGCCGCCGCTTGCATTTGTCGTCGTAAGCACTTGTTGACTCGTTACAACGCCAGTTGTGCTCCTGGTTTGGACCAACACATTTTGGTTGTTTGCGCGCATCGGAACGACATCGTTGCCGAAAGCTGTATCGAAGAAATTACGCGCATTCAGTTGACTCGAATTGAACGTTCCGAAAATCGTGCCATGTACCGTATTACCCCCAGACTTTGACACTGCGTTGACTTGTGCGCCGATGTTTCTGCCAAACTGAGCCGGCGCGAGGAGTGTGATTAACTGATATTCCTGAACTGATTCGATTGGCTGCGGTATCAAAGCCACAAAGCCCTGCCGGCGGACACCGATGTCTTCGTCGTTGTTGTCTGATCCGTCAACTGTAAAATTGTTGCCGCGCGAGCGCAGCCCGTTCACTGCAAACTGTCCGGCGGAACCGACGCCAGCACCCACACCTGGCCCAGCTACGCTGCCGATTGTTTGCGGAGGTCGCGCCACTCCGGGCAAGAGTAAAGCGAGCTCGTCGAATGAGCGGCTGTTGGTTGTGCCACCGAGTGGCAGCGTAACGATCTCGTCCCCGGTGGACGATCCGCTGCGGCGCGCGTCCGTGGTGTTGATGAGACCGCGTGTCTCTGAGTCGTCGACGGAACCTGGACCAGGAGCTGCCGCCGGAGTGGCAGTGGCCGGATCCAGCGCGACTGGTACCGGCACCACCTCGCCGGTGTAAGTTATTCGCAAACGCTGGCGAACGGCGCGAGTTTGATAACCGGGCAGCGAAATAGTAATCGTATAAATTCCGGGTAAGAGCAGGCCTTGAAAGAACCGACCGCGAAAATCAGTACGCAGGCTTATGGAAATGCCCGTTTGGTCGTTGACGATAGTTACTGCGGCACCGCGGAGGCGGACGCCAGTTTGGCTGTCGCTGACTATGCCTTCAAAAGCTCCGGTAACTGTATCTTGTGCATTCGCAAGAACGAAGAACGTCAGAATCAGCACCGGTAGAACCTGGATACGTGTGAAAACAGTTGGAGAGGCCACTCTAAAAGGGAGCATAAAGTTTTTCAGGAGTTTGTCTCTGGGTCGTGAGCTACTAATAAAACTGTTTTCAAACAAATCTTGAAGCATTCAGGAATGGGACTCTATCGTCCTATGCTTCCATGACGATGTTGTTTCTTACTGTGAAGCGCGATGCATAGACTAATCGAATACAACTCGCACAGAATGAGGCAACGCACAAGAATGCAAATGCGGCGAGTTTATCATCCGAGTGTCTCGCATTTTATTGTCATTGTGACTGCACCCGTATATCAAGATCTCGTAATGGGCATACCCAGCAGAAGGACGGCCGGAAGAGACAAGACTCAGCGGCGGCGGTTTAGATTAGGACTAGTCGCCATTTACCGGAGCTTGACCAACTACGCTGCAACTTCCGTCCCACTTTGAAAACCAAATCGCAGTGAGCTTAGCCATGAACATGATTCTGACGATACCTTATCCCCACCCTTCTAACACGTGGCTTTCTGAACAAGACGAGTGTGAGTACTAAAATTCCAAACATTATGCGGAAACAACCCAGACTTGAGCATGGGGTTTTCACCTCCACGCTCTCATCAGATTCAATCGCATCTGCTCTCAATTGCGAACTGCTGCAAAAGTGATAACCGATTCTCGCTGCAATGGTTTATAGTCCTCCGATGGTTGATGACTGGTCCTGGTGTGGCTCTAATTCTACCCATGGGGTACAAAAAAGCACTGATTTTTGAGGAAAAAGTCTGGCGAGCGCTGAGTAGCAAGAATTGAGGCATAGAGCTAAACTACTGCTTCCGTTATACTACGGCTACATGGCGGGGTAGCTCAGATGGTTAGAGCGTGGGATTCATAATCCGAAAACACGCAAATTCTCAACTCTATTAACTAAAACAGGTTGCAGCCATAGCGGTTTTATTGGGGTTTTTTGATGGTTCTATATGCAGCTATATCGCCTGCCAGTGCTCTTCTCTGAATTCCCGTCACAATACCGTCACAAGTAGTGCGCTTCTCTCCAGCCGACATAGTAAGATTTTTAGGTACCCAATAACCGCATTTTTTGACGCTTGAATGGTCCAACTAACTGCGCAGGTCTCATTGCTCGGAAACCTCTAGTCTTCAATGGTGGTGTTTTAAGGGAGGAGGTCATTGGGTTAGCAGAAATTCTCTGGGCGTCAGATCACCCAGAGACTCGTGTGGTCGCTCCTCGTTGTATTCCTTGATCCACTTCTTGCTCTGGTCCCGCACCTCGTCCAGACTTTGAAACACGTACATTCTCGGGATACTTACACTCAGGGTTCTTCCTTGCATTACCACTTTTACATATATCGGAAAAGTGACAACTAAAACTAGTACGAGCCCGTACTTTGGTACTGTTTTGTGTGGCTTATTTATTCTGAGAAATACAGCCGAGGATGCATTTATGCAGTATTAGAGATTGCGTTCGCGTTGGTCACTGCGGGAGCCGCTGTCTATAAGCTAAGAGAGGGCAATCTCATCTTTTGGTTAGCTCTTGCCACTTCTACGTATTTTCGTCTGCTGGCTTCTCAAACTCTTCGGATTATTTCTCCAACTCCTTATCAGCCGTCTTGGCTCACAAAAAGCCATCGGCAACCTTCACGGCAATCTTGAACTGCGACAAACAGAATAGTTCCGCTACCACAAACAGGGTCCAACATAAATCCTTGGCACGGGCCTACCGATTAATAGTCTGACGAAGGGTTTCGTAACGATTTATAAGGAACAAGACGAATTCGAATAGAGCCCAGACGACGGGAGCACTCAAGGCAATAACTAACAACAAAAACTTAGCTATCCTCAATCCTTTTAGCTCTAAACGCTCAATCTTGGCATCTTCACCAAGAACTGCCTCAATTCTCGCTATCCTCTCTTCAATGTCCATAATTTATACCTCAACCCCAAACGCCATAAGACTGTATGCGGTATTTAGCAAACAGAAACCACGATGCGCCAGCTGCTACCGGGCGACCACTACCATCACTTATAAAGCAATGACCATTTATTTCGCGCCAAGTGATTGCTCCAAAGTGCAATTCAACTGATAAGTAATCGGGAGGTTGAAATCCGAATTGAGAAAGTGGCAAGGTTTTCAGGTCATTCTGAGTCACTTCTGTACGGGGTGGATTGAATTTCCATCGGGGGCCGTATGTCAGAGAGAACCGATGGCCTACGTTCCAGGCATCCTGACCGACAACGGCAAGACTGTTCAGGCAAGGAAGAGGAACGTCGGCGCATGATTGTGACAGCCGCAGCCGGAGATCCTCATAAGACAAGAAGAAAAAGATACGCTTCGCCTTCCTAAAGGGGCCATTCTCACCCAATCGAGGCACGTAGAGAGGTTCTCCTCCCAGCACGCGACCAACGTCACGGTGGCGCAAAGGCACTCGTGGTTGTACGGTCGCATTTAGAAACCAATCAGCGGCATCAAAGGCCTCGTTACAAGAATATTCAAAGGCGGTGCCGTGAAATTTATTAGTTCCTGAACGAGGAAGGATCTGCGCTTGCGCACTGGGCGTGCGACCAAACTCCGGTGCGAAAGTCGAAGTTTGGACCTTAAACTCCTGCATCGCATCCACAGAGACCAGACTGTTGGTACCGCTTGCGGCGCTAAACGCAGGCGGCGCACCATTGCCTGATTGAACCAGAGCAAAGATTGCCGAAACACCAGCGTTAGCGCTGACGCCGTCCACCGTAAAATAATTGGCGTCTGCACGTTGCCCGTTGACACTGAACTGCCCCTGTTCACCAGCAGTTGTTCTGGTTAAAACAACTCCCGGCGTGAGCCCGATCAGTGATTGAAAACTCCTTCCGTTAAGCGGGAGATTCTCGACAAATTGATGATTGACGGTGGTGGTGACCGCGGGTAATTCACTGATCAGAGAAGCACTATCAACAATCTCGACCGTTTGGCTGACGGTGCTGACATTCAAAGAAATTTTGAGCGTTACCTGATTATTGACGTTCAGCAACACATCTTTAATCTCCAATGGCGCAAAGCCCTCGCGCGTAGCTGCCAGTGAGTATCTGGCGGGAGGGAGTAGAAGAAAGACGAACGTCCCCTCGTTGTTGGTGGTCGCTAACCGGTGTGTTCCCTGCTCAGCATTTAGCAGCGCAATGTTTACGCTAGGTATTAGTGCTCCCGCCTGATCCTCGACTGGGCCGCTGGGACTTGCAGTAGCGCTTGGACGCTTGACCCGGCCTGACGAGTACACGAAAAACAGGATATACACCGCAACAGGAACGAAACGAACAACACGGCTCGTATTTTTACGCACAAAGAGTGAAGGCTGGAAAGCGACATTCCGAATGTGCTCTCGAGGACAGGAGGCACACTTACAGACTTCTGGGAATCTGCGCATTGGAGTTCTCCTGTGGTTGGGACACACCGTCGGGCAAGACGGATATGTCAATTTGACTTTAGCTCTCCACGCACTGCCCCGGTCGCCGTGTGAAGAACATGGCCACGCTGGTTGGTTTGCCAGACATTCTACAACAGATTTGCACTGACAAAACAAATAGTCTTTAAAATTCTCAAAAACATACTCAGCTAGGCACGAGCAGAGAAATCAATTCCTCATGGTTTCCTACTACCTTGATTCCTTCCGCCAAGTTTTTTAGCTCTCTGAGTGCCAAAATCCACACTGGTTGATCGCGCTCGCTGAACTCTGCGAAAACTTCGTCAACGCGGAGTGAATCGCATCGTTGTTGGACAACGCCAACTTGTGCAGCCGTTCTACAGCGCGAGCCAAGTCCGCATCGCTCTTATCGAAACTTCTTCGGCAACGTGTAAAGACGATCCGGGGTAAAAAGATCGGTTGAATCTCTTGTTGCACGCTGCATTCTCTTTGGCGAAAGCGGTCGCATGTTGGTGCAGCATCCGGAGCCACTTGGCGCGTGCATCCGGAGCAACAGTGCGCATATCAATATTCGCGAATCGACTTATCAGGTTCCTGAGTTCTATCGCATGGAACAGTGCCCTGTAAGGCGGTTCACCATCCGCGACGAATAAAGATCGGATCAACTCATCAGTCGGACTATTCGGATCTTCTTTCGTGAAATACGCGCGCAACTCTGGATCCGCCGCCACGGTGTCGGCAGTCTCTTCCATCTCCTGAACTGTCACCGGACCAGCAGGCGCGCGACGTGCGGTTGCTTCAGCAACCGTACGAATCTCGATCTTTAAGGCAGGGTTATTACTGACTGGTGCAAGCGTTTTGAGGAACTCTTCTTTTGCGCTGCTGAGTGTCCACCACTCCCTCAACGCGCAGTGACCCACCTGCGCTGCGCGTGAGGGCGACTTGCTCGTTCCGGTCGGCCTTTGCCTGATTGAGCAAGTATGCGACGTCGACTTCCAGCTCTGCGGAAGCTGCCGGTGGTACCGACGTGCTGGGCGAAGGAGGGACGCGGCTTGTGGTGAGGTCCCGGAGCGCCAGTCCCCAGTCCTGCCAGGTTCCCCCACCCCTCCAGTCAGTTCCGGCTCAATCGCAAAGACGGCTGGAGCCACCGCTTTCACAGGCAGTAGTTCGAAGCCGACCTCGCCAAACCGGTATTCCCGTGATTCGTTACCGCGTTGCACCAGCAAAGTCTGCTCGAGGGGATGAAGATCAGAATTGGTTCGGATGAGCGTGGCTTTCAATAGACCACTCACGCCGATCGTCCTGACCTTGTCGTAAACTAAGAACGTAAGTCGTGAATCTTTCGGCAACAACCGATTCAGCACTCAATGCATTAAACGTTTGCGCTGACGATGGTTCGACTTGCCAAACGTCCTCAAAATTGAACAAAAGATTGATCAACCCACAGACCGCACCAATCCTTTGCTCGTAGTTGGCATAGTGATATAAGAAGCACGGTGTAAGCACAAACTTGCGTAAGAATCGCAATTTTGTCAGGCCTCGCGCGGCGTCAAAACAGCGCTCAAAGCGAAAGTGATCTAAAACTCTCAATGAACTCAGACCTCCTGGGATTGATCTATGCATTAGCCGCACTGGCAAGCGCTGCCGCTGCGGTTCTTACGTGGGTGGCGAAGATCCGATGGGCCCAATGAATACAAGAAGCGAAAGAAGCGCAGATTGAGCAATGGAAAGATATGGCCTCAACAACGCTTTCGGTTGAGTTCTGTGCTTGCAAAGGAATTGTGGGAAGTGCTCAGTTTGTAAAGAACCGCGGGACAAACTTGGACCAACTGCAACGTACTCAGCCTTAAGAAAAGTGGTCCATAATCGGTTTACTCCTCCCTGCGATCTACTTCGCTGAAATCGAATCTTTGCCTGTCCCACTGTTGTTACGCGCCTAACACCACGCGGTGCTCTCTCTGCTACCAGTCTTCGATTTTGAAACAGGGTTATCCCGTAGGGACATTGGGACACGAGTGGGTGCCAGGACGCACACCCGAAGAGGCGGAACGAAGTGGAGCACTCGGAGCAAAGCGGAGAGTTGTGCGCACGGACTCTCGTGGCACAATCTACATACGGGGAAACTAATTAAATGTCTCGACCCGGAATGGAACGAAGTGAAATGGAGGCCGAGGCCTTAGTTTTGAATGTCGTCACATGTGATGTTTGGGCCCTTAAGTGGTCGCAATGAAGGTTGATCACCCAAACCGATGACCAATGGTGCGCTTGAGATGCGCAACTGTTTCACAAAGCGCACAAACGCTACTGCGAATTCATCGCAGTTGGACAGGCCAACGGGCAAGCGCACTTGTACTCAGTGTGAACACGAGTATCACAGCTCCAATTGCGCGTGACTCGGCCGGAATGGAACGAAGTGGAATGGAGGCAGAAGTCGTATCTCTGAATCGCCGAAATATTGCGCGACTCAATCTGTTGGTTAGGGATATGGAGTTCATAATCCGAAAACACGCAAATTCTCAACTCTATTAACTAAAATAGGTTGCAGCCATAGCGGTTTTACTGGGTTTTTTTGATCCTTCTATATGCATCTATATCGCCTGCCCGTGATCTTCTCTGAATTCCCGTCCAATGCCGTCACAAGTTGTTCCATGCTCTTCATAATCTGACGCTTCCCTTTTAGTCGAAATTGCGCGATATTTATGAGCCTCTCAAACATCGGAACTCTTGCAGATGCCCGTAAACCACGAACGTTTTAAGATCACCCTCAGAAAGGATTTCGATCAAACTCTTCTCACACATGTTGAGGAAGTTTTTCATAGTGAAAATCTACTCCAGGCCGTCATTTATGGTCATCTATTATTGGAACGTGCCCTCAACTCACTGATAGCGCAACGGATGAAGCGACCTGAGATTCTTGAAGACAAATTTTTCGGTAAATGGTCCTTTCTACAGAAGGTTGGACTCTATGTAGCGCTCTACAATCCTTGTAAAGAACAACAGCTATTGCTGGTAGGATTCAATCGCCTCAGAAATGCAATGGCCCACGGTTTGGAATCTAACGAGCGTGTCGTTGCGAAACATCTACCATGGAATGGGCCATCGCCACCACCCGACGCAAGACAGCAGGTTTGGGCAACTACGGCGAATCTCTTTTTTGAACTTGGCATTGTTCATGGAATTGAGCACGTAGAATCGGCCCACGTTAAGGCCTTGGATATTGATGCACATGAGGAACCCGGGTTAGCGTCTGCTCGGTCAGGAATTGCGTCTGACGATCGATCGAAAAGCCTTGCCGAAAAACGCAACAGCATTAAGTCGCTTGAACTCCACTTTCGGCATCCTAGAAACCCAACAGTAATGGTAGCTGATCTAGAACCTCAATGTACTGCAGAAGAGGCACTGGCGGCTCTGTTATCGGATAATGGAGAAGGCCGATTTCTTATCCCACTTGCTCGTGGTGTGCCGTATGAACTGCACATCCCTCGAAGCGATACCTATATGGCTCCTCATACAACTTTCGAAGAAGCTGGCGCCATCGATGGAGACTTGATCGATGTAAGAATTCCAGCAACGGGAGGTGGATCGATAAGCTTTGTTGAAGGACGCGGGAGCGATCAGCCGCTTGAGTTGCAGTTTATGCATCCTCGAAACTCAACACGACTAACAGCTGAGGTGAGCCCTCAATGTTCTGGGGGAGAGGCACTGGCAGCTTTGTTACGTGATCCATTTTTTTCACCACTTGTTCCCGGTGCGGCGTATGAACTATATGTCCATCGAACTGATACTTACATTGGCCCTCATACAACTTTTGAACAAGCTGGCGCTATTGATGGAGACTTGATTGATATAAAAATCTCGCTTCACGGCCCAGAATATTCGACCCTTCGATGACCAGCGACTATACCATTTGAAACTCTTGCACGTCTTCAGTTGAAGATGGGTCCACTGTAAGATCAGCGGGTTCGCTAAACTCTTGGATTGCAAATCGTGTGAGTCGT
>Ga0070681_10001409_pt1 | contig 21093 bp, 20 predicted proteins | sample KBSC83BmetaG_FD_65650 | JGI IMG/M metagenome (GOLD analysis project Ga0070681, IMG submission 65650) | Corn rhizosphere microbial communities from Kellogg Biological Station, Michigan, USA - KBS C8-3B metaG | ecosystem: Host-associated > Plants > Roots > Rhizosphere | place: USA: Michigan... | reverse complement strand
ATCCGCGACGTGCCGGCCTTCCAGCAGGCGGTGCGCGTGGCACTGACGGTGGCCGAGGCCGGGCACCTGGCGACCTTCGGCGTGGTGGCGACGCGGCCCGAGACCGGCTACGGCTACATCCAGCGTGGGGCGGCCGCCGGCGGTGGCTTCCGCATCGCGCGCTTCGTGGAGAAGCCGAACGCCGAGCGCGCGCGCGAGTTTCTCGCCTCCGCGGACCACTACTGGAACAGCGGCATGTTCATGTTCCGCGCGCGCCGCTACCTGCAGGAGCTGCAGCGCTTCGCCCCCGAGATGGCGCGCATCTGCGAGGCCGCCTGGCGGGGTGCACACAGCGACCTCGACTTCACGCGCATCGCGCCGGCGAGCTTCGAGGCGTGCCCGGCTGACTCCATCGACTATGCGGTCATGGAGAAGACGGCGGATGCAGTGGTGGTGCCGCTCGATGCCGGCTGGAGCGATGTGGGCTCGTGGGCCTCGCTGCACGAGGCGAGCGACAGCGACGCGCACGGCAACGTGGCGCGCGGCGACGTCATCAGCGAGGACACCCGCGGCTCCTACCTGCACTCAGAGAGCCGCCTGGTGGCGGCCGTCGGGCTGCGCGACCACGTCGTGGTGGAGACCAAGGACGCGGTGCTGGTGGCGCCCAAGGACCGCGTCCAGGACGTGCGCAAGCTGGTCGCGCGGCTGAAGGAGGGCGGCCGCTACGAGCATTCGCTGCACCGCGAGGTGTTCCGCCCCTGGGGCAGCTACGACAGCTTGGAGTCGGGGGCGCGCTTCCAGGTGAAGCGCCTCAAGGTCAAGCCCGGTGCCGCGCTGTCGCTGCAGCTGCATCGCCACCGCGCCGAGCACTGGATCGTGGTGGCCGGGACGGCACGGGTCACGCGCGGCGAGGAAGTGTTCCTGCTCGAGGAGAACCAGTCGACCTACATCCCGGTCGGAGTAAAACACCGGATCGAGAACCCGGGTACGATTCCGGTCGAGATCATCGAGGTGCAGTCCGGCTCCTACCTGGGTGAGGACGACATCGTGCGCTTCGAGGATGTGTACGGACGCAAGGGCACGACCGGCTGACAGGACGCGCGCATGAGCAATCTGAACTCCTTCAAGGCCTACGACATCCGCGGCCGCATACCCGACGAGATCAACGAGGAGCTGGCCTACGACATCGGGCGCGCCTACGCGGCGTTCGTAAAGCCGCAGCGCGTCGCGGTCGGCTACGACATCCGCCTGTCCAGCCCGCAGCTGGCGGCGGCGCTGAAGCGCGGCCTCACGGACTGCGGCACCGACGTGCTCGACATCGGCCTGTGGGGCACGGAAGGCTCGTACTTCGCCACGTTCTCCCAGAAGCTCGACGGCGGGGTCATGGTGACCGCGAGCCACAACCCACCCGACTACAACGGCATGAAGTTCGTGCGCGAGCAGGCGCGGCCGATCTCGGCCGACACCGGGCTGCTCGAGATGCGTCGCCTGATCGAGACCGGCAAGCTGCCGCCCAAGGCGCCCCGGCCCGGCAGCGAGCGCGGGCTCGACATCCGCGCCGCCTACCTGCAGCACCTGCTCGGCTACGTCAGCGTGCCGCAGCTGCGTAAGCTCAAGGTGGTCGTCAATGCCGGCAACGGCGGCGCCGGGATGATCATCGATGCCATCGAGCCGCACCTGCCGTTCGAGTTCATCAAGATCAACAACACTCCCGACGGCACCTTCCCCAACGGCGTGCCCAACCCGATGCTGGAGGAGAACCGCGCCGCGACCGCCGAGCTGGTGCGGCGCACCGGCGCCGACGTCGGTCTGGCCTGGGACGGCGACTACGACCGCTGCTTTTTCTTCGACGAGACCGGCCGGTTCATCGAGGGCTATTACCTCGTCGGACTGCTGGCCGAGGCGTTCCTGAAGCAGGAGCGCGGTGCGCGGATCGTGCACGACCCGCGCCTCACCTGGAACACGCTCGACATCGTGCAGCGCCTCGGCGGCACGGCGGTGCTGTGCAAGTCCGGCCACGCCTTCATCAAGCAGAAGATGCGCGAGGTCGACGCGGCCTACGGCGGCGAGATGAGCGCGCACCACTACTTCCGCAAATTCTCCTATTGCGACAGCGGCATGATCCCGTGGCTGCTGGTGCTCGGGGTGATCAGCGAGCGCGGCCAGTCGCTGTCGGCGCTGGTGGGCGAGCGCATGCGGCTGTTTCCCGCCAGCGGCGAGATTAACCGCCGGCTGTCCACGGACGCGAAAGCGATCCTGGCGCGGGTGCGGACCCACTACGAGCCCAAGGCGCGCGCGGTCGACCTCACCGACGGGCTGTCGATGGAGTTCGACGCCTGGCGCTTCAACCTGCGCGGCTCCAACACCGAGCCGCTGGTGCGACTCAACGTCGAGTCGCGCGCCGACGAGGCGCTGATGCGCGAAAAGACCGCCGAGGTGCTGAAGCTGCTCGATGCCTGAGCGCGCCTCGTCCGGTGCGGCGATACCTCAGGGGACGCGCGCCGGGCGTGACGCACGGCGTTCAGCGTCACGGTCTGCCCCCAGCGCGCGCTCAGGGGCCAGCGTAAGCCAGGGCTTCCCCAGGGGAACGCGCCCAACCCGCGCCGGGGAAGGCGCTGCGGCGCACATCACCCGGTCGTAGCGCTCCACCGGTCTCAGGGGCGGCACCGCCCCACCAGAGCCGCGCTCCGGGGCAGTGGCAGTGAATACCTCGCCCAGTCAGCCGCCGCTGTGCGTTCCGACAGCAGCGCGAGGCATCGTCCGGTGGGCTGGGTGACACGGCGGTTCAGTCGGAATGAGAGGCCCGACATGCCCGCGGGATGCCCCGGGGGACTAAACTGACCCCGGTCGCCGCTCCGTTGGGCGTGGACTCTACCGTGGCAGCTGCTTGTCTGCATGCGGAGACACTGGCCCCATATCGGACCGGCGGGTAAGTTTCACCGCTCACTCACCACAGGGATCACCCATGGCGCTTTGGAAAGATTCGAATACCGGACCCGGCACCGCCACGTCCACCCCCGGGGTAGCCCCCGCGCCGGTGCACCCACGGGAGCCCGAGAAGACCAACGTGGCCTCCCTGAGCCCCGAGCCGGTGCGCCGACCCGCGCCGGCACCGGCGCCCGCGCCTGCCCAGCGCCACGAGGTGCGTGAGTCGCACATCTCGGCCGAGCTCACCATCGAGGGCAAGATCGCCGGCACCGGGCACATCCGCATCGCCGGGCGCTTCAAGGGCGACGTGCAGGTCGACGGCAACGTCAGCGTGGAGGCCGGCGCGCGTGTGGAAGGCCACGTCAAGGCGAGCGTGGTCAGCGTCGGGGGCGAGCTCATCGGCAACATCGAGAACGCCAAGCGCGTCGAGCTGCTCGAGACCGGCGTCATCAACGGTGACGTCAAGGCCGGGTCGCTCACGGTGGCGGCCGGTTCGCGCATGCGCGGCCAGGTCGAGTTCGGCTACGAGGGCGAGACCCGCAGCAAGGGCGAGACCAAGGGCTTCGGCAACGCATGAACGTCGCCTCTCGCCCGGTGGCCCCGGGCAAGACGCGCACGTGCCCGCACTGCAAGGCCACCATCCTCGAGAGCCTGAGCATCTGCCCGGGCTGCCTGCACCACCTGCGCTTCGACCAGGAGGCGGCGAAGCGTCAGGTGGCGGCTACTTCCGCGCTCAAGGTGGAGGGCATCATCCGCCATCCGCCGCTCGAGGAGCCGTGGGAGTACTTCGTCGTCATCGCCATCCGCAATGATCGTGGCGAAGAGGTGACGCGCCAAGTGGTCAGCGTCGGCGCCCTGCACGGTACCGAGAAGCGCACCTTCGCGCTCTCGGTCGAGATGCTGGCGCCCCAAGCGCCCGCCGGCGGCGGTACGGCCAAGGTGCCCGCGAGCCCCGCCAAGGCGCAGCCCGGTTCCAGCCCGCCGCGTGCGCCCGGCGCTGCGCCGCAGGCCCCGGGGACGCCCCGCCGCTGAGTTCAGAAGCGCTGCTCGGTCTGGATCAGCAGCTGCACCCGCTTGATGCTGGCGTCGCCCCTGAAGGGGAAGGCGAGGTCGACGTGCACCACGTTGCCGAGCGCTGAGCGCGCGTTGCCGAAGCGCAGCCCGAAGCCCGCGTCGGTCAGGAGTCCCAGGTTGGGCTGCGCCAGCGGCCCGTTGCCCCATACCCGCCCAGCGTCGAAGAAGATGGCGCCGCCGACCCGGAACAGGCGGAATGGATACCAGTCGGTGAAGTAGCGCTGCTCGACGGTGAACAGCGCCTTGGCGGTGCCGTCCTGGTAGCGCAGCGGGTAGCCGCGCAGGCCGTTGTCGCCCCCGAGCAGGATCTGGTCGTCGAGGTCCAGGTTCCAGCCCTTGGTGCCGGACAGCGTGGTGTAGAACAGCCAGTTCTTGCTCTGCTCGACGTAGTAGCGCACCGAGGCATCGACGATGGTGTTCTGCACCGTGCCGTCGGCGTAGCGCCCGGAGAAGTCCGTGGCCAGCAGCAAGGTCGAGGTGCCGCCGTCGAGGAAGCCGCGGCTCGCCGAGCCCTGGAAAATGACCGCATCGCTGCTCGAGCCGAAGGCGCGCTGCGCCCAGCCGACACGCACGCTGGCGCTGGTGCCGACGTAGAAGTCCTCGGTGCGCGCGATCTGGTCGTGGTTCAAGAGCTTCAGATAGTTGTCCTGGATCAGGTCGTACTGCACCCACGGGTAGGCGAAGCGGCGGTCCTCGGGGACCACCGGCACGCCGCTCCAGGTGCTGACCGGCGCGAAGCGGTGCTCGTCGTAGGTCACACCGGTCGTGACACGCTGCACCCAGCCGTTGCGCAGCCCGGTCGACCAGCCGCCGAAGAGCGACGCGCCGTTGTGCTCGTCCTGGAACTGGTCAATGACCTTGCTGCGGTCCCACAGCGAGTCGGTCTGCTCATCCGCGATCAGGTAGCCACCGAGCGCCCAGCGCGTGTCCAGCGCGTAGAACGGCTGCTGCACGGTGAGCTCGCGCAGGCGCCCGTCGCTCAGGTTGGCGTAGTTGGCATCGTAGGAGATCCAGCTGCCGAAGGCGTGGTTGCTGCGCAGCTCGAGCTGGTTACTGGTGCGGTCGACGTCGGACGAATGCGAGACCTTCACGTCCGTGCCGGTGCCGAGCAGGTTGATTTCCTCGAGTTGCACGCCGACCGAGTTCTGGCCGCCGCTGCGGCCGAAGTTGAAGCCCGGGTTGAGCGTCCAGACATCGCGCGTGGTGACCCGCAGGTCGACCTTGCCGTCCTTGTAGTCGACGGCGCGGATCCAGGCGTCGTAGAAATAGTTGTCGCCGCGCAGGATGCGCTCGGACTCCTCGATCAGGCGGTGCGTGTAGGGGTCGCCGGGCTTGAACAGCAGCTGCCGGCGGATGATGCTGGCGCGGGTGCGCGGGTGCAGGCGGTTCGCCAGGCGGAACAGCTTGTTGTCGTCCTTGGGGTTGTCGAGATCGAAGATGTTCTGGTTGTCGATGACCACCTTGCCGATGACCGCGCCGGATGCCTCGAGCTCCTCGTCGGAAGGGACGCCGGGCGTGCGCCCCGGCGGACCGTAGGATCGTCGGTGGAAGTCGTAGCCGCCTTCGAGGGCGGCGTCGGCGGTCAGCTCGCTGTCGGTCGCCGCGGTCGCGGTGGCGACAGCATCCGCGCCGCCGGCCTCAAGACCGGCCCCCGGCGGCGGCGGCGCCGCATCGGCCGCCGCGGCGGCCCCGATGAGGACCAGCAGCCACGCGGACAGTGCGCACCGCAGCGGAGTCAGGGTGCGAAGGCAGGACGACGACCGGCCGGCCATGGCCCAGCGGCACCCCGGTCCGTCACTGCGCGAGTCTGTACATCGTGGCATTGTGCGCGCCATCCTTGGGGACGCGGGTGCCACAGGTAGCAGTTCGGGAGTCCGGGCACGGGGCGTGACCCGGCGCAACCCTTGCGACGCTCGTCCTTGACAATGTGGCTCCTACCTCTCAGCGAACCGGGGCAGGCATGACAAGACAGTTCAGAGCGCTGGCGCTTGTAGGCTGTGCACTCATCGCCGTGTCAGCCTGTGGCTTCGGCCAGGCCGCAGTACCTGCGAGCGCACGGCCGCTGCTGGTGTTCGCCGCGGCCTCGCTCACCGACGCACTCGGGGAGGTGGATCGCGAGTTCAGCGCCCGCAGCGGCCAGCCGGTGAGGGAATCGTTCGATGCCAGCTCGACGCTCGCCAAGCAGATCGAGGCCGGTGCGGCGGCCGACGTGTTGCTGTCGGCGGACCCCGCCTGGATGGACTACCTCGAGGCGCGCGGCCTGCTCCGGCGCGGCACGCGCCGCGACCTGCTCGGCAACACCTTGGTGCTGATTGCGCCGTCCGGCAGCGCCGTGCGGCTGCAGATCGGGCCGGGCTTCGCGCTGGCGGACGCACTCGGCGCCGGGCGCCTCGCGGTCGCGGACCCGGACTCAGTGCCGGCGGGCAAGTACGCGCGCGCCGCGCTCGCCGCGCTCGGGGTGTGGGACGGCGTCGCGGGCAGGCTGGCGCGGGCCGAGAACGTGCGCACGGCGCTCGCGTACGTGGCGCGCGCCGAGACGCCGCTCGGCATTGTCTACCGCACCGACGCCGCGGCCGAGCCGCGCGTGCGGGTCGTGGACGTGTTTCCGGCGCACACCCACCCGCCGATCACCTATCCGGTAGCGCTCACCGCCGCCGCCCAGCCGGCGGCGGCGGGCTTCGAGCAATTTCTCAGCGGGGACGAGGCGCGCCGCATTTTCAAACGCTACGGCTTCGTCACCTTCGTAGCGACGCCGCGCGGCAAGTAGTGCTTAGAACCGGCCGCTCTGGAAGTCGACGAAAGCCTGCTGCAGCTCCTCGCGGGTGTTCATGACGAACGGGCCGTACTTGGCGACCGGCTCGCGCAACGGCCGACCCGCGACCAGGATGGCGCGCGCCACCTTGCCGCCGGCGCCGCTCGCAGCGCCCCTGAGTTGCAGCTGCGGACCCTCGCTCAGCACGGCGAGCTCCTGCGAACTCACGGTGCGCGCGGCCGTGCCGCCGCCCACCTGCAATGCCCCCTCGAACACGTACAGGAACGCGGCGTAGTCCTCGGGCAGCGCCTGCATGTAGGTGGCGCCCGGCTCGATGGCCAGATCGAGGTAGGTTGGATCGGTGGCCGGCTGGCGGATCGGCCCCACGACGCCGGCAACCTCGCCGGCGATTACCTTGGCGCTCACGCCGGGTGCGGGCTGCGCCGTCGGAATGCGCTCGGGCCCGAATTCCTGGTACCTGGGCGCGGTCATCTTGTCGCGCGCCGGCAGGTTGAGCCACAGCTGAAAGCCGCGCATGCGGCCTTCCTGCTGCTCGGGCATTTCCGAGTGCACCAGACCGCGTCCGGCGGTCATCCACTGCACGCTGCCCGGTACCAGCACGCCCTCGTTGCCGTGGTTGTCGCGATGGCGCATGCGCCCGTCGAGCATATAGGTCACGGTCTCAAAGCCGCGATGCGGATGATCGGGGAACCCTGCGATGTAGTCTTCGGCGCGGTCGGTGCCGAACTCATCGAGCATTAGGAACGGGTCGAGATCGGGCAGCTGCGGCTGGCCGATGACGCGCCGGAGCTTGACGCCGGCGCCGTCCGAGGTCGGCATGCCCTTGACCACCTGCCGCACCGCCCGCGTTGCCACGCTGGCATTGCTCATGGAGATCTCCGCGCAAGTTGTACGTTGACCCAACATGGGGTGTGCTGATCGTGCAATCAACCGTCACGCCGCGAGCGGCGCGGGTGCGGGGATGGCGGCGTGTGCCGCGCGCAAGGCGGCCTCGCGCTGCTCGGGCGACACCGCCAGGCCCTCGGCGCGCACGAACGTCACCGTGTCGATGCCGAGGAAGCCGAACAGGAAGCGCAGGTACGACTCGCCGAACTCGCCGGCCGCCCCGCGCGCGTACACCCCACCGCGCGCCACGGCGATGATGACCCGTTTGCCGCCGGCCAGTCCCACGGGGCCCTTGTCGGTATAGCGGAACGTGCGCCCCGCCACGGTGATGCGGTCGATCCAGGCCTTGAGCTGCGAGGGAATGCTGAAGTTGTAGAGCGGCGCGCCGATCACCACCACGTCCGCGCCGAGGAATTCCTCGAGCACGGCGGCGCTGCGTTCGGCCTCGAGCTCATCGGTGCGGCTCAGTGACCGCCCGGACAGGTGCGGCAGCTCCTGAGCTGCGAGGTCGCGGTAGCGCAGCTGCGCGTGCGGATGCGCCGTGTGCCACCGCGCGGCGATCTCGCGCGTCAGCGTACGCGTGGCCGAGGCCTCGCCCTGGATGCTCGAATCGATGTGCAGGATTTTCATGCTTCCTCCGCGAACGCCCTCGTGGCGTGCAGAAAGGCTAATCCATAGGACGATAATTGAGTATCCCGGCAGATCAGGACATATTGTCCTACATTTGAGGCTAATAGGGGTTGAGCCATGCAGCCGCTCGAGGGCTTCTACTACTTCACCCAGGTCGTCGACCACGGGGGCTTCGCGCGCGCGGCCCGCGCGCTCGGCATTCCGCGTTCGCGCCTGTCCCGGCACGTCATGGCACTCGAGGCCGAGCTCAGCGCGCGGCTCCTGCACCGCTCGACGCGGCGCTTCGCGGTGACCGAGGTCGGCCAGGAGGTGTACCGCCACGCCAGCGCCATGCTCGCGCAGGCGGACGCCGCACTCGAGGCGGTCGAGTTCGCGCGCGCCGAGCCGCGCGGGGTGTTGCGCGCCAGCTGTCCGGTGGGACTGGCGCAGGCCGCGCTCGCCCCGATCCTGCCGCACTTCCTCGAGCGCCATCCGGCGATCCGCCTGGAACTGCACGTCAGCAACCGGCGCGTCGACGTGCTCAGCGAAGGCTTCGATGTGGCGCTGCGCGTGCGCGCGCAGCCGAGCGGCGAGGATGGGCTCGTGATGCGCGCCTTCCGTCATCTCGACGAGTTCCTGGTGGCAAGCCCCGCCTATCTCGAGCGCGCCGGCGCGCCGGACGAGCCGGCGCAGCTGGCCACGCGCGCCACCCTGGACTATGCCGGCGAGGTCGACCGCGGGCCGTGGGAGCTGGTGGGCCCGCAGGCGCAGCGCGCGCGTGTCGAGAACAAGGCGCGCGTGGTGTGCCACGACTTCATGGTGCTGCGGACCGCGGTGCTCGCCGGTCTCGGCATCGCGCGGCTGCCCGAGAGCGTGGTGCGCGAGGAGCTGCGGCGCGGTGCGCTGGTGCGCGTCCTGCCGCAGTGGAACAGTCCGCAGGGCATCGCACACATCGTCTTCCCGAGCCGCCGCGGACTGTTGCCGGCGGCGCGCGCCTTCATCGATTTCCTGGCGGAGCGGCTGCCGGCGATGCTCTAGGCTAGCCGGCGCTGTGCGCGCCGAAGGCCGCGAGCGCACGCTGCGCCTGCGCCTGCGGGCACAGCAGCAGGCACTTGGTCAGTGCATCGGCGAGCACCGCGGTCGGGGCGAGCACCGCCGCGTAGCGGCGCCGGCCGGTGGGGCGCGCGCCGCGCACGTAGTAGCCGCGGTGCTCGCGCGGGCGCTCGCGGGCATCCAGGTCGCTGACGGCGAGCGCGGTATCCGCGAGCGCGAGTGGCCGGCCGCGGCCGTCGGCGCGGCGCACGAAGACGGTCTCGCGCCGCTCACCGAACAGCCGCACGTCGCCGCCGGCATTCACCAGTCCCGCATGGCAGCCGCGCTCGCGCAGCGCCTCGACCGCCCGATCCACCGCATAGCCCTTGGCGAGGCCGCCGAAGTCGAGCGCGAGCGGCGCACGGCAGATGACCCAGGGGCTGTCCGGCGCGGCGCTCAGCTCGAGGTTGGCGAGGCTGCCGGGTCTTGCGGGCAGACAGGGATCGAACACCCCGTGGGTGAGCGCGTGCAGGCGGCGCGACAGCTCGAGCAGATGGTGCGTGCCGGCATCGACATCGATGCGCGTGCCCGGGGAGGCGGCGTTGATACGCGCCAGCGTGCTGCCTGCCCGCTCGGGGTGCATTGACGCATCGACCGCGGCGACGGCGGCAAACGCCGACTCGATGGCCGCGACGGCCTGGACCCCGGTGTCGGCCCAGGCGTCGATGGCGATGTAGGTGCCGAGGCCGATGCGCAGGCGCTGCGCGGTCGCCAGGGGCGGGGTTGGCGCGGGGTAGGGCATGGCAGGTTGAAGCGTCGGGCCTCGTGCGGCTATTCTACAGCGATTAAGAATCATTCGCATTTGCGTCTGAGGCCTCGATGAGCGACAGAGCCTGGTCGTTGGGTTGCGCGGCCACGCTGGCGGGGCTCGCGGCCGCCCCCGTGCAGGTGGTGGTGGCCACGGAGTACCTGTCGCCCGAGGCGGCGCAGAAGGCGCTCTTTCCGCAGGCGGATGACTTCCGCGAGGTGGTGCTCGCCTTGAGCGCCGCGCAGCGCAACCAGGTCGCCGCCCTCGCCGGTGCGCAGCCCCCGCACCGCAGCATCCGTGCGTTCAGGGCGCTCCGGGGCGGGGCGCTCGCCGGGTACGTGTTCATCGACGAGGTGATCGGCAAGGAAGACTTCATCACCTACGCCCTGGCGCTCGATGCCGGCGGGCGCGTGCGCGGGCTCGAGGTGCTGGCCTATCGGGAAAGTCATGGCGGCGAGATCCGCAGTGCCGCCTGGCGGCACCAGTTCGACGGCCGCCAGGGACTTGGCCAGCTGCAGGTCGCCACCGACATCAAGAACATCGCCGGCGCCACGCTGTCCTGCGCGCACGTTACTCAGGGGGTGCGATGGCTGGTGGCGCTGTGGCAGGTCGCGCTGGCGGCTGCCGCGTGACGTCGCTCCCGCGCCCGCTGCAGCCTCCCGAGCGCAAGGGGCACGCCGGCGGTCCACGCGTGGCGCGCCTCAGCGCGCGCAACGCGGCGCGCATCATGTCGCGGCCGCTGCGGCTGAGCGTGTACGCGCTGTGTGCGGCGCTGTGGGGCTCGGGCGTGCTGTGGCTGGTGCTGCACTTCGGCTTCGCACAGCAGGGCCCGTTCGGCGCGCTGCCCAATGCGTGGGAGCCCGCCCTCATGCGCGTGCACGGACTGCTCGCGGTCGGCGCGGTGTTCCTGCTCGGCTGGATCGGCGGTGGCCACATCCTGGCGCGCTGGAGCAGCGCCCGCAACCGCCTCTCCGGGGTGGTGCTCGCCGGCAGCGGCGCGCTGCTGATCGCGAGCGGCTACGCCCTTTACTACAGCACCGGCGTCCTGCACGACATCGCCGCGGCCACGCACGAGTGGCTGGGTGTGGCCGCGGTGACCATGGCGCTCGCGCATTGGTGGCGGCTGCGCGCAACGCGCTAATCTAAGGGCCGGGACGGCAGCGTTCACCCGGGGTTCAGCCTACGGGGCCCGATATAGAGGAGGAACGTGAACCTCGGCGCCGGCGCCCGGGTCTCATACCTTGAGGTCAGCCGCGACCGCGCTCGGGCGTTTTGCTCAGGGTGGAACGAATGCGCATGTGGTCAGGTCTGGGTGTTCTGCCGCGCTGGGTCGCGGCCCTGGCGCTCGCCGCCGGTTTGGCCACGGGCACGGCAACGGCGGATCCTTCCGATCCGCCGGGCCGCGCGGCGCGGCTCTCCGACATCGAGGGCTCGGTGGCGCTGCAGCCCGCGGGCGCGTCCGACTGGACCGCCGCCACTCTCAACCGCCCCCTGACCACCGGCGACCGCGTCTGGTCGGACGAAGATTCGCGCGCCGAGCTCGATATGGGTGCCGCCGTCATGCGGCTCGGCTCCGGCACGGGTCTCAGCTTCCTGAACCTCGATGACGAGACGGTGCAGATGCAGCTGAGCGCCGGAACGCTCATCGTGCGCGTGCGCGAGCTGCAGCCCGGCCAGACCTACGAGGTCGATACCGCCAATCTCGCGCTGCTGTTGCAGCAGGCGGGGGAGTACCGCATCGAGGCCAGCGAGGCCGGCGACGTCACGGTCGTGAAGGTGAGTCAGGGCGCGGCCCAGGCCTCGGGCGGGGGGCAGACCGTGGCGATCGGTACACAGCAGGCGGTGATGTTCAGCGGCAGCGAGCAGCTTACCTACGAGAGCGGCACGCTCGGCGCGCCGGATGATCTGGACGCCTGGTCGGCGGCGCGCGAGCGGCAGGTCGAGGATTCGGCCTCGCGCCAGTACGTCGCGGACGACGTCGCCGGCACGCAGGACCTGGACAACAACGGCACGTGGCAGAGCACGCCCGACTACGGCTTTGTGTGGGTACCGACGGTGGTCGCGGTCGGCTGGGCACCGTACCGCTTCGGTCACTGGGTGTGGATCGCACCCTGGGGCTGGACCTGGGTCGACGATGCGCGCTGGGGCTATGCGCCGTTTCACTACGGCCGCTGGGCCCGCTACCACGACGACTGGTGTTGGGTGCCGGGACCGCGCCGCGGCCGGCCCGTGTATGCGCCGGCGCTGGTGGGCTGGGTCGGCGGCGCCGCCATCGGTGGCGCGGTGCCCGCCGGCGGCGGAGTCGGCTGGTTTCCGCTCGGGCCGCGCGAGGTGTACGTGCCGTCCTACCGGGTGAGCCAGGCCTACGTGCGGCGGGTCAACATCACCAACACCACGATCGTCAACAACCTCTACATCACCAACGTCTATGAGCGTAACCTGAGGCCGCTGCACTATGTGAACAACACGGTGGCGGCGGTCACCGTGGTGCCACAGACCGTGTTTACCTCAGGCCAGCGCGTCGGCGGCCACAGTGTGCGGCTGCCGTCCGTGACCCTCGAGGGCGCCGAGGTCACCGCGGCCGCGCCAGCCATCGCCCCCATACGCCAGAGCGTGCTCGGTCCGGCGCTCGGTCATGGCGCCGTACGGCCGCCGGCGGCGCTGCTGAACCGGCCGGTCATGGCGCGCACCCCACCGCCGCGCGCCCCGGCGCCGCTCGAACGCCAGCTCGCGGCGATCCAGGCAAACGGCGGGCGGCCGCTGGCGCGCGCGGAGCTCGCGGGCCTGCAGCCCGCCGCACCGGCGACGGCGGTGCGCATGGTTGCGACCACGGGCCCGGTGGTGAATGCAGCCACGCTGCCGCGCGGCGCGCCGCCTGCCCGTGTGGCGTCGCGGCCTCAGGCGGCGCCCGCGGCGGCTCCGCAGCCCGGACTGATCGAGCGCGAGCGTGCCCTGCAGCATGGCCGCGTCACCACCGCACCGCGACTGCCAAGCTATCCGCCGCCCGCGGCTGTGCACGCTGCGGCTGATGTGCCGCCAAGTTCCGCTGCGCCGTCGGTGTGGCGCCAAGAGCGTCCGTCCGCGGACGAGACGCGGCCACCGGCGCCACAGCGCGGCGCACTCACCCCGGATGAACCCGCGCAGGCGTTCGGCCGTCCGCCCGCGCTGCCGGTGTATCGCCCGCCGGGCGCAGTGCCGGGTACTGTCGCAGCCGCGTCGCGGCCGGTGGCGGCAGAGGAGGTGCGCCCACGCGCGCCCGTCCTGCAGCCGCGCTTCAGCCCGCCGCCCGCAGCGTCGCCGCGCTTCAGCCCGGCGCCCACAGCGTCGTCCGCAGCGCCGCCGCGCGTCGCACCGGCCGTCACCCCGTCGCATGGCGGTGCACCTGCGCGCGCGAGCGAGCCCGACCCGCGCGGTGCGGCGGCGCATGGCGATCGTAGCTCGCGCGATCGCGCAGAGCGCTGAGCAGCACCGCTAGCCGGCCTCGTTCTGCAGTGCATCGCGTTCGAGTTCGCGGATGAACTCGCGCACGTCCTCGGCGCGGCACAGCTGCCCCTCGAGCAGCGCCTGCAGCAGGGCCGCGAGGTGCACGCGCATGGCGACCGCCAACACCGTGGGTGCGTAGCGCTCCAGTCCGTTGACGAACTCGCCGAGTTCGTCGAGGCATTCTTCGAGCGTGGCATCATCGCGTGCGCCGTCGGCGAATGACATAGGCTGCTCTCCCAAATCGATCCTCGCCCGCACCATACACGAGCGCGGCCCCGCCCGCGGCCAGCGCTGCGCTCGGCCGCGGACTTTCTGCACGAACAGATAGGCAGAGTCGGTTCCAATCGCCACACGCCGGCATAGACTTCTCGACTCCCGCGAAACCAACACCGCATATCGAGGAGCGCGTCGATGAGCCGTTCCACCGTTACTTTACCCGTCAGTCGTGTAGCGCGCCGCCGCGCATGCCGGCAGCTCGCGTCGCTCCTGTGGGCGCCGGCACTGGCGCTGGCGCAGTCGGCCTCGCCCTTCATGACGGGAGCCACCGCGCTGCAGACCAACATCCTGGCGTGGCTTACGCCGATCGCGGTCATTCTCGTCATGGCGCTCGGGGCGATGGCGATGGCAAACCGCATGTCGTGGGGCTGGTGTATTGGCGCCATCCTTGGCATCGCTATCGCCTTCGGTGCACCGCAGATTGTTACGTGGGTGCGCGGCATGTTCGGCGTCTAGGTGGGCCGCGTGAGCGCACGCAACGCCGGCCTCACCGCAGATCCGCTGTTCGTCGGTGCCACGCGCCCGCCGATGCGCTGGGGCGTCACCTATGCGGCACTCCTGTTCAACATGGTGTTCACTCTAGAAGCGTTCCTGGTCACTCGCAATCTGCTGACCTTGTTGCTGTGCTTGCCGATCCATGGCGTGTGTGCGCTGCTGTGCGCCCGCGATCCACGCTGCTTCGACCTGCTGCTGCTGTGGGGACGTACGCGCGCGCCGGCAATGCTGGGCACGCAGCGCCTGTGGCGGGCGAGCAGCTACAGCCCACTGACTCTCGAGCTGCCGGACACGCGCGGTCGGCGACGCCGTGCCGCGCCGGCGCGCGGCTGGGCCGGGAACCGACTGCCGTGCTGAGTGCGGTGCGCCGGGCGGCCGTACGACGTGAGCGCGCCGCCGCCGAGCACATTCCCTATACAGCGCACGTGGCGCCCGAGGTGGTGAAGACGCGAGCCGGCGACTATCTGCAGGTCGTGCGCCTCGCCGGCGCGAGCTTCGAGAGCGCGGACGATGAGCAGCTCAATGCCTGGCACGAGCGGCTCAACGTTCTGTGGCGCAACCTCGCTGGCCCGGGGCTCGCGATCTGGACGCACCTGCTGCGGCGTCCGCAGCCTGCCAGCATGCGTCCCACCTCCGGAGGCGGCTTCGCCGATGCACTCACGGCCGGCTATTGCGCGCGCCTCGCCGACGAAGCACTCATGGTGAACGAGCTGTATCTCACGCTGTGCTACCGCCCGGCGGCCGGGCTCGCCGCCGGCGCGCTGGCGCGGCTCCTCGTCCCCGCGCGGGCCGCGCAGCCGGAACTGGCGCTTGCCGAGGCCCTGAGCGCGTGCCTGAAGCTGCGGCAGACGGTCTGCGCTGCGCTCACCGTCTACGATCCGGAGATCCTCGGCGCCTATCGCTGCGGCCCGACCTGGTGCTCCTCGCTGCTCGAGTTCCTGGCGCAGCTCGTAAATGGCGAGTGGCGGCGTGTGCCGCTACCCGAAGGGCCGGTGAGCGAGGCGCTCACGAGCACACGCCTGCTGTTCGGAAGCGAGGCCGTCGAGTACCGCTTGGCCGCCTCGTCCCGCGTCGGCGCATTCCTCGGTATCAAGGAATACCCCACACCCAGTGTGATCGGGATGTTTAACCGCCTGCTGTCGGCGCCCTTTCCGCTGGTGCTCGCGCAGTCATTTACTTTCCTGTCGCGTGCCGCCGCGCAAGGGTTGCTGCAGCGGCAGTACTGGCGCATGACCAACGCCGGCGACTACGCGCTGTCGCAGGCGGCGCACCTCAAGGGCGCGCTCGATGCGCTGAGCAGCAACGAGTTTGTTATGGGCGAGCATCACTTCTCGCTGCAGGTGCTGGCAGAGCTCGACGCGGCCGGCGCAGCCGCGCCGCCTGCCTCGCGGCTGCGGTTGCTCAACGAGCACGTGGCGCGCGCCCGTGCCCTGCTTGCCGACACGGGCATGACCGTGGCGCGCGAGGACCTCGGACTCGAGGCCGCGTTCTGGGCGCAGCTGCCGGGCAACTTCGCGTTGCGTCCGCGCCGCGCGGCGATCACCTCGCGCAACCTCGCCGCCATGGCGCCGTTCCACAACTACCCGTGCGGACGACCCCGCGGCAACCACTGGGGCGAGGCGCTGGCGCTGCTATGTACGAGCGCGCGCTCGCCGTACTACTTCTCCCTGCATGCCAGCGACCCCGGCGACGCCGACGGCGGCAGCCGCCGGGACACCGGCCACACCTTCATCTGCGGACCGACCGGCTCGGGCAAGACGGTGTTCATCGGCTTTCTGATTACGCTGCTGCAACAACACGGCGCGACGCAGGTGGTCTTCGACAAGGATCATGGGCTCGAGATCCTGGTGCGCGCTCTCGACGGCGAGTATTTTCAGCTGCGCCACGGGGCCGCCACCGGATTCAACCCGCTGCAGCTCCCGCTGGCGCCGCAGCATCTCGAATTTCAGAAAGTCTGGCTGCGCACCTTGGTGCGCCCGGCGACGCGCCGGGCGCTGTCGGCACGGGAGAGCGCCGACCTCGATCAGGCACTCCACGGCACCCTGGCACTCGAACCGCAGGCCCGGCGCCTGTCGCGGCTGCTGGAGTTCCTGGATCCCACCGACCCGGAGGGCCTGCACGCGCGCCTGGCGCGCTGGTGTTCCTGCGCCGGAGGAGACTACGCCTGGGCCTTCGACAATCCGCGGGATTCGGTGGTCGGGCAGCTCGGCGGACACAGCGTCATCGGCTTCGACGTTACCGAGTTCCTCGAACACGAGCTGACCCGGGCGCCGATCACGCTGTACATCTTCCACCTCGTGCGCCAGCTGCTGGATGGGCGGCGCTTGGTGTGCTGGATGGACGAGTTCTGGCGATTGCTGGGCGATAGCGCGTTCGAGAGTTTCGCCAAGGACGGCCCCAAGACTTGGCGCAAGCTGAACGCCGTCATGTGTCTCGCCACCCAAAGCGCGAGCGACGTGCTCAACAGTCCCATCAGCCGCACCATCATCGAGCAGACACCGACCAAGGTGTTCTTCCCCAACGCCGATGCCGACGCCGAGGAGTACACCCTTGGCCTCGGTCTTACCGAGCGCGAGTTCAAGCTCATCAAGGAGCAGCTGCAGCCGGGCTCGCGCAGCTTCCTGGTGAAACAGGGGCACCACAGCGTCGTCTGCCGGCTGGATCTCAAGGGCTGTGACGCCGAGCTGGCCGTCATTTCCGGTCGCACCGGCCACTTGCAGCGCGCCCGGCGACTGATCGCTGCGTACGGCCGCGACCCGGCGTGCTGGCTGCCATGGTTTCTGGCCGCACCCGATGCCGAGTGAGCCCTCACCGCACCAGCACAAGGAGTCCCCTCATGACGACCCGGTTCCTGCGCCTCACGCTGCTGCTCCTGACCTTGAGTACCGCCCCGGCCGCCCACGCGCAGTTCGCCGTTATCGACGTGGCTTCGCTAACGCAGCTCATCTCGCAACTGCAGACCCTCGAGCAACAGCTGGCGACGGCGCGCGGCCAGCTCACCCAGGCGCAGGCCGAATTCCAGTCGATGACCGGCAGCCGCGGCATGCAGCAACTGCTCGGTGGCACCGTGCGCAACTACCTACCCTCCGACTGGAGCGCTGTGCAGGGCGCACTGCAGGGCTCGGCCGGCTTTGCGCAGCTGAGTGCGGAGGTGCATGCTGCGCGGACGGCGGACGCGGGGCTCAGTGACGCGCAGCTCGCGGCGCTCGGGCCCGCCGCTGGTGCACAGCTGCAGGCCGTGCGCGGCTCGACCGCGCTGCTGCAGGGGCTGACGCGCCAGGCACTCGCGAACTCCAGTGCGCGCTTCACCGCCATCCAGCACCTCATTGATGCTATCGGCGGCGCTTCGGACCAGAAGGCCATCCTCGAGCTGCAGGCGCGCATCGCCGCCGAGGGCGGCATGCTGCAGAACGAGCACACCAAGCTCGACGATCTGTATCAGGGCGCCCGCGCCCAGCAGTGGGCCGACGCGCAACGTCTGCGCGAGCTTGCGGTCGCTGGCCACGGCCAGTTCGCAGCACGATTCCAGCCGCAGCCCTGAGCCGGCGCCGACACCCGTGGGCTTCTTCGCTACTTTCTGGGGCTGGCTCAACGGCCAGCTGGCGAGCTACATCGGCACCAACACGGCACGCGTGGCCACCGCGCTCGAGCCCGCGATCGTGACGCTTGCGACCGTCTACGTGATGGTGTGGGGCTACCTGCACCTCACCGGGCGCATCGAGGAGCCCTTCGCAGCCGGGGTGCGCCGCTTGGTGACGCTCGCCGTGGTGCTGGCGCTGGCTTTGCACCTGTGGCTGTACAACAGCCTCATCGTCGATACCTTCTACAACGCGCCCGCTGAGCTCGCCGCCAGTGTGATCGGTACACGCGATCCGGTAACTACCATCGACGGCATCTGGGAGCACGGCGGCACGGTGGCCGGCTACCTGTGGAACAACGGCGGCGTGTTCAGCGGCGAAATCGGCTACTACGTGGCCGGGGCACTGGTGTGGCTGTTCATGGGCCTACTGTGCGTCTACGCCATGTTCCTCATTGCCCTGTCCAGCGTCGCACTGGCTGTGCTGCTGGCATTGGGACCGCTGTTCCTGGCGCTGCTGCTCTTCGACACCACGCGCCGCTTCTTCGAGGCGTGGCTGGCGCAGCTCGCCAACTACGCCCTGATCACCGTCCTGACAGTGATGGTCGCGGCGCTGCTGCTGCAGATCGTCGAGTCCTACGCCGACCAGACGGCGGCACGGGGCGCCGGCATTGCCACCGTGGACGTCATCAACATGGTGCTTATCGCGGTGCTGGTGTTCCTGCTCATGCGCCAGGTGATGCCGATCGCCGCGGGCCTCGCTGGCGGCATCGCGCTCACCAGCTTCGCGACCGTAAGCCGACTGGTGGGGTGGGGCATGCGCCAGGGTGGCGCGGCGGCGAGTGCCGCGCTGGCGCTGACCGCAGCTCCGGGGATGGTCGTGGCGCCACGTGCGCCGGAGCGCGTCAACGCCGCCTGGCGCGCCGGCTGAAAGGCAACCCTCATGCGGGCAACTCTATGCTTACTCCTGTGTCTGGCGCTGGCGGGTTGCGCGCACCGTGAGCTGCGCTGCGATGGCCGGCTCGAGCCCATCAACTCCCCCGCGGTCGCAGCGCACGCGGCCGCGCCCACGGCCGGGCGCCGGACAGGCGCCCCGTGAGCGGCGGCGCGCTCGAGACCTATCTGCAGGAGGCGGTCAGCTGGGACGCCGACCGCTTCCTGGAGGCGCGCCGCAGTGCGCGCCGCGCCTGGCAGGTGGCGGCCGTGGGCTGGGGCTGCGCTCTAGCCACGGCACTGGCGCTGGTGCTGCTGCTGCCGCTGAAGAGCGTCGAGCCGTTTGTGGTGCGCGTCGATCGCAGCACGGGGGTCGTCGACGTGGTGCCGATGTACGGCGGCGGGGCGCCGCTCGAGCCGACCGTGACGCGCTACTTCCTCACGCACTACGTGAGCGTGTGTGAGCGTTTCAACTTCGCAACTGCCGAGAGCGACTACGAGGAATGCGGCGCGTTCCACGCGGCGCAGCGCAATCAGGCGTGGTACGCGCTGTGGAATCCGAACAACCCCGCATCGCCCCTCAATGTGCACAAGGATGGCAGCAGCGTGCGCGTGCAGGTGGAATCGGTGAGCTTCTTTCAGCGCGCCAGCGGCGTGACCGATGTTGCGCAGGTGCGCTACGTCAAGGCTGAGCGCACCGGCAGCGAGGCCCAGGAGCGAGTGACGCACTGGATCGCCACGGTGCAGTACGCCTACACGCGCCCTGCGGCCGACCCGCGCGTGCGGCGCTGGAATCCGCTCGGTTTCAAGATCGTCGAGCTCACGGCGGAGCCGGAAGTGGCGCCGACGCCGTCGTCGGGCAAGAGCGGCTAGCCGTGGACAGGGTGCGAGCGGCATTCCTGATCTGCGCGGCACTCCTCGGTGCGCGGCCTGCCGGTGCCGAAGTCCCGGCGGGGGCAGTGCCTGATCCGCGCCTGCGGGTGGTGCCGTACCACGCCGACGAGGTGTATCACCTCAGGGGCTACACCGGCTACCAGATCGATCTTGAGTTCGAGCCGGGCGAGACGTTCGTCGGATTGGGCGCCGGCGATCTGCAGAGCCTGGCGTTCTCGGTACAGGACAATCACTTGTTCCTCAAGCCACGCGCCGCGAGCGTCGACACCAACCTGACGATCCTCACCAACCGCCGCAGCTATCACTTGGACTACACCGCGAGCGAGCAGCACCCGGATCCGCAGAGAGCGGACGTCATGTACGCGCTGCGCTTTGTATACCCGGACGCTGCCGGGGCCCACATCGCGGAGCTGACCGCGCAGCGCCTGGCCGCCGCGCCTGCGACCCGCTGGCACAACCTCGACTATGGCTACCGGGGCAGTCCGTCGCTGAAGCCGGAGTCCGCCTGGGATGACGGCGTCCACACCCACCTGCGCTTCGGTGCGCGGCGCGAGCTGCCGGCCATATTCGTGCGCAATGACGACGGCAGCGAGTCGCTCGTGAACTTCAACATCGAGAGCGGCGAGCTCGTCGTGCAGCGCGTGGCGCGCGAGTTCGCCGTACGCCGCGGCCGGCTCTACGGCTGCATCGTCAACCAGGGCTTCACCGGGGCGGGGGAGCGACTGAGTTCCGGAACCATCGCGCCTGACGTCGAGCGCATGACGCAGGGGGCTCGACCGTGACTGCAGCGGGTCCCGAGGAGGCTGGCGAAGTGCGCGGCGAACGCTCCACCGCGCTGGTTGCCGCCGCGCGCAGCCTGCAGTCACGTGCCAGCAGCGTGTTTGCCTGCGCGCTCATGGTTACCCTCGGTGTGGGCGCTCTCAGCTGGTACTACGCGCACGCTCTGACGCGGCAGACGCGGGTGCGGCAGGCGGCGCAGGCCAGCGCCGCCAGCCGCGCACAGGGCGAAATGCCGCTGCCGGCCCTAGGACCCATCGAGCCGGCCGTATCCGGGGCTGGTGCCGCGGCAGCGCCTCCCATCGCCCCGCTGCCCGAAGCGGAGCCGGCGGCTGCCGACCTGCGGTCCGAACCGGCGTCGCCACCACCCAGCGCCGCAGGCCCCGACGGAGCGCGGCCGCATGCGCCGGGGCAAATTGCGCGCGAGCGGCGCCTGTCCGGCCTGGTATTCACGCGCGAGGCGGCGCTCGCGGGCGCGGCGCCCGACACGGACGCGGTGGCGGCCCCATCGGCCGCGTCGCCGCCGGCACAACCGCAGCGTGCAGAGCCTGAGCGCGCGGATGCGTTGGC
>Ga0070681_10001407_pt1 | contig 21116 bp, 21 predicted proteins | sample KBSC83BmetaG_FD_65650 | JGI IMG/M metagenome (GOLD analysis project Ga0070681, IMG submission 65650) | Corn rhizosphere microbial communities from Kellogg Biological Station, Michigan, USA - KBS C8-3B metaG | ecosystem: Host-associated > Plants > Roots > Rhizosphere | place: USA: Michigan... | reverse complement strand
GCCGGCTTCAACTTCGGCGCCACTGGTGGCACGAGCTCATTCGGCAGCGCTGTCAGCGCCACGGGAGGCCAAGGAGGGGTGGCTGGCGGGGCGGGAGCGGTCCCGCAGACGATAGGAGGGTCACAGGGTGGTAGTGGGGTCAGCGGATCTATCCTGGCTACCGGGGGGCAATCCTCGCCCTGGGTTACCGCAAGTGCGCTGAATCAGCCGTATGTCGCGAGCCCGCCTGGTGCAGCCCCCGGTTATGGCCAACCCATCGCAGGGCACTCGGGTTATGGTGTCGGGCTACCGCCGGGGGTTTACGGCTGCGGCGCGCAGGGGGCATCTACCGAGTCATCGGGCCCAGCCCGTGCTGGAGGCGCGGGGTCAGCGGGCTTCGTCATGGTGGAGGAATACGCCTGATGAAGATCTATGCTCGCCTCGATGACGACAATATCGTTGCCGAGATCATATCCATTCCCGATGACGCCAATCTGGAAGACCGTTTTGCGCCCCAGATCGTCGCGCGCTGCATCCTAACAGACGCCAATACGCAGCCGTGGATGTTCTGGAACGGGACAAGCTTTACCTTCCCTACGCCCCCAGCCCCCACCCCAGACGAGCTACTCGCGGAGAAACTCGGCGCCGGCATCACAATCATCTCGACCGGAACGCCATCTCTCAACGGCTCCTATTCCATCAGCTCCGATACCCAGATCCAGATTACTGGCGTCCTGGCGCTGCTCGGCGTTGGTCAGGGACTCCCGAACGACGCCCCGACGATCCCATGGCCCGACCTCAACGGTTCTCCGCACATGTTCACAGCGGTAGCCTTCCAGAATTTCGCGGCTGCGATTTCGAACTATGTCTTCGGTCTTCGTACGACCTGGGCGATCCTGAAACAGGGCGGGGACATACCATGGCCCACCTTGCCGGCAACAATCCCTTGACTATATTCTCTCTGACACAGAGACTCCCCCTTTTTAGGGACGTGTAAATATGCCCACCCGTAAGGCTCCGAAGCGCAAAGATCCATCGATTCTGATCTTGATTATGGGCTTCCTTCTGGTCCTTGTTAGCGTTGCGACTTTCGGCTTCCCTCAGCAAGGCCCTCGTTACGACGCCATGAAGATGGCCACCGTAGAATTGTCCACGGAGGATGGGCATGGCTCCGGGGTCATCATCTCCCCCAATTTCATCCTGACAGTTGCCCACGTTGCTTCGGTGGCTAATGGCCATCTAATGGATGTTCTTTTTGCCGATGGCACGCATGGTATGGCCGTCGAGCTTTGGGAAGATCCCTCTCGGGATGTCGCCGTGATGGTCCTGATCAGTGCTACCAAGCTTGCGCCGGCCCGCTTGTCCAAGCTCCCGCTGAAGGAGTTCGAGGAAATCTGGTCGGTTGGCTATCCCTTGGATTTGCCGCTTTCTATCCAGAAGGGCAATGTCGCCTCACCAGAAGTCTCTACCGTTCAGATGGATCACGGCGCCGATAACAAGGCCGCTGTCTATACCGTTATCACCATGGCCCCAGGAGACAGTGGCGGTCCCGTCTTCAACTCGTCCGGCGAAGTGGTGGGCCTCAACGATTTCATCACGAAGTTCGGCGCCCTTAGCGGGATCGTCGCCATGCAGGCCATCCGGGACGATGTCCAGGCTGTGACGGGGGTCAATTGAATGAAGCCCCGCCTTGCGATCTTGAACGTGATCGGGATCGCGCTGTTGTTTGCGGCTTGGTGGGACGGTCTCACTAAAGACATCTTCTCAGGAGCTAACGCTCCTGTCTGCGGCCTCATCGTATTCGCGCTGGTGCTAGGCCTGGTTTGCCTGGCTCTCGGTCGCGAGAGTGACGCACGGCTGATCACCAAGAACATCACGAAGCTGGCGCTGACCGGTACTGTCATCGGATTCATCATCATGCTGAAGGGCGCCGCAACGGCCCATGTGGGCGCGGACGGGGCAGCAGAGATGATGGGTGCCGTCTTCTCCGGTATGTCAGTTTCGCTCTATGCGACCCTTTTGGGGATCGTCGGCAACCTCTGGCTGAGACTCAACCTGAGGGTCGCCTACCCCAATGGATGAAGAAACTTCGGTTGTATGGATCGATCTCCTGCACCTGATGTTGCAAGGCGTCATCCTGGCCGCAGTCCTTGCGATGCTGTTGATGAACCCCCTGAAGACCCAGGCGGACCAATCTCCTGGGCAGATGAAGATCGAGCTTCGGTGGGAAGGAGACAACGACGTTGATCTTTGGACCCTGGCTCCGGGGGCAAAGAGCGCGGTCGGTTATAGTCATAAGACCGACCACGGCATGGCCCTCCTCCGAGACGACTTGGGACCGAGTGCTGACGCGGATAGCCTGGATTATGAGATCGCTACTGCGATGATCGTCCGGCCAGGACTCTACGTGGTGAATGCTCATCTCTTCCGGAATCGGGATGGGGTCTTTCCGGTCCACCTCAGGCTGAAAGTCTCGATCCTTCCGAATGGTGCAAGGGACTGGGTACAGATAGCCAGCCTGACGCCGACTCTGCTGAGAGAGGGGCAAGAACTCACCTTGATCAGGTTTCGCCTGGACGACAAAGGCCAGCTGATCCAGGGCTCGGAGAACGATCTCCCGACGCAGCTGCGATCTGCCTCATGATCGAGTCCCTGATCTTCGCCGGGATTGCCGTTGCTATCGGCGGGTATCTCATCTTCAAGCACCCATCCTGGATAGGCGTAGGGCTGTTCATCGCCCTGCTCCTGAGCGTCCCAGGAATGGTCCTGAGTGCGCTCGGTCAGCCCAAGCCAGCCTGGGCCGGATGCGCTCTCTCCAAGGAATCAACCGTCGTCGGTTTCTCCCTGGACGAGGGGCGAGCAATCTATCTCTGGCTCCAGACCTCCGGGGCTCCTCTCTCGTGTCAGCTGCCATGGAACGAACAGCAAGCGGCTCAGATCAGTGACGCCGACGCTGCTGCTAAGGCGCAGGGCGTGCCCCTCAAGATCAAGGCACATGGCAAGCCGGGACAGACAGGAACAAGGGACGACGAGAAGCTCATGGCCTATCCGGCACCGCAACCTCCGCTACCTCTGAAACAAGGGGACTGAACTATCCCTATTACTCGCCCGAATATTGTTCCGGGCATATACCGAGAAACGACCAGGACGAGTTCAGAGGGCCATTGGTACGACGCTGACAAAGTGAGGTTCCGCTGGGGGCAGCCGGAAAAGATCGGTGGGTGGATCTCCGCTAGCACCCAGACTGTCCTGGGGGCAGCCAGGAAGATGAAGACCTGGCGAGGCAACGATACAGTCGTCTACACCGCTGTCGGGACCAGTTCCAAACTCTACGTCTTCACGAACGGCAGCTTCTTCAACATCACCCCGATCAGGCGTACTGTCAGCCTGACCAACGCCTGGTCCACTACTTCCGGATCAGCGTCTGTCAAGGTGGCTGACACCGCCCATGGCGCGGGGGTCGGCGACACAGTCAACTTCGCCACTACGGTCACAATCGGCGGTCTGTCGCTCCTGGGCGACTATATCATCACCACGTTCATCGACAACGACCACTACACGATCACGGCTGGCAGCAATGCCGGCAGCACCGTGAACAACGGCGGTGGTGGGCCAATCGTCACGACCTACGAGATCAGCATTGGTGGCGTAGACTCTTCTCTGCAATCCGGGTGGGGCGCTGGTTCCTGGGGTGGCGGTACATGGGGCATTGGAGCCCCTGGCGCCGTTATGACCCCTGCCAGGACTTGGTCCCTGGATAACTGGGGTTCGATCCTGGTTGCCAACCCACGGGGCGGTAGCATCTACAAATGGGACCCGGTAGCGGATGGCCTGACGGTCAGAGCCACGGTCATCCCAAATGCTCCGGTTCAGACGACTGCTATTGTCATCGCCCCTGAGCAGCGGTTCCTGATCGCCCTGGGGTGCAACAACAATGGGACCGGTTTCGATCCCCTGGTCATCGCCTGGTGCAACCAGGAGGATTTCACCGTCTGGGCTCCAAGCATCACGAACTCAGCTGGAGAACTCCGGATCACCGGTAAGGGGATCATCGGGGGAGTGCGGGCCAAGCAAGAGATCCTGGTGTTCACCGAGAGCGAAGTCCATGGCCTCGAATATATCGCCGGGGACTTCATTTTCGGCTCCACGCTGATTGCGGACAACGCTGGATTGATCGCCCCTAGCGCAGCGATTGAATTCAACGGCGCCGTCTACTGGATGGGGTCGCACAATTTCTTCATCTACGATGGCAATCTGCGCGTCATGCCGAGTCCCGTTAGGACGTTCGTCTACGAGGCTCTCAACAACTCGCAGAAGGACAAGATCCATGTTGGGCTGACACCGTCCTTCAGGGAAATCTGGTTCTTCTATCCCACCGCCACCACAGAGAACGACCGGTACGTCCTCTACTCGCCGGTTGAGGATGCATGGTCCATCGGAGCACTTTCCAGAACATGCTGGGAGGGCAGTGAGTTCTCCCAGAGCCCGTTCGCGTTCGATCCTCAGGGCCACATATGGCAGCATGAAAGCGGCACTGATGATAACGGGAGCGCGATTGACGCCTATATCGAGTCCTCGGACTTCGATGTCAGCGACGGCCAACAGCTGATGTTTGTGGACAGGTTCATCCCCGATATGGACATGTCCGGACAGGTTTCTGTCACAGTCAAGACGCTCAAATATCCCAACTCTCCGGTCATCACCAAGGGGCCATATACCATTACCCCCTCGACCCAGAGAATCGATCTCCGGGCACGCGGGAGGCATGTCGCCCTGAGATTCGAGAGCCAGAATATCGGTGATGCTTGGACCGTCTCTTCTATTCGTTTTAACGCCCAACCCGATGGTATGCAGTGAGTAGACTTCCCAATCCCCCCGAGAAATACGACCAGCGGTGGGCGAACGAGCTTGTCCGCGTCCTGAGCCAGGCCGGCCAATCGGTCTACAAGTCCAACGGATATACCTCGACCCATACGACCAACCGGACGATCTCTACTGGCGTCTCGACCCTTGCCCAGACCCAGGATGTTCTCGGAACTCTGATCGCGGATCTCCAGAAGAAGGGCGTGATCTAACGTGATCGACTGGGAAGATTGGAACCGGAGAACGAAGATGTTCTCTGGAGGAGGACCCGCGTCTCAAGCGCATCAGGTTATGGAGAAGAGGCAGCACGAGCGGTTCACGCCATTCCACGTCAAGAGATCGGTGATGGACCATCGCTTCGAGAGCTACGCGGGGGGCGGGGCACTCTCGGGTCCTGGCGGGGGTCAAGACGACAAGATCCCAGCTGTCATCGACGGGCATCAGCCGGCAGCCCTGAGTTCAGGGGAATACATCATCGACGCCCATACCGTTGCAGCCATCGGGGGTGGCAGCACAGAGGAAGGATCTCGGCTTCTCGACGCATGGGTCAAGAAGATCCGCCTGCACGCCTACGGCAAAACTGCACAACCCAAGAAGATCGGAGCCGGGATCATGTCTCTCGGCACGAAACACAAGGACTAGACTGTGGGACTTTTCGACGGGGTTTATAACGGCGCGCCTGTTAAGCGCTATGCAAGCGGCGGCACGGCGGGCTCCATGATCTCCCCTGCTACCAACATGTTCCACCCCCAGGGGCAGCCCGGAGCCAACATCTTCCACCCCCAGGGCGCTCAGCAGCAGCCCAAGCCAGCCAGCCCGATGAACACCCTCTTTCATCCCCAGAGCCAGAATCTTGGGCAGATCTCCAGCCCTGCGGCTCCGAAGATTGCGCCCCAGGTAGCTCCCCAGCAGCCCAAGCCGCCGGCCATCAGCAATAGCGTCAGCGGCGGGATCACCAACCCTGGTGGAGGCGGCAACCAACAGCCGATACAGGGCAGTGGCGATCTCCAGACCCAGGGCCAGACCAACAACACCATCCCCTATCCGTACAACAAGTACATCAATCAGGAGCTTCAGAGCGGCTGGAACCTGGCGCAGCAGCCTCTTCCTATCTACGGCGCTCCCCGGATCGCTCCGATCACCGCGCAGGAGCAGCAGGGCCTCAACGGCATCGCCTCCCTCCAGAACGGCTATCAGCCGTATTTGAACTCTGCCCAGCAATCTATCCAGAACGCTCCACAGAGCTTCACGCCTCAGCAGTGGAATACCCAGACCTCCCAGCAATACATGGACCCCTACGCGAAGGATGTTGTCCAGAACCAGCAAGACATGGCTCTGCACAACGCTCAGATCGCGAACCAGCAGCTTATGGGGAACGCGGCGCAGCAGGGAGCCTTCGGCGGATCGCGTCAGGGGGTTATGCAGTCCGAGAACGCCCGCAACCTCGGGATTCTTCAGAACCAGATCGCGAACCAGGGCCTCTCCCAGGCGTACCAGCAGGGCGAGAACACCTTCAACACGGCCAACCAGACCGGGCTCAACGCGGCCCAGTACGGAACGCAGTCTCAGCTTGCGAAGGGCGCTGCTATGGGTGGCCTCGGCTCCATGAGCCAGCAGCTTGGACTCGGCGCGTCCAACGCGAATATCGCGGCGGGTCAGATTGGACAGAACCAGACGCAGAACTCTCTCAACTTGGCCTATGGAGATTTCCTGAACCAGCGCCAGTACCCGCAGAACCAACTCAGCGCCTTCAACAGCCTCATGAGCGGATCGTATCCGGGCACCTACAATCAGCAGCAGAACGCTGTCGCGCCTAACCAGGCCCAGAATTATCTGGGGCTGGGCATAGCCGGTCTTGGAGCCATTACATCGCCGCTCTCATCTGGGGGTAGCTCCATTCTCGGGGATATCGGCTCCTTCATCAGTGGACTCTAGTAAATGCCATATTTCGATCCCAACGGCGTCATGGGGCAGATCTCCAACGCCTCCAACCAGCAGCTGATGTCGCTGATGCAGAATCCCACGGCCGGGGTACCGCTCGCGCTTATCATGACTGAGCTTGCTCGCCGCAATCAGATGCAGCAGTCCGGGGGCAACTCTAGAAATCTGGCGACCCAGACGCCTCTGAGCACAATGCGCAATCCGATGTCCTACTCTCGGGGCGGGGCAGTCCGGCACTTCGTCATGGGTGGCAGCACTGGCAGCAGGTACTATGTCCCTGACCCTCCTCCGCCAGAGCAAATGCCCACCTACCCGGACTCCATGTCGGCAGCCAAGCCTGACCCGACGCTCCCTGACACGGGGCAGTCCGTAGAGTCCTTGGCACCTGACTATGCCGCGCCCGTAGATAATCCCGACGATCCTGCCTTCAGCGCCTGGCTTGCCAGCGCCCTCGGAGGCCTCTCCGGACCTCATGGTCAGCCCCACAAGGTTGCTCCCCCTACGGGGAAAGTCCTGGGCCCTCAGAGCCCGATCACTCAGGACTGGAACGCCGTCAAAGAGGGTATTGGTTCTCTCTGGGGACGGTTGACTCAGCCATCGACGCCCCCTGGCTATCCTGCCAACCAGCCTACGCCTACCCAAGCGGGCGCGGCTAACGCTGGCCCTCCGTCTCCGATCCAAAGCGCGCAGGCGGCTGAGCCTCAACCATCGACCATGCCTCCTCCTGTGCTCAGGCCGGGGCAGGCTCCCCAGGGGCGGCTCGCGCCTCAGGGCAGAGGTAATGGATTCCCTTCGCTGACCCCAGACCAGTACGCTCTGACCGCTGCTGCTGCGCAGGCGGCGCCAGCGCCACAGGGCAAGACCGCTCCTACTCCCTCGGCGATGCCGGCCGCGCAGGCGGCTGATCCGTACCACACGAAATTTGATCTGAACAACTTCATGATCAATACCGGGCTGGCGCTTGCGGCCTCGAAGAACCCCAGGTTTGGCGGCGCACTCGGAGAGGCGGCTCAGCAGGGCTTCCAGGAAGAGAACGCCAGGCGCATGGGCATGTACGGGATGGAGCATGAGACCGGCATGAAGGCGCTCGACATGAAGATGAAGCAGGCCCAGATGGATAATGACCTGACACTTCAGTATATGAAGAACATGGCTCCGGGCGACCAGCAGAAGCTCTTCTACGCTCTGGGCAACGGCGATCCGGCCAAGGGCGCGGCGGTCTTCTTCACCCGGCTCCAAATGCGGTCTTCGCCAAGTCAGATTGTCGCCCAGCAGATGAACGAACTCGTCAAGGCCGGCGCTGTCTCTGGGCCTGATGATCCGAATTGGGATCGCTTCTCCCAGATGTTCCTGGCCCAAGCCCAGGCGGATACGCCGGGCGGGATCGCAGGCCTCAGTGGCTCCCCTGCTCCAGCGGCTCCGACCTTCACCTACGACCCGCAGGCGGGCGCGCTAACGCCCAACCACTAAATTGGGTATCGAAAGTCTCGCGCCTCCTCCTGGATGGGGTAGTTGGGATGCGTATCTCTCCGGGCTCCAGTCCGTTGAGGACCCACAGAACGCCAACCCTATGGGTGGCGCTGGTGGAGCGTATGCCGGCCATTATCAGATGGGAGCACAGGCTCTCCAGACCGCAGGCTTCCTAAAGCCAGGCGCAACGAACGTCAAAGACCCCTCCGCATGGACTGGTGCGCAAGGCATCGGTTCCCTCCAGGATTACCTCGGTAACCCTGACGCTCAGAAGGTCGCAGCTGAAAAGCTCGCCCTCAGCAACCTGAGCTATCTCTCCCAGCACGGGAAGATCTCCCCAGACACCCCCCCTGACGAACAGCGGCGCATGGTCGCGGCTGCACATGGCCTCGGAGCGGCGGGCTCTCTCGTTCCTGGAAACAAGGACGCTTTCGGCTCAGGAGCCTCTGTTTGGGGTGACGCACAGGCGGCAGAGCCTCCACAACAAGTCCACCCGATTACGGTAAATATTCCAGGCCTCGGAGTTGTCGGGTTTCCCGCCGGGATGACTCAGGATCAGATTACTCAGGCTATTCAGGGGAACATCCTCCCAAAATATGCACCACATCTCGTTCCTCCTTCGCAAGAGCCAGGGATCATCGGCGCCAGCATCCAGGGTGGTAAGACCGGCTTCCAGAAGGGAATAGGAGACTGGACTCAGACGGTCAAGGCTGCTCTCTCTGGACAGCCAGGAGAGGTACCCGATGAACAAAATCCAAAATTCCAGAAGCTCGCTGCTCCCCTGGATTTCTCTCTGGGTATCCCGAACCTTCCCAAGGTTGCGTACCACATAGCTGAAGGACTCACAGAGAGCTCTCCGTCTATCGCAGCCTTCATAGGTGGCTCTGCCCTTGGAGGTGGCCCAGAAGAGCCTGTAGGCCTTGCTACAGGGTCGGTAGCTGCTGGCCTGACTTCTGCGCTCCAGGGCTTCGGACCCTATCTGGGACAGGCTCTAAAGGCCAATCCCCAGGACCCTGATGCAGCGTGGAACCAGGCTGCCAAATCAGCCCTTGCCGATGGGGCGATCTCGACTGCCTCCTTCGGGCTGTTCACCGCCGGGATATCCAAAGGCCCAATCCAGCATCTCCTCTTCCAGGCGCTGGGCGTCCAGCCTGCCGTAGGCGCGGCTGGGGTAGCTGCGCAGAGCGCGATCCAGGGAAAGACACCTACCGCTCAGGAGCTTCTCCAAGGGGCTGGGGAGGCCGCTCTAGGCACTGCTGTCCCGATGGCTGCCCATGTCATCGCCAATCCAAGAGGGGCCCTCAGAGGCCGTCCTGAGCCCGTAGACAGGCGTGCCAACCCAGAGCTTGCCGCTGCTATCGACCAGATCGTCTCCGCCAGGACCCCACCGGAGCCAGGGACGCTCGCCCTGCCCAATCAGGCAGTGCTGGAAAAGGTCTTCCCGACTTCCATAGGCAATCTCAAGGGGAGCGAGATTGTCGATTGGCTCAAGTCGAACGCCGACACCAATCCGCTGATCCAGCATCTGGTCAGCACCACCCAGGACGCCAATCACCTGGTTACCAAGGGTGCCGATCTGGTCACCCCTCCACCGGCCGAGATGCCTCCTGCTACGCCGCTGACGGATGAGACTCCTGAGGCGGTGGCTGCCCGGGAGGAGGCGGAAGATCAGGAGCCGCTGCCTGCTGCTGCTGAGGCTCCCGCCGCCCCGGTAGTGCCCAATACCATCGAGGACTTGCAGAGAGAGGCCAACCGCCTGGACGAGGAAGCTGCGGCGGCTCAGAGGCAATACGCTCAGGAAACCGGTCTGCCCACGGCGGTCCCCCTTGCGGCAAATCGCCTCCGTCAGCAGGCGCGGAACCTTGACGCCCAAAGGGTGGCTCTGGAGAAGAGCGCTCAGGCTTCGGCCCTGCAAGGAGAGCCAGCCAAGGAGGAGGCCAAGCCAGTTGACCTCGGAGCACACTGGGCTGTTGTCAATCAGGCCCTGAACTCCATGCGCTCCGCTGGCAGGCAAGGCCGTCTCGTAGCCAATGCGGCTACGGATGCACTGAAGAACAACCAGCTCTCCGCTGCACAAGTCTACGCGGCCTTTAAGGCAGGCGACGTGCTTTCCAGAGTTCTGCCGCAGACGGCAGACCATCGCATACAATTCGTTGACAAGATCCTCGCTGACACGAGTGCTGACAAGCAAGCTGCGGCAGCATCTGGCGCGGAGGGACAGACCCTCGGGGGAATGCGATCAGTATCATCGGATGGCCTCAACGGTCTTATCAAGCTGGCGCTGGATGGGGTTTCCTCAGAAAACGCCGCTCATGAGTCTATGCATGTGGTCGAGGACTACCTACATCAGTATGATCGTCCCAGCTGGGATGTCCTGAACAGGCAGTTTCGACTAGATGATTCTTACGCAGCGGACAGAGTTGACCCAAACATCCGGCGTATGCTTCAGAGCATCCGGAACCCCCGAGACCCTATGCAGTCTGCTTGGGATGCTCTCAGATCTTCGGGGATTGGGGATAGTCCTGTGGCAGGACGGGAATGGCTGGCTTATGCTTTTGGCCAATACGACGCCGCTCAGGACGCCGGAATAAAGAACTTCCCTGGCATCCTCCCTGGAACCCGGAGGTTCTTCCAGTCCCTCCGCAACATCAAGACCTCCCTCGGTAACGCTCTCAGAGGCATGGGCTTCCGCACGTCCGCCGATGTGTTCAAGAGCGTCTCACGCGGCACAGGCGTAGCAGCTAAAGAAGGGACCACACCCCCATCGCCAGTGGCCGGGACAGCCCAGGCGTCTGCCCTTACCGACAAAGAGCGTGCCCCAGCCTGGTACTCGCCACTCGAACGTGCGGTCGTAGGGTCCAAGCAGGACAAAGCTACCGGCGAACAATGGTTGAACGTGATATCTAAAACCCCTGGGGTCAAGGGAGATGAGATCAAGTGGACCGGCATTGACGATTTCCTGAAGGAACATGCAAAGGACTCCCTGACTAAGGCCGATCTCCAGCAGTACATGGCTGCGAACAAGGTCGAGGTCAATGATGTGACCAGGGGGCGCCCGCTCCAGACCGGCAATGAGGGACTACAGGACACGTGGGGGAACCTGCGCGCGGACCTTGTCCAAAATGAGACCGATGCCGCTACTCTAAAGAGGCTGTTTCCAGAGCATTTCCCCAAGGATATGACTCCTGCTGAGATCCTCAAATCGGCCCAGGAATATACCCAAAACCCTCCCCCGGATCACAAGCCCGCAAAATACGAGTCCTACACCTTGCCGGGAGGAGAGAACTACCGCGAGCTCCTGCTGACTACTCCAGAGAGACCTTATAGCCGCCAGACCCTAGCTAAGCGCCAGGTCATATTTGACAAGTATCATGACGAGATCGAGGAGCTAAATCGGCGGTCTCTCGACCATAGCCTGACTCGCGACCAGCGGCTTGTGGCGCTGGATTCCTCTCGCGCCCTACAGCTTCAGCGCGACTACGAAGCCGATGCCCTAGGTCCAGAGCAGCACCTCTATAGATCCCCCCATTGGGAAGAGCCCAACATCCTCGCTCATGTTCGCTTTGACGAACGCAAGGACGCCCAGGGTAATCCGATGCTCTTCCTCCAGGAGGTGCAGAGCGACTGGCATCAGGCTGGGCGCGAGAAGGGATACAGGCAACCGGTACAGCCGATAGATACGACTGGCTGGGGGGCCAAATTGTCGGATGACCACAGATGGTTCGTTCGCGACCAGGATGGGGTCCTAATGGGCGTCAGAAGGGCCGAGGAAATCCCAACTGCGGAACATGCTGTAGCCGACGTTGCGAGAGCCTATGAGGCCGTCTACCACCGCGAGACAGGCGGCGTCCCCGACGCCCCATACAAAAAGACCGAGGACTGGGCTGGGCTTGCCATGCGCCGGATGATCCGCTGGGCAGCGGAGCATGACTTCGACAAGATCGGATGGACTACCGGGGAGCAGCAGGCGGCTAGATATGACCTGAGCCATCAGGTTGATCAGCTCCTGTGGAGTGAGAAGAGTCATCAACTTATAGGCAGGCAGGGCACACGTACTGTCTTTGATACTGACGCTCCCCCAGAGCGACTGAGGGAGATCGTCGGTCAGGATCTGGCGAAGCGGCTCATGGCTGAGGAGAGCAGGTATGAGGAGGGTGCGAACATTCACGTTGTCACGGACAACCTGAAAGTCGGTGGCGAAGGGATGAAGTCGTTCTACGACAAGATCCTGCCATCGATAGCGGAGAAGCTGGGGAAGAAGTTCGGGGCGAAGGTTGGGGAGACCGAGGTACGAGGGGACAAGGTTGATCATGATCCCGATCTGGTGCCTGGGTTTGCTGCGCCGGGGGCAGAGGCTAAGCCATTTACGGAAAAGGTCCACACCCTAGAGATCACTCCCAAGATGAAGGAGAGCGCCCTCAAGGAGGGTATGCCTCAGTTCTCCGCTCTCCGGGACATCTCTCAGGCTTCAGTCCGCGCCCTGATCGGCAAGCACTTCGCCCCGGATAGTCACTCGACCATCGACAATATGCGCCGGGTCCTCCAGGACTATATGCTCCCCGTAATGAGGGCGCAGGAGCGCTTCGAGAAAGCCGGCCATAAAGTCCGCCCCGAGGCCAATGTTTATCGCACGGAAGAACTGTCTCATACCCGCAAAGGCCAGTCTCTGGTCGAGGCGGAGAAGCATCTGTTTGAACCCCTGTTGAAGCACATGGCGGAGAACAAGATCTCCCCAGCTGAGTTCGGCAAGGCTCTCTGGGCCAGGCACGCTCCTGAGCGCAACGAGGAGATGAAGCGCCGCAATACCGATGTAGGCACCTTCCAGGACGTGAACAAGGAGCCAGGCTCTGGAATGGGGACCGACAAGGCCAATGCCGCTATGGCGGCTATCCAGAGCGGACCCAAGGCTGGGGCCTACAAGAAGGCCTTCGATCTCTTCGACAAGATCACCAGCGACACCACTCGCGTTCGGATCGAAGGTGGGCTGCTGCCCAAGGACGCGCCGAGCAAGTCTCCCTGGAAGTTCTACGCCCCTCTGAAGGGCTGGGCTGAGGAGCCCGAAGGCCTCCCTGGTGCTGGTCCTCGGACTGGAAGAGGCGGCGTTTCGGGCTTTGAGGACAAGTCTCCGACAGGCCGCTCAACTGAGCCTGCGGAGATTATGGCCAATGCAATGATGCAGAACGAGGAGGCGCGGGTCAGGTCTGAGGAGAACCGGGTCAAGAAAAGCCTATACGAGCTAGCCAAAGACCACCCCGATGAGTTCGACATCGATACCCATATTCAGGAGCCAACATACAACCGTAAAACTGGACAGGTCGAGTTTAAGCCAGCTAGGGACCTGTCTAGGGCCGATAATGTCGTAGCCTTTAAGGAAAACGGCAAGGTACATTACATCACCATTTTTGACCCGCAGGTAGCGCGGGCGATGAAGAACATGGGGAGTGTCCAGGCTGGCGGATTTGTCCAGGCGCTTGCGAAGGTAACCAGGTTCCTCAGTGCGATCAACACTTCCTGGTCTCCAGAATTCCTGATCACCAACGCCTCCCGTACCGCTATCGAGAGCCCGATCAACCTGACCTCAGCCGGGAAGAAGGGCATGGCGGCAGCCATGCTCCGGTCGTTCCCTGATGCTTACAAAGGCATGTTCCGCTATAAGGTTCAGGGCAAGACCGATACTCCATGGGCCAAGGAAGCCGAGAAGATGCTCCGGGGTGGTGGCGGCATGGAATACATGGGCATCGGAGATCTCCGGTCCCAGGAGCAGCGGATCAAGGATCTCTACTCCAAGTATGATGCTGATCGATCCAAGCTCCAGAGCGCCAAGCAGCTGATGAACTCAGTCACCGGCTTTGTCTCCAATATCAACCATGCCGTTGATGGCGCTGACCGCCTGGCTACCTACGTCACAGCCAAGAAATATGGCTTCTCCGAGGAGGAAGCCCTCAGCCTCGCGAAGAATTCTACCGTGAACTTCTCCAGGAAGGGTGAGTGGGGCTCTGCAATTAACGCCTTCAAGATGTTCTACAACGCTTCAGCCCAGACTGCTCACAGGATGTTCCGGACCCTGAACTCCCCGACCGGCCGGAAGATCGCCGCCGGGATGATCGCCATGGGCGGCATGATGGAATATCTGAACCAGATGACGGCTCCTGTCGGACCTGATGGGCAGAACGCCTATGATGCTCTGGATGATCGGGTAAAGGACTTCAACATCATCATCCCCAGCATGTTCAACGAACCTGGCCAGGGATACCATCCGATCACCATCCCGCTCCCAATTGGTTTCCGGCTGTTCAGCCTGATCGGCCGCAACGTTGTCCGTGGGATGTTCTTCGGACATGAGATCGGCAACTCGCCTACGGAAGTAGCCAAGGACACCCTGCTCAATGGCTGGGAGAGCTTTAATCCTCTGGGCGGGAGTTCCACCCTGATCGGGCATTTCCTGCCGACCGTGGCGCAGCCGTTTGCTGATATCGCTGCCAACAGGAACTATTTTGGCCAGCCGATTGTCCCGACTCAGAGCCCATTCGGAGCGCCCAAGCCGAACAGCCAGCTGGCCTGGAAGGATACCCCAGAGGGCTACAAGGCCCTGGCGCAAGGTCTGAACGCGGCCTCGGGTGGTGATTCTGTCCGCCCTGGCGGGATCGATATGAGCCCAGAGTCGATCAAGTACATCGTCAACTTCTTCGCCGGATCTGTCGGTGGGACGATTGATCGGTTCAAGACCTTGGGCCTCAGAGCCTTGTCTGATGCAGGGGCGCTGCCTGAGTCACTCGCCCCAAAGGGGGATCTGACTGTTAATGCCATCCCATTCGCCAGGAGAGTACTGGGTTCCACCAACCCACATCTCGACCAGATTACGTTCAACACCGGACTGGTGGATGTGACGTATGCCGAGCGCGAACTCAGACAGGCCATCCAGGAACGAGCTACTCCCCAAGACCTCCAGGCTATACGTCAGGAGAGCCAGCCGAAGATAAGTCTGTTCCCCGCATTCCAGGCCGCTGATAAACAAATCCAAAATCTCCGTGCTAACGAGAAGCGCATCCAGGCTTCCAAGACCCTCTCTGCTGCTCAGAGGAAGTCTGCCCAGGATCAGAGCGACCAGCGTATCAGCCTGATCATGCAGCGGATGAACAAGCGGTACATCGATCAGGTCGTACATCAGGAGTAGCGCTGCGGGCTTGGGCCTTGAAACACCCGAGGCATGGTAGCAGCCATGCCACCCGCAGCCCCTAGCATATAGCTCAGTCCGCTCCTTGAATCAAGGAGAGAGTGTGATATATTGGATTGTGACACCGCGAGAGGAAGCAGTCCGGAAGTGTTAGGAATGCCGGGGGTTACTGTCGGGTCACCTGACTGGAAGTGTGTGGCAGAGGCTGAAAGCGTGTATTGGCCACAGATTTGCACACCAGAAGGGTCCGGTCATACTGCTGGCCAGAAGGCCTCTTCGAACGGTGGGACTGCGCCTAACTGCTGAAGTCCCATAGCTGCCCTCTCGCGGGGGTCACAAAGCCGGTTTAGCTCATTTGGCAGAGCGGCTCTTTTGTAAAGAGCGGGCGGTGGGTTCGAATCCTGCAACCGGCACCCGGAGTGTAGCTCAGCCTGGTAGAGCGCCTGCTTTGGGAGCAGGAAGTCGTTGGTTCGAGTCCAGCCACTCCGACCAAACCTCTTTTTCCGCGAGTCTCTGACTCAAAGAGCGTAGATTACATGCACCACTAATTGCGTATTGGTGCTCCGTGAAACACAAGAAACCCGACGCTCCCCTGTCGGTCGTTGCCATCGGTGACGCTCACGATGATCCGAAGATCCCACAGGATCGCTTTACCTGGATAGGTCGCTTCATCGCTGAGAAAAGACCATCGCACGTCGTTCAAATCGGCGACCTCATGACGATGGATTCCCTCAACACCCACATACCAAACGAGACATTCAGTGGACGCCTCAAGGGCGTCTACCTAGACGATATCGCCTCCGGAAATAAAGCGCTCCAGTTGATGAATCGAGCCAACAAGCGCTGCAAGGCTCCACATCATATCGTACTGGGCAACCACGAACGCCGCCTCAATCTCCTTGAGGAGAACGTGCCCGAAGTGGCAGGGCTGATGCGGCACGAGTTCGAGCGCATCCTCGCCACGAATGGTTGGAGCCATTCCCCATATGGAGAGATCCACAAGATAGGCGGCGTCGGATTTGTACATGCTGCTATCAATCGCCTCGGTAAGACATTTGGTGGGATGAATGCTGAACTCCAGATCGCCAACCAATCCAATATGGATCTGGTGATCGGGCACAGCCACGTAGCCAAGGTTCACACGGCGCCAAAGGTAGGTGGGGACTTTGTCAGGGTAATCAACCTGGGGTGCGCGTTGCCCCAGGGACACATCGAGGACTACGCGAAACACTCTCAGACAGGCTGGACATGGGGCGTATGGCACCTGGAGATCTGGGACGGACATATACAGGACTGGGAGTTCGTCTCTATGAGAAGTCTGGAGCAGCGCTATGGATGAAGGTGACAAGATCGTAAACGTCAACTTCGGCTCCAAGCCCAGCGCCGATGGCTCCAAGGAGATCTCCGAGGTCTTCAGGATCGTCAAGGAACTTGAAGCCAAGGGGCTCCGGTTCATCTTCTGCCTTGGCTATGACGCCGAGGGCGAAGTCCAGGTAGCCTATGGTGGCGCGCTAGAGAGCCTGGCCGTCTTCATAGGTGATATCGAGCTGGCCAAGTCAGTCATCATAGATAATTGGAAACGCATCGATCCCTGAGGTGTATGGCCGTGGTGAGTGGCCATGTCAGCCAGTACCAGATACTTTCGGGCGCGAGCGGGCGCCAGTCCCCGCCCCGGATGAGCCACGCAATATCGCTATCCCTCCTGTCGAATCCACCAAGGATCATAACTCTTCCCCTCCTGAGGCAGAGCCTCGTAGCCACTCCCACACCAAAGCGGGCGATCTGCGCGCGGCAACCCAGTCGTAAGTAAAATATCTCCACGCATCAGCCAGAGAGACAAAGAATGGATGCTCTTGATATCTAGTCAGGATCACCGCTTTCTCTCCTATAAGTAGTGGAATTCCCGTATCAGTTCACGATACGTATGAGGCATGTAAGCCATTGATATCACTACGTAATCTTGCCTGAAGCCGGCGAGGACTATCAAGCAAAATCAATGACTTACAGGACAGCTGGCGATACAGTCTAGCGATTTCTCTCTGAGACAGGGAGGATTTCAGCCTACCTGTATCTCAACTGTTAGGCCTCAGCGCATCCAGCCAATGACGGTGCAGACAAGGCTCGCAATCGCCAATAGCATGGCAATCAGAGCGGCAGTTCTGTTGCTCATCACGCAGCCATCTTCATAGCCAGTTGGCTGACCAGGATCTCCTGAATTGCCGCCATAGACCGACCCTCATGGTGAATCCCAAATAGTCCAGCGCCTGTACTATCGGCATTGAATCTCCTGAACATCTCTTCGGCCATTGCAGCAGTAGCATTCGGGAACTCCACCTGAAGATCGACACGGCCTGGACGGATAAGCGCAGGGTCCAGCTTGTCCTTATGGTTGGTGCTCATCACCACGACTTGCCCGGATGGGGTCATGGCTCCGTCAATGGCGTTCAGGACACCGCTGAACGTTACCCCTCGTAGGCCACCTTCAGCGGTCTTCTCCCGCTGAGTGAACGCCGCGTCTACATCCTCGATCAGGAGGAGAGCGTTCGGCGGGGTGGCTGCGATCAGCTTCTGGAGTTGTACATCGGAATCAATCGAACTCAGCGCCAGGACGCATATCGGCATGTTGAACTCCGATGCCAGGGCGAAGACGGTAGAAGTCTTGCCGTTCCCCGGGGGACCCCACATGAGATATCCCCTCCGGTAGGGAACTCCATGGGAGATGTACCAATCCTCGCTCTCGATAAATTGACTCAGATCACTCCGGAGAAGATCCATCGTCCCATCCTGGAGGATCACTGACGTAGGCGGGCGCAGAGAATGCGAATGAGCCCGCTCCCAATAGCCCCCATCAGGAGCATAGACGTTGACGGTATTCTCATCCGACGAAAGGGAATGCATGTAGGCAGCAGCGAGAACCTCCGCTAGCGCGCGGCGGTTGCGTCCGAGAACCCGCAGGGTGATCCGCTCCGGGATGCCACCATTCCTGGCCTCGACCTTGGCATCCTCCTTAACCCGAGTAAGAAAGATCCATCGGCCCTCAGCCCGGAAGGCGTGAAACCCCCTAGCAGGGAATAGGTAGAAAGCTCCGTCATCGCCAGCACGGCGGCGTGCAGCGGCTGCTCTGCCATGCATAGGCAGCTGAGCCCTCATCTCTGAGGTCTTCGTTGCCACGGACAAGCGGCGGCACTTCCCAGCGTATCTGGTCTGTGCCAGCCACCTGGATAGCCACTCATGGCCCCTGTCTTCGTTGGTCACGTCGATGGTCACCGTACAGTGCCACAGGAACCATCCCCAGAGATGTCCTGGGACAGCCCGCAGCCAGTAGAACATCCCTCCGACCGTAGACGCACCCAGGAACCCAGAGAGGACCGGGTTGGTGGCGATGAGATGTCTAATGGCCTCGAACAAATCCAATCACTCCCAGGGATACTTACCTTCGAACAATGGGTAGAGGCCCAAGCACGCAACGCCCAGGATGGTGCAGAGCAATGTCACACCGAACCCAACACACTGCGCCGCCACCGCCGGCATCAACAGCCCGAACCACCAATATGCCGGCCAATACAAAAGTGGGCTGAACATGACGAGCGCGGGGATAGTCAGAAGCGCCAAAACCTTCCGGTTCATCAGCTGATACGCCAGACGCCGATCTGGCCCTTGAGCGAGCGGACAGCAAAGGTTGACCGGAGCCGCTTCCCCCAGTGGACGCAGCCGACGCTCAGCCTGTTCTTGACGGCCTTGGCGGTGTTCCCCGGACCTTTGAGGGTGATCACAAAGCTGTCACCCACCCGCATCCTCGGGAATGGATAGGCGCTCTGCTTGCCGTGGTACTGCCGCTCCTGATGCTTGGTACGCCCATCAGGGGGCAGCGGAACGCCACGGCGGATTTCGATCTTGGGCATATTCTCTCTCCTATTCTACGCGCCAGACTCCGACGCCATTGTTTGTTCTCCGGACGGAGAACTTCCATCCAAGCTTCCTCCCCCAGTAGGCTGAGACAGTAGATAGCTGCCTGTAGACCAGGTTGGGGTCGCCCGATGTTACCTCGATGCTCTGTCCCACCTCCATACTGTGGAACCCGTACTTGCTCCCCTTGCTGTAAGACTTGGCTGGAGGAACGGGAACGTCATCCCTGATCTGCATAGTCACTTCCTTCATGTGCGCTCCTTGAGTCAAGGAGTTCCTGGGCAAACTCCTCCCTCAGCGCCATCACCGCCATATGGACCCGGTTGCGGGCTCCATTCTTGCGCCTCAGGTGCCGCAGTCGCTCAGCAACAGCCGTTGTGGTGATGCCAAGCTGGTCAGCTATCACCTTGTCCTGCAAACCAAGGACAAGCTTCTGCAAGACAGCCCGTTGATCTGGGGTAGCAATGATCATTCTTCTTCTCCTTCTGAAGTCTGGGTCGTTCCCCAGAAGACCGCTTCCTTGACGAACTCCGGTAGGCGCCCCGACCCGATGGGACCACTCTCGCAAGAGTACGCCACAGCAAACTCCCCGCGCTGATCCCAGATCACCAGAGCATACCCAGCGATCTTGCCCTCAATCTTGTCCATAGCCTCGGACAGATTGGTGTCAAGCTCAGCCTTGAGTGCCGTGAACTTCCCCGCTGAAGATATCTTCCGGAGGGTGGTCATTGCGGCGCGGGTACCTCCAGAGCGTGCTTCATCGCCTGGATCTTGCGCATTAGCTCGATAGCCGCAGGAAGCAGGGAGAAGTCTTCTACGGAGCCGAGAACCTCCAGGACCTGGTCCAGGATGTTGTTTTCAACCTGCTTGAACAAGCCCACCCATTGCTCCTTCAGGTGGGCTTCCTCTCCGGGATCAAGATCAGCCCCCGCGTATAGCTGGGCGAAGACCTCGGTAGCGTAGTCTACGGGAGTGATGTCAGCGGGCATGAACGGTACACCAGGCGAGAACAAAGAGGCAGGCGACGAACGCAGCTGCCTGGATCGCATTGTGAATGACTTCAGGCCATTTCATCCGAGTTTGTCCAATATGTCAGAGGCGCCCTTGAGGTACTCGGGCCGGTGATGAGCGTAGACCTTCTCGGTCGTTGAGACGCTGGAATGTGCCAGGAACTTGGCAACATCCCAGATGCTCGCCCCATGACGCATCATATGCGTGGCGGCTGTATGGCGCAGGACATGCGGTGTAAGGCCGGGAATGCCCAGCTTCTTGCCCAGCTTGCGCACAGCCTTGAGGACATTGGGGGTTGGGTGGCCATTGACCTCGATCACATATGGCGTGGTCGCGTGCTCCTTGGCCTCCAGTAGCAAGTCGCGCAGCGACTCCCCCATTGGAATCGTCGCCCTGCCCTTCCTACGCCCCTTCAGGAGCGGGTTCTTCAGATCCACAACTCCCTGAGCGAAGTCCACCCGGTCCCACTTCAGCTGGAGGATCGCGGCATGGCGGGCTGCTGTCTTGAGCGCCAGATGGACGAAGAGCCTCAGATAAGGCTGCGCTTTCTCAGCGCCCATCAGCAGGCGCTGGATCTCAGCCTCGTCCAAAAACCTATCACGGGTGACCCGCTTGACCTTGGGCGGGTTGAGGACTGACCCTGTAAGGACAAGTTCCTGTGAGTGTGCCCAAGAGAGTGCCGCCTTCAGCGCCTGGATATCCCTGGCAGCCGTAGTCTCCGCATAGCCAAGGGCCTTCCGAGACAGGATAAAATCCTTTGTCATGCGAGGGC
>Ga0070681_10001406_pt1 | contig 21119 bp, 16 predicted proteins | sample KBSC83BmetaG_FD_65650 | JGI IMG/M metagenome (GOLD analysis project Ga0070681, IMG submission 65650) | Corn rhizosphere microbial communities from Kellogg Biological Station, Michigan, USA - KBS C8-3B metaG | ecosystem: Host-associated > Plants > Roots > Rhizosphere | place: USA: Michigan... | reverse complement strand
TTATACAGGCCGACGCCACGCGGCCACCGTTGCGCAGGGGTTCCTGCAGTGCGATCAGCATCATCGGAGGATTGCACCATATTCAAGCGCGCGCCGAGTGTGTAGAGTACTGCTGCAATACACTGACGCACGGCGGACTGTTAATCTTACATGAACCTTTAAAAACAGGCAAAACCAGCCCGATAGTGACGTGGGCGGATAACATTTATGCCTTGATCGACCCCGGGCGCGCCTGGCGAGCGCTGCGGCGCCGGTTGGGCCTGGCTACGAGCCCGGGGGAACAGATTTCGGACCACGCACCGCTTCCTGATTTCACACCCTATGAACGACCGTTTACGTCACCCCAAGAACTGTCAGCGCTGATGCCTAAGGGGATGGAAACAGTCGTTTTGCGTTCACAAGGTCTCCTCAGTTTTCATGCTTTCCCCCCTTTTTTTCAGGGCCAAATGGGAAAATGGCTGGCGCCTGCGATCGTGGACGTCGACCAATGGCTGACTCATGGAAATCGTACCTCGTCTGGCGATGCTTTATTTGCGGTATTCAGGAAGTGCAGTTCCAGCGAAAGTGTCATTATTGGCCATTAATCCTGCGGCATCCGGCGAAACCGTCGCCGCCTTCGGCCAGATGTCTACAGTGATCGTAGCGGGCGCACCCTGCGCCAGTGCGAGTCGCAGGTTACTGGCAATCCGCCTGTAGGTAATTCCGGGCAGCGCATCGGAAAAGCGGTTACACTAGCAATTGGGCCGCGCGAGCATCGGGCTGCGCTTGCGTGTCCAAATCAAGCATTAGTGGATAACGTTAACTCAATGACTCTTTCAGGCAAGAAGATTTTCCTCACCGGCGGCGCCGGTTTTATCGGCAGTACCCTCTGCGGGCGCCTGGTTGACGATAACGAGGTGGTCATTTTCGATAATGGGCACCGCAATGCCATCCAGTACACGGAGCTGGCGAATCACAAGAACGTGCGTGTCGTGCAGGGCGATGTATTGAATCCCAAATCGGTCCAAGACAGCATGAAGGGCTGCCAAATCGTGGTGCATCTGGCCGCCATCGCCGGTGTTGACGATGTTTTCAATCACCCCGTCCTCACCATGAAAGTGAATATGCTTGGCACGTACCACGTGCTCGAGGCGGCCCTGCAACATGGCGTGGAACGGTTGGTCGACTTCTCCACCAGTGAAGTTTTCGGCAGCTATGCGTACCGTGTGCAGGAGGCCGATGTAACCAGTTTGGGCGCGGTGGGAGAAACCAGGTGGACATACGCAGTGAGCAAGCTGGCTACTGAACATCTGGCACACAATTACTTCAAAGAGTTCGGCCTACCGACCGTTTCCATTCGTCCCTTTAATATTTATGGCCCTCGGCAGGTGGGGCAAGGCGCCATTCACGCCTTTTGCGTTCGCGCCCTGCAGGGTCAGGATCTCGTCATTCACAATGACGGGGGACAGATCCGGGCTTGGTGTTATGTCGACGATATCGTGGACGGCGTTCTGTTGGCGCTGGTGAAACCCGCTGCCGTCGGCCAGGCTTTCAACATTGGCAATCCCAGAAGCGTCGTGACCATCTATCACTTGGCTCGAGAAGTCATACGCCTGAGCAACTCCACCTCCAAGATCACCTTTGAAAAGGTGGATCGGGCTGACGTCGAACTTCGCATTCCGAGTATTACCAAGGCGCAAGAATTGCTCGGATTCAACCCCGTTGTCGATCTCGAGATGGGGCTGCTGCGGACGATCGAATGGTACCGTCAGAGGCTGGCGAACGAAGCAAAACCCGCTACCCAGTCCAAGTGACCGCCGCGGGATGCTGCCGCCGCTGAACCCGATATGAATCTGCTGTTGACCGGGGCCTCTGGATTCTTGGGCAGGAACATCATTCTTCGCGCGCCCGCAGACTGGCGAATCTTCGCGCTTTACCGGAATGATGCGAGTTTTCCGGAATTTGTTTCTCGAACGCAAAACCCCGGCGTTACGCCCGTGCGGTGCGATCTCGCGGATCCGCAGCAGGTCGCGGCGCTCGTCGAGAAACACGGCGGCGAGTGGGAATGTTGCCTCTACTTGGCTGCCAAAGTGGATATTCCCTGGTCGGTCAGGGAGCCGAAGCAGGATCTGCTTTTAAACGTGACCCCTCTGCTCAACCTGCTGGGATTGATTCATGCTCACAGGTTCGTCTACTTTTCTTCCGGATCGGTATATGACGGGCTAACCGGAGAGGTTCAGCCGCATACTCCATTCAATCCCACGCTTCCGTATGCCATCTCCAAAATGACCTCAGAGCGCTACATTCACTTCCATCACCAGCGGAGACGATCGATCGATGAGTTTCTCATCGTCCGCTTCTTTGGAGCGTACGGTCCTTACGAGGCGGCCCACAAGATTTATACCCGCCTGATTCAGACCTTTGACGTCGAAGGGAAAGACAGCTACACCGTGTACGGCGACGGGCAAAATCTGATTGATGCCATGTACGTCGATGACGCCGTCGAGGCGGTCCGCAGAATTCTCGCCGGCAATCACTGGAACGACACGATCAATCTGGCGGGCGGTCATCCACGCACCATTGAGGCCTTGGTCCGCGAAGTAGGCGCCGCCCTTGGGCGCGGAACCGTGAAGATCGAGAAGCAGGGAGTAGCCAACGAGAACAATCCCTTCTGGGGATCCACTGCCGAAATGCGCGATTTTTTCGGATTCGAGCCGAAGACGAGTCTCGCCGACGGTATAACCCGATTCAGGGACTTCTTCGTAGGGCGGTGAGAATTACAAGGGGGGCGGGACTTCAGGTGTCAGCTACCTATCCTTTACCCCGTTGTTTTAGTCACATTGCCTAGCCGCTTTGTGCCCTTTATTCCGACTGACTGCAGCCCGCGCATTCGGCGCCATGCGGCTCTCAATGCCATGGCATGCGGGGCCGGGATCAGGCTCGCCGCATAGAGCAAGTAGTAACGCGGATTCGTTGGCCACAACCGGATAGCCTTTCTTAGGCCGTTTCGAGCGTTTCGGAATACGCCGCTCGACCACCACGTGCACGCCATCTCGAAATGTAACTCTGCCATTCGCCGTCGGATCGTCTTTGCTCCCAGTTCCTGCCGGACTTCCGGATAAAGTTGCACGATTTTCTTGAGGGCCATCATCCCCACCGAGTCCTCGTACGGGCTGTTGGCGGATACCGTGCGCGTGCTCTGCGTCGGATGCTGCCGGTACTTGGTCAACACCTTGTCGACATAGTCGACCCGGTAGTTGCGCGCAATCCGCATCCACATGTGGTAATCGCCCCAGCGCAAGCTTTCATCGAACATTCCCAGGCGCGCAAAACATTCTTTACGAATGAGAACGCTGTTGCCCACGATAAAGCTGTCGCAAAACAGTTGGGGAAACACATGTCCGCTCGGTCGCGTGCGATGCCGGCACCGGGCAACGCTTTCCTCCATTACATTCCCCTGGACATCGGTTGTCTGGAAATCGGAATGGACCATTCCAACCTCGGGATGCTGTTCAAGGTACGCCACTTGTGTTGCAAGAAAGTCCGGAAACCATGCGTCGTCGTGATCGAGAAACGAGATAAAGTCGCCGGATGCATGCCGAACGCCATCGTTCATCGAAGGCGCAATCCCTTGCGGTTTTGGGTGCGGAACGTATTTCAACTCAAGTCTATCGCTGAAAGACTTGACCAGCGCCGCCGTCCCGTCGGTCGAGCCATCGTCGATAACGATGAGTTCATAATTGCGGTACGTTTGAGCGAGAATGCTCTGAATGGCCTCGCCGATAAACTTTTCGCCATTCAGAACCGGCATTATGATGCTGACTTTATTCATGGAGGATTGGCTCCCGCTGGAGAATGGTTCGAACTTTCCTTACGGCAAATGATTTCTGCTCCTGAGTCAGGCAGATAAAATAGGCCAGCGTCGCAAAAAAACCGCAAACTGCCAGTACCTCAGCTCCAAAAACTCCCCACGACACTTGTTTAACCAGAACCGACAATGCGTAGCAGAGCACGGCAGTCGGTATGGCGCACGCAATCGGTCGAACATAGGCCTGTAACAGATAATTGCCGACGTTCATCTTCAGTATGCGCAATGTAAAGAGCGGCAGGATGACGGCTGTGCTGATCAGGTGAGGAATCACCGTTCCCCATGCCACGCCGATCAATCCGATCTTTTGCACGAGAATAATGCTGAGCGCCAGGTTCGTTAATCCCTCGGCCAGAACCAGATAGGCCAAGGCCCTATGCTTCGCCATGCCCGCCAGAATTAACGCCGAGACGTATTGGGACATACTCGTAAATTGCGGTATCGTCAGTATCACAAGGAATACGGCGCTGACGGCGTATTCTTTCCCCATCCATAAAGTGATGAATTGTTTTCCCAGGAAGAGGTAACCCAGACAAAGCGGGAGAGCGATCAACAGCGCAATCTTCGTGCCAAGGATTTGCAGCGCTTGTAAGCCCGCGAGATCCTGACGCGTGTCCAGGCGAGTCGCGGCTGGATATAGCGTATCTGTAGCGAGTGAAACCACGTTGCGCCCGTAGTTGATTAACGACCCCGCGATTGCGTAATAGGTAATTGCCCCTGCACCCAGAAAAATGCCGATGACTACCGAGTCCGTGTAGAAAATCAACTGGTTTGCAATAATCCAGATGAACCTGTAAATCCCGAAGCCGAACAGTTCTTTGCAGCCACTGAGATCAACATGACGCCAGCTCGGTTTCAGCGGAGAATACAGTCTTTTGGCAGCGTAGGCGATGATTGAATATTCCGCCATGCTCTCGAGGAACGTGATGAGAGCCAGTGCCGCTACTCCATATCCCATGTTGAGAGTGACCACTACCAGGGCGGCTCTGATTAAAGCGCCGATTGCGGTTACGCTCGTCATGACGTCGAACCGTTCGAGAGAAATGAGAACTGCGCTGAACGCCCCCATCGGAAGTGCAAGGCTGATGTTTGCGCCGGCCAGCAGCAGCGCGATCTTCGCAGCGGATGCATACTGGCGCTCCACCTTGAAGGCCCCGAACCCAAAATAGAGCGCTATCGTGGCGAGCGCGGCGATGAGACCCCCTGCTGCGAGGATTGCCATGGCCGTACTGACCGTACGATTTACGTTCTTTACGTCATTCAGCGCCACGTAACGCGCTACGTATCGTCCGACGGAGGAGCGAATGCCCAAATCCAGGATGCCGAAGTAGCCGGTGAGTGAGACTACCAATGTCCAGACGCCGTATCCTGTATTGCCCAGGTGATGAACCACGACCGGCGAGAGAAGAAAACCGACCAAGAGCGTAACGACGTAGCCTATCCAGTTGGAGAAAATGTTGCGCAGAATTACGCCCAGGTGGAAGCCCTTGGCATCCGGCGGTTTGTTCGCGTAGACCGTCACAGCCATGGGAAGCGGTTGACCCCCTGGACAATCTTTCGCATGGCCGGGCGCAGCCATCCGGCGGATGGAATGAACTGAGGCTGCGGCGGCAGAGTGGAATGGCCGTCCGCCTCTCCCAGCACGGCAACTTCGACCTCGTCCTTGAGTTCAGCAAGCGCCGCGCAAAGTTTTCTGAGCCGCCGGATCACGATGTGATCGGGCCGGTAGTGATCGTAGCAAACTCCAAGGTTTTTCAGCAAACTGAAAGAGTGGAGGACGAGCACGATATCGCGGCAGCCTGCGTTCTGCAAGCCGCGCATGGTCATTAAGATTTCTTTTACCGACACCGCCGAGATCTCGAGCGGCTTATAACCCTGCGAGCCCGCCACACGAAAGACGGTCACGGGAAACTCTTGTACTCCCTCCATGACTACCGGCGCATTTAAGCCTTGCGCCTGGAAACCGCACGTGTAACCCAAGTAAGCAAGATTGTAACTGGAGTCGATCTTCACGTCGTTTTCTCGCAGCGCCTGCAACGTGATCTCGGAACCGCCGTAGCAGCCTGCCCGGTACGCGCGTGGAAGATGGCCGCTCAATTCCCGGAACAAATGAACGCCCTCACCGATTAAGTCGCGCTGTTCTTCGGCTGTTAACTGATATACCAGGTCCGTTTCCCGCCGCGGCTGGCCGGCCAGAAAATCTCGATAGAAGCGATAAGTCGGGTGCAGATGCAGTTGCGCGTCATGTCCGCGTTCACGAATCAGCCGAAGAACCTTGGCTACTTCTTCATGGCCGAGAACATAGGCGCAGAAGACCTCAGTGAAAAAGGTGGCGCGTAACTGGTGTTCCTCCAGGATATCCATGATGAGTGGAATTCCGTAGAAGCGAGAACCGTACTTCCCGAATACCGGCCGTTCAAGCGGCAAGGGAGCCACTGCGGGATCCCTCCATGCACCCGCCATGGAGGTCTCAGTATCCACAGTGATATAAACTCGTAACCTGTCTGCCGGCATTGGGTGTGCGGGTGCGATCTCAGAGAAACAGGAGTCTCCGCTTCACTCCCCCAGACTCTGCCATCTTTTGGTAAACCATCCAATTGAGAACGATCCAAACGTTCGCTTCCCGGCAAAGCTGGAATCCCGCAGCCTCGATCCCTTTGCGGGAGGCGACATTCTCGGGGTCCGTCTCAATCACCGCGCGCTCATATCCTTGACTTCGTAAATAACATAGCTCCGCATTGAGCGCCCTTCGATAGAGTCCCCGGCCTCGGGCGGAAGGCGCCGTTAGGCATGATGCGATGAGTGGAGGATTTCCTGTTTCGCCGAGAATCCTGGTTTGCCGCGTCTGGAACAGTATGTACCCGCAGTGGTGTAACTCACTGCCGCTGCTCACCACGAACAAACGGTCTCCATTCCGTACGCCGGCCAAGTGCTCGAGAGCCTGTTCGCCTCCTAAAAAATCTTGAAGCTGCGGCGTCATTTCAAAGTCAATGTTTTCGGGGCCGAATAGTTGCAGTCGTTCGCCGGCGCGCCATTCGGTGCAGGAGCGGGGAGTTGTGAGGCTCGCCTCAAAGACCAGATAGCGTTGGTGCCGCACGATACGGCTGGCCAGAAACCCCAAGGTGCCGAGGATTCCGTGCTGCCGGCGATACCGCTCGATTCGCCCGGTGATGTGCTGGAGGTTCATTGCGACCGTTACGACCGGCTGCTCCACATGCGGATCGTTTTTTTGAGCCACGCCTTCCAACCGAAGCGTTCCAGCAGCCCGGATACTGCCTCCGTGCTCGCGTTGCACGCTTTGTGTCCTGTACGGACGAAGTGGGTATAAACCCCGCGACGGAATAAAAATAGTTTCCCCTGGAGGTAATTATCTGTGGCGAATTCCTCTTTGTGTGGTCCGTATTCTCCCAGGTCATAGATCGCTGGCGGGTCATAACCGAACAAGTCTTCGATAATTCCCAGTTGCAGCACGGTTCCTACGGAATAATCTCGCCATGCGGGATCATAGCCCATGTCGTCAAGATAATAGCGTGAGCCGTATTGATAGCCCGTAACGAACGCGCACGGCGTGTCTTTCGAGACCAGGAGATACGATCGCATCCAGCCATGACGCGCCAGGTAGGAGTGATGCGCCCTTGTCTTCTCATCCACTCGCACTCCTCCACCGAGCAGCTTCTGTTGGTAGGTTTTCTCGGAGATGGCAGCAGCCTTTTCGAGAAAGCCATCCACCTCCTCCGGCGTTGTGCAGCGGATGCAGCGTGTTTCGCCAGGGGCAACGTCTTGAAACTTGCGCGCCTTGCGTCGTAGCGTCTGCCGATGCTTGGAAGAGAACGTCCCCATATAGTCGTCGAAACTACCATTCAAACGAAGCAATACGCGTGGCGCCGGTGCTTCCGGCTGATATCGGGAAAACAAACCGTCGATGATGGGGCTGCTTTCCAGAAACCTCCACAAGAAGGAATCCACAGCCGCGTCATCCAGGTACAAAGCATCAAAATTGCCCTCGCGGGCCGCGACTTCCCGGAACAGCATCGTGTAAGCCGCAGGATCTTCTGGAAAGTGGGCCGATCCTCCCAGTAGGCGCAAGCGGTTCAGAGGCAGACGCGCCAGCGTGATTTCTCCTAACTGCAGCTTCACCGGCCATTGCGTAGTCACAAACGGCGCAAAACCGGCCAGCAATTCTCCTCTATACAGGAAATAAACCGACACATCGCGCGGTTTATCGCAGAAACACTCGCTCAACCATTGCGGATCGTGCATCGGGGACTCCGAACCATTGCGCTTCAGCAACGCACTCCATTGGAGCAGCAGGTCCGGGGAAATCTTGTCCATTTCCACTCGGTCCACGTGGTAGGTGTCGGTCCCCTGCTCCATTTCCAATGTACTTTCGGTTTTCATCAAAATTGGCTCCGTGTCTATCTTTGCGACTGCCGGCAGTCCCGGATGCGATGCCGCCCGGGAGCCGGTCTCAAGCCCGCACCAGCTCCAATGATCGTTGCGGCTCTAATTGGACCGGTTCTCCGTTCATGCTCAGCGACCGCTGGCTTGCCTCCAAAACTTTCAACACGCGCCAGCCGTCATGCCCGTCTGTTTTCGGCGTCTTTCGCGTTTCAACGCATTCCAGAAAATGACGGCATTCCAGGAGCAGCGGCTCGTCGGTGGAAAACTCGATGGTCCGGGCCGCTGGCTTCTCGGCCACGAATTGGCCGTTGATCAAATCGATTTTCTTGTCGTAGAGCTGCAGCTTTTCGGTCTTGCGGACATCGTCAAATACGGCCATGCGCCGTTCGCCGATGACGACCAGCTTCTGCTCCTTGTACGGGTGCAACCAGCTGACGAATAAGTGAGCGCGCACGCCCCTGTCAAACAGCATGTTCGAAACGGTTACGTCCGCGATGTTCGGTTGCAGGTACGTTCCGCCCGTCGCCCCTACCTGAATCGGCATTCGTTGCAGCAGGTAAAGAATGACCGATATATCGTGCGGCGCAAAACTCCAGAGAGCATTCTCTTCGCGCCTCACCTTGCCAAGATTTAACCGGTTGGAGTATACATACTCCAGCCGCCCTAACTCCCCGTCGTCAATCAGCTGCTTCAATTTCGTGATCGCGGGATGATATTCCAGCAGGTGGCCCACCATGAGAATCCGGCTGCTGCGCTCGGCGAGGTTCGTGAGCGCTTCCGCCTCTTCACATCGCAAGGTCAACGGTTTTTCCACGTAAACGTCCTTGCCGGCTAGCAGCGCCTGCCGGGCGATGGGATAGTGGGACTCCGCGGGGGTTGCGATCACCACTGCGTCTATGTTGGGATCTCCCAGCACCACGTCCAACGAGCTTTCCATCTTGACGTCAGGATATTGACCCGCCAGCCGGGTAAGACTCTCGGGTTTGAAATCGCAAATGCGGTCCAGAACCCCTAACTCATGAAACACTCGAACTAGATTTACGCCCCAATATCCGGCGCCGATCACGGCAATTCGCATAAGTTGCTCCTTTTTTCAAATTCACCTTGTGGCGTTTAGTTCTGAATCAACCGGCCCCACATCGCCTTGCTCCATATTTCTGACAATTTGTCCGCTGGGAAGTTCCGAAACAATGTGGCGTACTTTCCCTGAACGTTCCGCGGGAAGGCTAGGTAAGTATTCGAACGTCATGACTAAGGGAGAGCGGAGCCGTTGAGACCAGCCTTTTCGAATACGCTCTTCACCTTCCTGTCGGTAATTCTCATTACGTACGATCTGTACATGAAAGCAATCGACTTTTTTCTGGATGATGCGGAACTGCTCGATGCCTTCCACCTCCATCAAGAACGAGATCAACGCTTGGCCATGCATTACCCGGCCGTCGGGCGCGACAATGGAATCGTTCGAACGCCCGTCGATCCTGTCGAAGACCGGCAGCGCCCGCCCGCAATGGCACGGACGGCTCGAAAGCACACCAATGTCCCCCGTGACGTAGCGAATAAACGGGGACTCGTGCGAGTACAAGTCGGTAACTACAATTTCACCCGACTGGCCCGGTGGAACCGGCTTGCCCTGTGCATCGAGTATCTCTACGATAATGGCGTCAGCCATCACATGCATCCCGCCCTGCGGACATTCATGGGCAATGAACCCGCTGTCGCGTCCGCCGTAGCCATTGGCCACCGGACAGTTAAAAGTCTCCGAGATGAGGCTGCGCTGATAAGGGAACAGGACTTCGCTGGTTACGAAAACCACCTTGATACCCAACCCGCGCAGGTTCCGGCGTTGTTTGCGAGCATGTTGACAGAGCAGGTAAATGGAGCTCGGGTAGGTAAAAATCTGCTTGCAGCCGCTGGTTTCGATGATGTCGAGATAACGTGACATCGTAGATTCATTCATCTCGTACGCCGAAAGAAGGCGGGTGCGAAGCATCCGGTCGCGCAAATTGCGCAGGCGGTTTTGACTATTCAACTCGAGAGGCGATCCCCAGATAGCCAGCTCAGGGTCCCCCGCCGACACGCCCCACCATCTGGCCGCCCGCTGACGGCAGGCAACACGCGAGGCAATACGCCGTTTGGCAAGATCGAAGATCAGCGGGGTTCCGGTTGAACCGCCGCTGGCAAATGACGATAGTTTTCCGGCCAGTTCCGACCGCAGGCTCTCCCGGTGTTCACGAGCGTCGGCTTTGGTCATCACCGGTAGTTTGACCAGATCTCCGGGCTCGCGGATGTCCGCCGGCGACACACCCGCCGCTTGCATGCGCATCCGTACGTATGGCACGTGAGCGTAGCTATATGCGATCAAGTCCTTCAATTTATCGGCGCGAAGTTGATCTATTTCAGCTTTCGAAAGTCGGTCCGCCGTTTCCATCTCCCTCAGAATGCGGTACGTCGCATGCCCTTTGACGCGTTCGTGGAGGCGAAACAAGATGTTCCAGATAACCCAGTGGCGCACCTACATTCCTCCCCTCGGGCGGTCCCAGTTGGCGCCCACCAGCACCGCGTTGTCTTCCGCAGTATTTGGGATAGGAAAGCGATAAGCTGTATAAAGAGATCGGCGAACCTGTTTCCAATCGCAGCCGCGGACCAGGTCCAACGCATTCGCCGTTAATCGCAATGCGAGCGTAGGAGACTCAAGAACGGTCTCCACTGCGCGCGCTAATCCTTCCGCATCGCCCGGCTCTACCAGTAATGCGCTCCGGTCGTGCTGGTAAATGAAAGGAATTCCACCGGCGCAAGTGGAAATGACAACCAGCCCGGCTGCGGATGCCTCCAGCAGCGCTCCGGGAAAATTATCAACGCGGGATGCATTCAAAAAGATATCGCATTGGTCATGGAGCGCCGGCAAATCGTGTTGCGCCACCGGCCCCAGAAAAGTAGCATTGCGAAGGCCCCATGCCGCCGCCTGCTGGCGCAAATGTTTTTCTAGGCTACCGGTTCCGGCAATCAATAGCGAGGCATCCGGGTAACGTTCCTGGATCCGGCCGAATGCCTTGAGCACGGTCTCAATGTCATAGATCTTTTCCAAATGCCGGGCCACCAATAGCCTGGGTTTAAATGCCTGCCGCTGATGGTATTTGAATATCGAAGTATTCAAAATATTCGAAACAATGGCTACTGGCACGCCCATGGAAGCCCCGATCACCCGTGCGAGAAACTCAGAAGGAGCAGTTACCACGTCCGCTAATTTGAAAATCGGTTTTGCGGCCCAGCCCCAGTACTGAAAAAAGCGACCTGCTTCGCCGCCTCGATAGTTGAGGACAACATGTTTCCGGGAAAGGCGCCCAACGATGACGGCGGGATATACCACGAGGAAAAAGTACAGCCAAGAGGCTGCCAACACGTGAACGACTTCGACCTCCCGGACTTGCTTTCTTAGCTTGCTCCAAATCAGAATCGAGCGGACCAGCGTGCGGACCCCGGGCAGCCGTTCTAAGAACTGCAATCTTTTCGGTAAAGAGAAATTCGATTGGAACAGGACCGTAGCAATGCCATCGCCCTGCAGCATTTTCTGGAGCAACTGGGCTTGTAGCGCCATTCCTCCATAAGGCGGTGGGACGGGCGCGACGAGAAGCACCCGGTGCAGCCTTTCTCCTCGAGATTGATTATTCGGCGGCATGTTGCAAAGATTTCTTAATGAGCGCCTTCATCAATGTTTCTCCGGTACGGCAGCCTTACCGGAAGCAAAGCCCGCTAGCTTGGATGGAGCACCGGGCTCTATCTCAGAGTGAGCGACCTTTATCGCGCCATTCGCTTCGTCTCCGTAAGCGATCCAGATCGTTCCCCGGTCGATTTGCAGGGAACTCGTGATACCGGAAAAATTGCGATCCACCACCATGGTCATCCAATTTTGACCTTCCCGGTGCGCTAACTTCAGTTGTCCCCTCCCGGCATCGTAGTAACTGATATAAGGCCGGCCCTGATCGTCTAATGCAATCGAGTTTCGATCCGGGTATCCTACCTTTGCGATCGAATCTACGGCTTCAATCGTCCATCCGGCGCTGGTTCGGACCGCGTATTTGAGCAGAGGAGTAGACACGTTCATGTAGGCAACGTGAGGGTGCCCTTCCTTGTCAAGGGTAATAGACGCGTTGGGACCTACATATCCCCCGTTGTTCTGCTCGTGCCCCTCGAGTATCTCCAAACTCCAGGACTTGCCGTTCCAGTAAGCATATCGCATTCCAGCGGTACCCGAACTTACATTGGCATAGGCAATGTGAACTGACCCGTTGGGTTCAATTGCCATACCGTTAAACTTACCGCTTCCTTCCTGCCAGTCCACCGTTTCTACTTGCCAGTACTCTCCGTTCCACTTCACGTCACGAAGACGGATTTTTATGTCAGTATCTTTAGGACCTCGGTATTCGTAAAAAGAAATCATCGGCCTGTCAGCGGAATCAAGGCCGATGGATGTGTAGTAACCAATCACGTCCGAATTCAGAGGGATCGCCTGCCGGTTCCATGTTGCACCGTCCCAGTGCGCATAGTGGAGTTTGGAGCCGCTCATGGTTCCATGGTCGGCATATGAAATATGCGGCCGTTGCTTTGAATCCAGCACTAAAGAACAGAAACTGGCGCCAAAGTCGACGTTCATAACGAACCAGCGTTTGAGGGCCGCATCTCTAAATGCATACTTCAGCGGATACCGATTTCCGTCATCCACAACATAGGCCAGATGCGCATTACCGTCCTTGTCAATCTTCAAGGAAGAGAACCTGCCGACGCCCACGGCCTCTACAACCTCAGCCTCCCAACTGCTCGCCGCCGCTGTCCCGGCCAGAAATAACAGGACGACGGTGATAGATAAGATCCTAGACATGGCTTTTTCCTCTTCCTAGCTGATTTTCATAAGCCAGCTTGGTCTGCATTGCAGGAGATTGGCTCGCTGTTTTCCTTTTGAGAAGTGACCGGACAAACTGCCAGCCTGTGCGCATTAAATCGGGAAAAAACCGCAGCATGAAATAGAGGAGTGAAGGCAACGGATCCTTGGCCGACCAGATCCCATAGATTCGGCGTCCACGCGCTGACGAGAATAATGTGCGAAGCTTTGGATCGCGTTTCAACAATAACCGGAGAGCCGTCAGTATAAACGTATCGTCGGCGATCCACTTTTCCTTAGCGGGCCGATTCCGTACAACGGGAATCGGCAATCCCGCGTGCTCGCAATAAGCCAGATAGACCAGGTCTGTTCCGCAGCCTCTTCCCAAGCGATGCTGATCCCACGGCCGTGGATTGATCTCGATTAACTGATAGTCATTCTGCCCGGCGTCCCATTTGTATTCCACTTCTGCAATGCCGGTGAAGCGCATGGTATGCAGCAGCTGAAAGGTCCGATCCATAAGCTCCGGACGGTCTACCGCCTGCACGATACAACCGGTGCCGAACCCCTCCGGCGACTGTATGAGCTTTTGAGTGTTGAAGCCGGCTACCCATCGTGACTCCCGGTCCAGATAACATGCCGCAATAATCAGGCAGTCGTCGCTGCCGGGAACCATCTGTTGCAGCAAAGCTTGCTCGTTCGCGCGGGAAATTGCCGTGTACTCCGCGATGAGTTGTTCCCGCGAAAAAATGCCGATGGCTTTGCGTGCCCCCACCAGTGTCCAGTTGCCGCCTTTTCGCCAGTGATAGGAAGCGATCGGTTTCAGGACGCAGGGGTATGTGACTTCCTCGAGAATGCCTGGCAAATCCCGTTCTGTATTCACCTGCCAGCATCTGGGCGTAGGGACGCCCGCCTTTTGCGCCCACTGGTAGGTCTCCCATTTACTCAGGCACGCCTGCAGCACGGGGCTTTCCGGTATGGTCAGAATGAAGTGCGGCTCCAGTTGCTGCCTGAAGCGATCGAGCAGCAGCACGTCGTCATCTCGCGTGGGGAAGATAACACTGCGATGCCCCAGCTCTGTGCCGAGTTTGAGCAGGTGCTCCACCAGGGCCTCAGGCTCATTTCTGGAGTCCGGTGCAAAAATCGTTTTTGCATACCGGGTGAAATTTCCGTAGATTCCATGCTGCGCGGTCAGGCCGATCACCGGAATACCATGCTCACCCAGACTGCGGGCGATGCCGAGCCCGGTGTAATAAAGGTTCATCACGACAGCCGTCGGACGCATGCTACCTGCCTCCAAGAGCAAACTGGGCGGATGGCAGGAATATTCGTTCATCGTCTGCTTCCATGGCGGTCTGATTCTCCGTCTCGAGATTCCGGGTCCATTTCTGACGGGCTACTCTTTCCAAAACGATCAAACAGGCGACGATCGTGAAAAAATAATCGAAATAGGCGCGTCCCAGAAATGTACCCGAGGCTAAGAATCCTAAGAGGCTAAAACGGAACATGTTGGTATAGCTCACAACTACCGGGTCCTCATAGAAGCGCGCGAGCTTCACCAGTCTGTGCGCACTCACAAAACACGAAAACACGAGGCTTAAATACAATATGAGTCCAATAAATCCATGTTCTGCCAGCAGCCCGAAGTACACGCTGTGCGGGCCGTGGATATCGATGGCGACGGGAGCATATTCGCCGAATAGTTGTGGCGTGAATGTCGCGAATCCTCCGCCCGCAATTGGATAATCCGAAGCCAGGTTCCAGGAGAAGGCCCAGGCGTTCAACCGCTCGCGCGCCGAAGCGTCAACCACGTTGTCGCTTGTCGGATCCATACGCTCCTTCCATGCCTCCGGAGCAAATAACAAAGCGACGGCGACGCCCAACCCGACCACAGGTATCAGAACCATGCGGCGCTTTAGCTGCAGAAACATCAATCCCATCACTACAACTAACCCGAGTACGGCGCCTCGCGAGTAAGTGAAGAATACCGCTGGAATGGTAATCAAAAATAGAAAAGCGAAGAGCCGCTTCACCCAGCGCTTAGTTTCCGTTTGGGCCAGAAAAAAGAACAGAGGCAAAGTCATGTTTAAGGCCAGGCCGAAATCGTTGTTGTCCGAAATCATCGAGTTTTCCGGCCCGTATAATCGGAATTGGCCCCCGGTCATGATCATGAACGGAAATGCTTTGAGGACATAGAAACCGAAACAGCCTGCGATGACTAGAAGCAGAGTCCTCAGTCGCGGAAGGCTGTCCACAATCGCCACTGTGACCAGGGTCATGAGAAGAACTTTGGAGACAAACTGCCAGCGATACCAGGTGTCAGTGGAGTGATGCTGAAAGACCGGATTGGTAACGCTAAGCACGGTCGTTATGGTGAACCAGATCCATAACGTCACGATGAGGAAAACCTTACCGGAGTTCAGGTTCTTCCAACCGTTGCAAAACAGCGGAAACCCAATCAAAGTCGGAACCGCAACAGCCAGCGCCCAAGGAAAAGTAGCGGCGGCTACCCAAATATAGGATTGGGGGTTCAGGAACGCCACAACCGTCCACAGCAGAATCCCGTAGAAAGGCCTCAGGAAACACACAGGGATGCTGACCACGAAAAATGTCAGCAGGAAGAGACCGCGCAGGGGCACTAGGAGGCCTCTATGGGAGCGTGATCCACTGCTCCGGGTCGTTCAACGTCCAGTGCTTCGGAACTGCCCGCCGCAGGCTGCCCTGGCTTTTCGAATGCGCACAGGATGGAGCCCCGCAGCGAGCGGAACAGTTCCAGATTCGTAAGCCGCTCGTAGAGAATCCCCAAGCGGAACAGCACCGGCGAAAACATCAGATACGCCGGATAGTGATTGACCGTTGTTAGCTCCTTCTTGACAAGTCCTGCCGAGTGCATAGCTTTCTGAATGGAAGAAATCGTATTCGCGCGGTACAAAGTGGGGAACACGTCATCCTCCGGGACTCGGAAAATCCTGCTCACCAGCGCCCGGTGCAACCGGTAGGGGGTCCATGCGGCGATGAGCGAAACGTAGTCGTATTTATTGGGGGTGACTATAATGACTCTGCCGCCCGGGCGGAGGACGCGGCAGAATTCTCGAAATACTTCGAGCGGCTCCTCCAGATGCTCGATCACGCTGCGCGAGATGACCATGTCAAAATAGTTCGCTGGAAAAGGAATTCGGCTCAAGTCGCCGCGAACCCCGAACGGGCTGCTTTGATTGTTCGTCTCAAACTTCGTTTCCAGATCCATCCCGACCACATGGGCAGTGCCTGAAAGCTCTTTGCAAAACGTCATGTACCGGCCGCATCCGGCATCCAGCAGCCGCTGCCCGGAGCGCAAATGTTTCCTGATTAGATCGCGGTATAGTGCGTCATGGAATTTGCGGCCGGCGTAATACTCCTCATAAATTTGCAGGCATTTCTGCCGGTCCTTCATCCTAAACATCGTGATTCCTCATGTCCGCGTCGCACCTCGACTGTCTAGCCATTGATCAGCTGGTACCAGTCCAGCTTGCAGGCAAACAAAGCCGGATCTTCCTCCCAAGGTCCGCTGCGGCGAAGTTCCATCCGGTCCGTGTGCCGGTCGTTTATTCCCCAAATGGTCGTCATTGCCGCCCGATAGCCCGCGCTACGAAGTAATTCCTTATTCCATTCGCCGAAATCCTGTTCGCGCCCATTTGGATAGGCAAAATAATGCACCCGAAGCTGCAGCTCCTCTTCAATCCGGCGTTTGCACTCGGATATCTCCCAGGCCACTTGCTCTTGCGTTAACCGCGACAAATACGGGTGAGTGACGGTGTGACCGCCGAAATCAATTCCATTGCCATTCATTCGGCGAATCTGATCCCATGTCAGCATATGATTCCTCCGCCCTGCGCCGTCTTCACCGAGTTGCTTGAGAATGTCAGCCAGCCACTGCCTGCGTTCCCCATCAGCCACGCTTCGCAGGAGGCTGAACATCCTGCCGTGGGATTCCACGCGTTCCGCTTCAGTTCGCATCCAGAAGCGTCTGGGAAGATCGATTTCTACATCCACAAACTCGCGTGCCGTCTTCTTAATCGCCTGCGCCAACTGCTCAAACCACAAGGGCTCCCGGGAATCAATGCATCCGGTGGTGAGAAAAATTGTCGCAGGCAAACCGTACCGCTGCAGAATCGGAAATGCGTTCTGATAATTATCCTGGTATCCGTCATCGAAGGTCACGGCGAGCACAGGCTCCGGCGAGTCGGTGTCTAGCCGCGCTAACAGTTCCGTCAAGTTGACGACCTTATAGTGCTGGGCGACAAAACGCATCACCTGCTCAAATACTCCGGTTGGGATCGCCGGGAAGAAAGGATCACGCTCATCATTGATGCGGTGAAAACAAAGAATCCGCGCGCTTGGCTTCGTCCTTTTGTTCCACGAAATTCCAGGCCATTTCCCATTGGGCGAAATCGACACTTGATATTGGTCGCGAATCCGCCGCGACAGCCCGGGCAGTTGCAGGCCGAGATAAGAGTGCGCGGCTGCCCTCTGTATCCATTGGCTTCCCGCTGACGGCATCCGCTGCCCGTTACCGTTCGACAGGGCCGGCGCGTGCCGGGCTGCCAGAATCCGGTCCGGTACCACCTTTCTCACTAACTCCCGCGCGCGCATTTCCCACCCGGGCCCGCGGCGGAACAAAAGGTTTTTGTAGCTCGGCGCGGCGATCAGGAGGTTCTTACTCTGTTTGACGTGCGCTCCCCAATCGGTTTTGTGCCTGCCAACTCCACCCAGAAAATCGTATTCACGCACTCCCTCTTTCAGAAATTCCCGGATGGACCACGCCCGCAATCCCAGACCGACATTCCAATGCTCGGAGGCTGGTTCGTATCCCTCCTGAAGGTGGAAGTACGTATCGCCGTAGCAGAACCCGTATTGGCAGGCCAATATCCGTCCCTTGCATTCCAGCCAGCTTACACGCAACCACTCGCGGTCGAGGAGGAGCGCTGATAGTTTGTAATAAAAGTCCCGCTTCCGGTCCCACCCAAAAACACCGGGCTTCCCGTCCTGCATCCATCTCCTCTTATGCAGGTCAAACAAAGTGGGAAGCATCTGCCGGATCTGCTCGGAATCGGTGCAGTAGCCGAAGCGCACATCGGCCCGGCCCTCCAGATTGCGGAGGACGGACCGGATTTTTGTGCGAAACCGCGGCCGCAGCATGTTCAGGTACTCTTCCCAACCGCCGGGCATGCGAACGGTCCCGCACGGTATGGACGTTTCGCTCCATTCCGCCTCATGCGATTGGGCGAATTCCTTCAGAAGCGGCAGCGTTGGGGACGTTTCCGGGATCTCATTGAGCAGGAGCACGACGCCCCGTTGCTGCTCCTCGGACAAGTGCCGGCCGAACAGCTCCATGACCTCCCGTTCAGACTCCCGGGGAACGATAAAATCGAGATATTCGGAATCGTTGGAGCCGTCTCCAATAAATGATAAGGCGGACACTGTCTGGCCATATCTGCTCACCGTCTGATGCCGTAAAGGAGCGATTCCACGTAGAGTTCCGGAATCATCGAACGCCGCCACAATCCGCAAGTCCCCCGGCTTGCCGTAGCTTGACCACCAGGCTGTCACCCATTCCCACGTGAGAAAGATGGTGTCCGATGCGGAATGGCGCACCACTTCGTCCCAGACCGGCCTCAATGCCTCCAACTCGGCTTCTTGTCGAATCTCAACCAGCTTCATGCCGGGATTCTCGCCGGCTCATCCACCACCTGGCGGTGCCACAATTCCAACGCTAGAAACCCCCACAGCGTGTCGCCGTAATAAGCGGAATCATCGGCCTCAAACTTACGGAAGAGGTCTTCGATAAAATCTCGCCGGATATAGCCGCGCTCGAATGCGCGCCTCGAGAAAAGAGTGTCGCGCGCCAGCTCGCGCATGGGTGGATGGGATTTCATCCACGTTGACACCGGAATGCCAAACCCGTGTTTCTTCTTGTTGATGATCTCAGCCGGTAGCAGATCTTGAAAGGCTTTCTTAAAGAGATACCGTTTCTGGACGCCTTTCACCTTTAAGCCTGCCGGAATCGAACTGGAGAATTCCGCTACCGTTCGGTCCAGGAATGGAAATCTCGTTTGGATACCCGCCAACTCGGACATGCACGTGACCTTGGGAAGGTCGTTGTCCGCCAGCGTGATCTTCATATCCACGTACAGTAAACGGTCCAGATGATGATCGGCAGAAGTCCGCTGATAATGGTCGGACGGAATATCGAGGACGGAATAATCGCCTAAAGTTGACAGGAAATCCTTTTCAAAAACGTCCGCCGGCGAGTGAACCCGAAGAAAAGCAAACGAAAAATATCTGTCAATGGGCGACAGGTTGGAGCGATGGATATACCTGCGCGCCCTGCCGGCTAAGCCTGTTTTGAACGGAACAAGGGACAGCAGCGGTTCAATCAGTCCTTTCCGCGCGAATCGCGGAACCTTCTGATAAGTCTCAAAAATCTTGTCCGTCAAATACCGCTCGTTCCCTCCAAATAGCTCGTCCCCGCCGTCGCCTCCCAGAAGGGCCTGAACGCCATTCTGAGCCGCCAGCCGCGCGCAAAAATAGGTCGGAATCGCTGACGAATTAGCATAGGGCTCGTCAAAGGAGTGAATGATCTGCGGCAGCGCGTCAAAGCAATCGTCCGGTCCTACCAGGTACGTGTAGTGATCCGCGTGGAATTTCTTAGCGGCGATTTCAGCATACTCGAGCTCGTTAAATTGTTGTTCCTGGAACCCTATGGAGAACGCCTTGACGGGGCCCTTGCCTGCCCGCTCCATCATGCCAACCACGGTGCTGCTGTCCGTTCCGCCGCTTAGAAACGCTCCCACCGTTCCGGGCGCGCCTTTTGCATGAACCGCTACAGACTGTTCGACGATGGAATTAAGTTTCTGCGCCAACGCGTGTTCGTCCGACCCGGTGCGCATGTCGTAGCGCATGTCCCAGTATCGGGAAAACCGCAGCTCCCCATTCGAGCAGATCAGCAGGGTTCCCGGAACCAGTCGATGCACTTTACTAAAGATCGTTGTCGGCGCCAGGTCTGCCGTATAGTTCAAAACATTCACGATGGCACGCGGATTGATTTCCAGATTCGCTTCGCTGCATCGCGCGATCGCATTGATCCGCGAAACCACGAGCAATCCGTTGCTGTCTTGATAGTAAACCAGCCGCTTGATGCCGAATCCGTCGATTGCCGCTAGCAACCGTCGTTCTCGGCGGTCCCAAAGAACCAACGAGAACCCGCCGCGAAGCCTTTCCACAAAATCACAACCGAATCGTTCATACAGCCTTGCCAGAAGGGCAGCCGTCCCCGCGAATTCAGGAACGTCGCCCGCGCCACCGGCACTCTGCTCGAGTTCATCCGAGTTATACAGTTCAGCGTCGCAAGCGATCAGTACCCGTGAATCCTGATAAAACTGCTGCGTCGGAAACCGGGCGGCGACGGCGACGCCCGCACTCAGGTCCGTCAGGCCTAGCGCGCGCTCCGACGCATGGAGCGTCAGCCCGTCGGCCAGGCAATCGAGCGATTCCTGCAGGCGATGGGAATCCCTACGCCAGATAGCGCAAATTCCACTCACGGAGTCTTGCAGACCTCCTGCCACGTACGGAACATCAGGACACACCAAAGTAGCGCCGACCAATCCCGCTGCCCGCATTGATGCTGGTCCCAGCAACGCGTCACGAAGGCTCCGTTCAACAGGTCATCCTGGCGGCGAATCACAGCCTCATACGCGAATTCCTTCAGCTCGCCTCGGAACCACTCCGCCACCGGCACCGCGAAACCCTTCTTCGATCGCGTCAGAATCGGCGCGGGCAGGACACGCTCGAGCGCCTTCTTGAAGATATATTTGCCTTTTCCCTCGTGAAGCTTCAACCTCGATGGTATCTGCGCAATGAGTTCCATCATTTTGTGGTCGAGCAGCGGACAACGCACCTCCAGGGAGTTAGCCATGCTCGCGCGATCCACTTTCACCAGAATGTCGTCCACCAGGT
>Ga0070681_10001405_pt1 | contig 21120 bp, 18 predicted proteins | sample KBSC83BmetaG_FD_65650 | JGI IMG/M metagenome (GOLD analysis project Ga0070681, IMG submission 65650) | Corn rhizosphere microbial communities from Kellogg Biological Station, Michigan, USA - KBS C8-3B metaG | ecosystem: Host-associated > Plants > Roots > Rhizosphere | place: USA: Michigan... | reverse complement strand
CGCTCGATGTCGATCGGCCCGTCCATGCGCTGCAGCGCCGAGAGCGTGGCGCCGCGGATCAGCTTGTTGGGATCCTTGAGCAGCGCCTGCAGCGCCGTCTGCACTTCGGGGGTGTTGAAGCGCGCCAGGGTATTGATGATGTGCACGCGCGCGATCGGGTCCTTGCCCTGCACGCGCCCGATGAGCTCGGGCACCGCGCTCTTGTCGGCGATCTCGGAGATGACGCGGAACAGGGCCGCCTTCTCGTTCGGCTCCTGGGTGTAGGCGGCGTTGAGCAGCTCGCGCACCGTGAAGCGGGTCTTCTGCGCCGCGATCACCTCGAGGATCGTGGGCCTGGAGATGCCCGGCGCCGCGAGGGCCTCGATCAGCATGTGGGCCGGGTAGTTGCGGCTGCTGGTGAGCGCCCAGGAGATCCCGGAGATCACCCGCGGACTGCCCTCGACCAGGCCGCGCACGAACTGCGGGAAGGTCTTCTGGCTGACGAGGCTCGCCAGCACGTCCACGAACGCCATGGTGGCCGACTTGTCGGCGTCCGGCAGTGCCCCGAACACGGCTTCGATCGCGCCCGGGCCGACCTCCTTCAGCCGCGCGATCGCCTTCTGCGTCGCAGGGCTCGACGGATCGGTCGCGGACCGGATCTCCGTAACCAGCCGGTCGGCACGCAAGTTCGTGAAAAAGCTCATTCGGCCTTTCCGTGGGGAGCCGCTGATGCACGTCTCCGCCGCGCCCCCCGCGCCGGAGCACTATGCAAGGCAGTGGCGGAGTCTGTCCGGGCCGGCGTCACGCGGCCGCGACCGCATAATAAAATAAGGAGCATCCGGCATTCGAACCCGCCGGATTATGCCATAGCCTTGAGCCGGGCCACGGAGGCGGCCGTGTGCGCTCCCGGCGCCCACGCTCTAGAATCTGTCTCTGGACGGCCTGCGGTTTCAACATGATCCCCGAATCCTCCCTGGAGAGCGCGCGCGCCGCGCTCGATGCCTACGTCGACCCCTACCTCGGGCAGTCCCTGGCGGCGGTCCAGGCGGTGCGCGAAGTGCGTGCCGATGGCGCGGGACTGACCGCGCGCGTGGCGCTCGGCTACCCGGTGGGCGGCTACCGGGAGGAACTGACGGCCGCGCTGCGCGGGCAGCTGGCCGCAGCCGGCATCGACGCGCCGCTCACCGTCCAGCTCGAGGCGGACGTCCGTGCACACGCCGTGCAGCGCAACCTCAAGCCGCTGGGGGAGATCGCCAATGTCGTGGCGGTGGCCTCGGGCAAGGGGGGCGTCGGCAAGTCGACCGTGGCGGTCAACCTGGCGCTCGCCTGGGCCATCCAGGGGGCGCGGGTGGGGCTGCTCGATGCGGACATCTACGGCCCGAGCCAGCCGCTCATGCTGGGGCTCAGCGGGCAGCGCCCGAACTCGCCCGACGGCAAGCACCTGCGGCCGCTCACCGCCCACGGGATCAGCGCCATGTCGATCGGCTTCCTGGTGGACGCCGAGCAGCCGATGGTGTGGCGCGGGCCGATGGTGACCCAGGCGCTGAGCCAGCTCCTGTCGGAGACGCAGTGGGGCGTGCTCGACTACCTGGTGGTCGACATGCCGCCCGGCACCGGCGACATCCAGTTGACGCTCGCGCAGCGCGTGCCGGTCGCCGGCGCGGTGATCGTCACCACTCCCCAGGACATCGCGCTTGCCGATGCCCGCAAGGGCCTCAAGATGTTCGAGAAGGTGGCGGTGCCGGTGCTCGGCATCGTCGAGAACATGAGCGTGCACGTGTGCGCGAACTGCGGCCACAGCGAGCACATCTTCGGCGCCGGGGGGGGCGAGCGCATGGCGCGCGAGTACGGCGTGCGCCTGCTCGGCGAGCTGCCGCTCGATGCGCACATCCGCGAGGAGGCCGACGGCGGCCGCCCCACGGTGGTCGCAAGTCCCGATTCGCCGCGCGCCCGGCCGTATTTCGAGATGGCGCGCCGCACCGCCGGCGCGCTGGCGGTGCGCGCCCGCGACCGCAGTGGCGTGTTCCCCAAGATAGTGGTCGAAGAGACCTGAAATGCGCGGTGTGAAAGGTGCTAACGTGCGCCGCGCGGCCGACGCGGCGCGCCTCACGGGGAAATTATGAGCATCAAGTCCGACAACTGGATCCGGCGCATGGCGCGCGATCACGGCATGATCGAGCCGTTCGCCGCGGAGCAGGTGCGGCAGTCGGACGGACATAGGATCATCTCGTACGGCACCTCGAGCTACGGCTACGACGTGCGTTGCGCCAGCGAGTTCAAGATCTTCACGAACATCAACTCGACGATTGTCGATCCCAAGAACTTCGACGCCAAGAACTTCGTCGATTTTGGCGGCGAAGTGTGCATTATTCCTCCCAACTCATTTGCGCTCGCTCGCACCGTCGAGTACTTCCGGATCCCGCGCAATGTCCTGACCGTTTGTCTTGGCAAGTCGACTTACGCCCGCTGTTTCAGCGGCGGCACGCGAGTCGCGCTCGTCGACGGCACCGCGCCGACGCTCGAGGAGATGGCTCGCGGGCACGCTCAAGGTGCCGTGTACCGGGGGTACAGCATCGGGCCATCCGGGCGTCTGATCGTGACACTGCTCGATGCACCTCGATTCATCGGCAGAGATGCGCTACTCGAGATCACTCTCGACAATGGCGAACAGGTACAGGCTACTCCCGATCATCTCTTCATGAAGCGCAACGGCGTCATGATCGAGGCGCGCGAATTGCGTCCGGGTCACGCGCTCATGCCGCTGTATCGCGATCTAGTGCGCGGCTATGAGGCCGTGTATCAGCCCCTCGAGGGGTACATGTACCCGACCCAGCGGCTGGCGGACGAATGGAACCTACGGCATGAGATTTATCGGGATACACCCGGGACTCACCGCCATCACCGCGACTTTGATCGCCGCAATCACCGCCCTACCAACACTGAGCGCATGGGGGCTGCGGAGCACATTCGCCTGCATAACGCGGACAGCGACGCAGAGTCGTTTGATCCCGAGGCTCACGGCGCGGCGACCCGCGCGTCCCTCAGACGCCGCGCTGAGGATCCTCGATGGCGCGACGACTATGCGCGCGTACAGGCGAAAAGGGCACGAGAGTTCTGGGGCGAGGCTCGCTACGCCGCAGCACGCGAGCGCGTGCTTGCGGCAGCTCGCAACCAGAGCGATGCGACCCGCGAGGCTCATCGTCGAGCAATGCTGAAGCGATTTTCGGACCCTGCGGAACGCGCGCGACACTCACACAGAGCGGCCCGTGCTTGGGCAGCGGATGACGGGTCCCGTCGACGACGCCAGGCGGACGTTGCTCGCCGGATTCGGATCCGCCCGGAGATCACGCGCGAAGCAGTCGAGCGGGCTCTCCAAGCCGCCGGTTCGATTCGGGGTGCCGCCCAACTCCTGGACTGCGACCGCCCAGTATTCCGGCGATTCCCCGCAGTCATCGCTCAGGTTCGCGGGCGTCCGAGTTACCGTAACCACAAGGTTGTCTGCGTGCGCGAGCTCGCGGGTGATCACGACGTCTACTGTCTCACCGTACCTGAGGCTGGGAATTTCGCGCTCGAGGCCGGGGTCTTCGTCCACAACTGCGGCATCATCGTCAACGTAACGCCTCTCGAGCCGGAGTGGGAAGGCCACGTGACGCTCGAGTTTTCCAACACCACGCCACTGCCGGCGAAGATCTACGCCAACGAGGGCGTGGCGCAGATGCTGTTCTTCGAGTCCGACGAGGTGTGCTCGACGTCCTACAAGGACCGCGGCGGCAAGTACCAGGGCCAGCGCGGCGTCACGCTGCCGAAAGCCTGAGCCTTCAGCGCTTCAGGCTCTCGATCTGCAGCGTCCACTGCACCTCGTCGCCCTTGGTCTGCTCGACCTTCATGGGGATGAAGCCCTTGTCGGGCGCGCACCAGAAGCGCGTGGTGCGCGGTGAGTACTTCTTCTGCGCGCGGTAAATCACGGTCGGCACCTCGCCCAGCGGCGTCTTCAGGGTCGCCGCGCCCTCGCGCGTGAACTGGTACTCGCGCACGCTGTTCTTGTCGATGAGCTGGAACTTGTCGGGCGTCTTGCCGGCGAGCAGCTCGGTCATCAGGGCGAGCTGCACCGAGGCGTCGTCCTGCACCGCGGGCGTCAGCGGCAGGTCGACTTTGGTGCCCTCGTAGTTCCCGGTGAGGCGCTTGGCCTGCCAGTCGTACTTGAGCTCGATGCTGTGCCTGGCATCGCCGCCGCCGGAGCGGTAGCTCTGCGGCTGGATGCCGTCGCCGACCACCTTCGCGACGCTCGTCTGGTCGGGTGAGAGTCCCGAGGCGAGCCGGCCGAGCCCGCGTCCTTCGCTCTTCGAGGAGTAGGTCCAGGTGTCGCCGGACTTCTCGAGCCCGAGGTTCGAGACCGCGACCGTCATGCCGTGCCAGATGCCCTGGTAGGTCGCCTGGTAGGGCCTGAGCTCATCCGCGTGGACGGTCGGGGCGCTGAGCAGCGCCGCGCTCAAGGCGATGCAGCCGGCGGCGCGCCGCCGCCCCGCCATCTCAGTCTGCCGCTGCACTGAAGTCCTCCACGATCGGCTGATCCAGGCGTGCGCCGTCGAGCCACGCCGCACCATCGTGCCACTTCAGCCGCTGCTGCGCGACCCAGCCGATGACGCGCGGATAGATGACGTGCTCGGTACCGAGCACGCGTGCCGCCAGCGTCGCCTCGGTGTCCCCGGGCCGCACCGGCACGCGCGACTGCAGCACTACCGGCCCGGCATCGAGCTCGGGGGTCACGTAGTGCACGCTGGCGCCGTGCTCGCGCTCGGCCGCAGCGAGGATGCGGCGGTGGGTGTCGAGGCCGCGGTAGGCGGGCAGGAGCGAGGGGTGCACGTTCAGCATGCGCCCGAGGTAGCGCGCGACGAAGCCGGCCGAGAGGACCCGCATGAAGCCGGCGAGCGCGATCAGCTCCGGCCGCGCGGCCTCGATGGCCTCGGCCAGCCGCGCCTCGAACTCGACGCGCGCGTCGCCCTTGATTCGCGGCACCGTCGCGGTGGCGGCGCCGAGCCCGGCGGCGCTGGCAAGTCCGGGCGCATCCGCGCGGTCCGAGATCACGCGCACGACCCGGGCGTGAATCTCGCCCGCGCGGCAGGCGCGGGCGATCGCGGTCATGTTGCTGCCGCGGCCGGAGATGAGCACGACGAGCCGCAGCGGCGGTGCGGCGTTCATTCGCTGATGACGACGCCCCGGCCGCCGGCACGCACCTCGCCGATCAGCTGCGCATGCTCGCCCTGGGAGTTGAGGAGTTGCACCGTCGCCTGCGCCTGCGCGGCCGGCACGATCGCTACCATGCCGATGCCGCAGTTGAAGGTACGGTACATCTCGGCCGAGTCGACCCGCGCGATGTGTTGCAGCCAGTCGAACACCGGGTCGCGGTGCCAGCTCGCGCGGCTGAGCACCGCCTCGGTGCCCGCGGGCAGCACGCGCGGGATGTTGTCGCTGAGGCCGCCGCCGGTGATGTGGGCGAGGCCGTGCACGGGCAGGGCACGTATCAGCGCCAGCAGTGGCTTCACGTAGATGCGGGTCGGGGCGAGCAGGCGATCGAAGAGGCTGCGGCCCTCGAGCTGCGTGCCCGGCCCGGCCTCGGCCATGCTCACGAGCTTTCTGATGAGCGAGTAGCCGTTCGAGTGCGGGCCCGACGAATCGAGCCCGACGATGGCATCGCCGGCGCGCACCCGGCTGCCGTCGATGATCGCCTCTTTCTCCACCACGCCGACGCAGAAGCCGGCCAGGTCGTAGTCGGCGCCGTGGTACATGCCGGGCATCTCGGCGGTCTCGCCGCCCACCAGCGCCGCACCGGCCTGCACGCAGCCCTCGATGATGCCGCGCACCACGGCTTCGGCGACGTCGACCTGCAGCTTGCCGGTGGCGTAGTAGTCGAGGAAGAACAGCGGCTCGGCGCCCTGCACCACGACGTCGTTGGCGCACATGGCCACGAGGTCGATGCCGATGGTGTCGTGGCGGCCGGTATCGATCGCCAGGCGCAGTTTCGTGCCGACGCCGTCCGTGCCCGACACCAGCACCGGCTGGCGATAGCCGGGCGGCAGCTCCACCAGCGCGCCGAAGCCGCCGATACCCGCCAACACCTCGCGGCGCTGCGCGCGCCGCACCAGCGGCTTGATGCGCTCGACGAGCTCGTCACCGGCGTCGATGTCGACGCCGGCATCGCGATAGGTAGTGCCGGGGATGTCGCTCATGGCTCCTGGGCGGCGCGCGTCCGGGCCGCCGTGGGGCCGGGGCGCTATGCTATTGTACCCGGCGCTTCGCGCGCATGCGCAGGCAATCCAGACAATGTCGCGAACGGCCCAAATTCAACTGCGGCGCACGGCACGTATGCCGGCTCTGCTGGCTGGACTGTGTGTGTTGTGCGCCCTGCCGCCGGCGGCGTCGGCCGGGCGAGCGGTGCGCGTCTACGAGGTCGATGTCGACGGCCAGTCGGCGCCGGCGGTGCAGAACGCCATGCGCCAGGCGCTGGTGCGCGCCACCGGGCGGCGCGAATCGGCCGACGACCCGGCGTTCGCCAGCCTCGTGGCCGATGCGCCCAAGTACGTGAAGAGCTACGCCGCCGGAGCGCGCGGCGAGTCGCAGGTGGTATTCGATGCGGCGGCGGTCGAGCAGGCGGTGGCCGCCGTCGGCCGCAGCGTGTGGGACCGGGTGCGCCCGTTCACGCTGGTGGCGCTGGCGCCGCCGCGCAATCGCGCCGCGCAGGACGCGGCGCGCGCCGAGCTGGAGCGCGTGGCCGCCGAGCGCGGCCTGCCGATCAGCCTGGTGCCGGTCACGGTCGATGACGCCGCGGGCAGCCCGCTCGCCAGCGCCGCGCTCATGCAGACGGCGCAGCGCTACGGCGGCGACGAGATCCTCGTGGGCCGCGGCGAGGATGCCGGGCCCGACACGGTGCTGCAGTGGACCTTGTACACGCGCACGGCGAGCGAGAGCTGGAGCGGCCCGCTGGCCGCCGGCATCGAGCGCACGGTCGACTTCCTGGTGCCGCCGCAGGGCGGCTCGCTGGCACAGACGGACGCCACGACGCGCGTGCGCGTCGATGGCGTCACGAGCCTTCCCGACTACGCCAGCGTGGCGCGGCTGCTGGAGAGCGTGCCGGGCGTGCGGCGCGCCAACGTCGTGGTCGCCGACCCCGGCAGCGTGGTGTTCGAGCTGACCGTACGCGGCGGCGCCGCCGCGCTCGAGCAGGGGCTGGCCGCTTCCACGCGGCTGCGCGGCGGCGGCGCCCCGCCCGTGTATCGCTATCAGCCGCAGGGCTGAGGCGGAGCGGCACGCGTGCGGCACCTGCCCAACCTCATCTGCGTGCTGCGCCTGGCGCTCATCTGGCCGGTGCTCGCCACCCTGCACGCGGGGCAGTACCTGGCGGCGCTGGCGCTGTTCGTCGCCGCCGCCGTCTCCGATGGCCTCGACGGCTACCTCGCCAAGCGCTTCCGCTGGACCTCCGAGCTCGGCAAGTTCCTCGATCCGCTCGCCGACAAGCTGCTGCTGGTAGCGGTGTTCATCGAGTGCGCCTGGCTCGAGCTGGTGCCGTGGTGGCTGACCGCCGCGGTGGTGGCGCGCGACGTGCTGATCGGGCTCGGCGCGCTGACCTTCCGCCTGTGGTTCGGCCCGCTGCACGGGCGGCCGACGCTGCTCAGCAAGGTCAACACCGGTGCGCAGCTGCTGTACGTCATGCTGGTGCTGCTCAGCGCTGCCGAGCAGCTGCCGCCGCACGAGGTGCTCGATGCCGCCGCACTCGTCACCTTCGCCACGACCGTGATCTCCGGGCTGCACTACGTCGCGACATTCTCGCGGCGCGCCTGGACACTGCCCGCCTGAGGTCCGCGCATGCGCCAGATCCCGCTGGCAGTGCGGCTGCCCGACCGCGCGGTGTTCGCCAGCTTCCTGCCCGGCCCCAACGCCCAGGCGCTCGCGCACGCGCAGCGTCTCGCCGCCGCGCCCGGCGCCGGCCTTACCTGGCTGTGCGGCGCCGCCGGCGCCGGCAAGACGCACCTGCTGCAGGCGATCTGCGCCGCGGCGAGTACGCGCTGGCGCGCCGGCTACGTGCCGCTCGCGGACGTCGCCGCGCTCGGCGTGGGAGTGCTCGACGGCCTGCCGCAGATGCCGGTGCTGTGCCTCGACGACCTCGACCGGGTGGTCGGGCAGGGCGAGTGGGAGCGCGGGGTGTTTGCGCTGCTGCGCGAGCTCGAGGAGGCGGGCGGCCAGCTGGTGCTGTCGGCCCGCTCGCCGCCGGCACTGGTGCCCTGGACGCTCGCCGACCTTGGCTCGCGCTGTGCGGCGGGCGCGGTATTCCAGCTGCGCGTGCTGGATGAGCACGAGCAGCAGGCGGCGCTGCAACTGCGCGCGCATCTGCGCGGCGTTGAGCTCCCCGAGGAGACGCTGCGCTGGCTGCAGCGACGCTTCCCGCGCGACATGCGCACGCTCTACGAGCTGCTCGACACGCTCGATGAGGCGGCGCTCGCCGCGCAGCGGCGCCTCACCGTGCCGTTCATCCGCGAGGTGCTGCGCGCGCGCGCGCCGCCGCCGTGAGGCGGGCCGCCGTCAGCGGCGCGCCAGCTGCACCGCCAGGGCCGCGACGCGCCGGCCGAGCGCCTGCGCCAGGGCCTTCTCCGCCTCGGTGAGCGTCGGGGTGGCGTTGCCGCCGCTGACGTGCGAGGCGCCGTAGGGCGTGCCGCCGCTGCGCGTCTCGTTGAGCGCACGCTCGGTGTAGGGCAGGCCCACCAGGATCATGCCGTGATGGAGCAGCGGCAGCATCATCGACACCAGCGTGCTCTCCTGTCCGCCGTGCATGGTCTGGGTGGCGGTGAACACCGCCGCCGGCCTGCCGGCGAGCGTCCCCGACAGCCACAGGCTCGCGGTGCCGTCGAGGAAGTGCTTGAGTGGGGCCGCCATGTTGCCGAAGCGCGTCGGGCTGCCGAGGATCAGCCCCTGCGTCTCGCGCAGGTCCTCGAGAGTCGCATAGGGCGGGCCGCTGGCCGGCACCGGCGTGACGGGCCCGTCGCTCTGCGCCGCGACCGGCGGCACGGTGCGCAGCCGTGCGCTCGCGCCCGCGACCGTCTCGATGCCGCGGCACACCTGGCGCGCCAGCTCCGCCGTGGCGCCGCTGCGCGAGTAGTAAAGGACCAGTATCTCCGTCATGAGTCGGCTCGTGTGCGCCGCGGCGCGTGGCCGGCGAACGTTGCCACAAAACGCGGCGGGCGGCATCCGCCGCCAGACCCGTGGCGCGAAACTCTAGTAGTATTTGCTCCCTTCGCCGGTCCGGGTCTTGAGCGAGCATGCAGTGCAAGAGGTGTCTGGTGGGCGGCCGCGTGCAGGGCGTGTTCTACCGTGCAACCGCCGCGCGGCGTGCGCAGGAGCTGGGAATCCGCGGCTACGCCCGCAACCTGCCGGACGGCCGCGTGGAGGTGCTGGCGTGCGGCGAGCCCGAGGTGCTCGGCTCCTTCGTCAGCTGGCTGTGGATCGGTTCCTCGGCCGCCAAGGTCACCTCGGTCGAGGTGACCGACGCGCCCGCCGATCCGGCCGACGCCCGTACCGGCTTCCACACCGTCTGACGTGAGCCCGACGCCGCATCGTGCAGGGGGCCGGGCGCGCCGGCTGGCGTGCCTCGCGCTGCTGTGCCTGGGCCTGGCGGCTGCGGCCGCGCAGCCGCGGCCCGACGACGCTGCGCCTGCCGGGCCCTCGCCCGACACTGCCCCGCCGGCGGCGGCGCCCGAGTCGGGCGTTCCGGTTCCGATCGAGCACCCGCCGCCGCCGGATGAAGTCTCGGCCGGCGCGGTGCACGAGTCCCAGCCTGCTGCGGCGGCGACCCCGCCGGCGAGCTCCTGGTTCCACCGCCGCGCGCACCACCTGCGCCAGGCATGGGTCGCGGCGGCCAATCCCATGGCCGTGGACGCCGGGCTCGAGATCCTGGGCAAGGGCGGCAAGGCCATCGACGCTGCGGTGGCGGTGCAGGCGATGCTGGGACTGGTCGAGCCGCAGAGCTCGGGCGTCGGCGGCGGTTCGTTCCTGCTCTACTACGACGCCCGCACCGGCAAGGTGAGCGCGCTCGACGGGCGCGAGAAGGCCCCCGCGGCCGCCCCGCCCGACATGTTCCTCGACGCGCACGGCAAGCCCCTGCCGTTCGTCGAGGCGGTGCGCAGCGGGCGCTCGACCGGCGTGCCGGGCGTGATCGCCATGCTGGCGAGCGCGCAGGCCAAGTTCGGCGCACTGCGCTGGAAGGAGCTGTTCCAGCCGGCGATTCATGCCGCCTCGGCCGGCTTCCGCGTGCCGCCGCGGCTCGCCATGTTCCTCGGCGAAGGCTCGCCGTTTCCGCCCACCAACGAAGTGCGCACGCTGTTCTCGCGCCCCGACGGCTCGGTGCTGGAAGACGGCGACCTGTTCCAGAACCCGGACTACGCGCATACCCTCGAGCGCATCGCCAGCGAAGGCCCGCGCGCGCTCTATACCGGCTCGATCGCCGACGAGCTCGTCAAGGCCACGCATCAGCCGCCGCTGCCGGGCACGCTGACGCTCAAGGACCTGTCCTCGTATCGCCCCGACTGGGTGCAGCCGATCTGCCGCCCGTACCGCAACTACTCGGTGTGCGTGCCGCCGCCGCCCTCGAGCGGGGTCGCGCTGCTGCAGATGCTGGAGCTGCTCGACCACACCGACATCGCCGCCCGCGGTCCGAGCGACCCGCAGGCCTGGTTCCTGTTCGCGCAGGCCAGCCGGCTCATGTACGCCGACCGCGACCGCTACGTCGGCGACCCGCACTTCGTGCAGGTACCGGTGGAGAGGCTGCTCGACCCCGCTTACGTGCGCCTGCGCGCGCAGCTGATCGGCCAGCACGCCGGGCCGCCGCCGCCGCCGGGGGAAATCGCGGTGCCGCGTGGCCACGATGCCACCGCCGAGTCGGCCGGCACCAGCCACCTGGTGGTGGTCGACGCCGACGGCGACGTCGTATCCATGACCACGACGGTCGAGTCGGTGTTCGGCTCCGGCCGCACCGTCGGCGGCTTCGTGCTCAACAACCAGCTCACCGACTTCTCGTTCGCGCCCACCGAGGCCGGCCATCCGGTCGCCAACGCCGTGCAGGGCGGCAAGCGGCCGCGCTCGTCGATGGCGCCGGTGATCGTGCTCGACCGCGACGGCAACTTCGTCGCGGCGCTCGGCTCGCCCGGCGGCAATGCCATCCTCGAGTACAACGCCAAGACGCTGGTGGCGCTGCTCGCCTGGAAGCTGCCGATCAAGCAGGCGATCGAGCTGCCCAACCTGATCGCGCGCGGCAACACCTTCAGCGGCGAGATCGGCCGCTTCTCCCCGGCACTGGTCGCCGGGCTGCGCGAGCGCGGCGTCGACCTCAAGCCCGGACGCGCCGAGAACTCCGGCCTGCACGGCGTGGTGCGTCTGCCCGACGGCAGCTATGCGGGTGCGGCCGACTCGCGCCGCGAGGGCGTGGCGCGCATGCTGCCGCCGGCACAGCCGGCGCGCCGCCACGGCACCGGCTAGCGCGCCGCGCGCCCGTCAGCGGATGGGCGTCACCTTGATCTTCGGGAAACCGAGGTCGTCGGCGCCGCCCCAGTGCGCCCACTGGCTGATGACCATGTCGGGATAGTTGCGCTGGCCGGGGCTGCCGTTGTAGCGGGCGAGCGCCTTGCGCACGTCGAAGTGCTCGTGGCCCATGTAATAGCGCAGGATCGCGCAGCCCATGCGGATGTTGGGGGCGACGTGCACCAGCTCGTAGCGGCGCATGCCGAGCTTCTCCGGCCAGAACGGCATCACCTGCATCAGGCCCACCGCCCCGGCCGAGGACACCGCCCAGCGGTCAAAGCGGCTCTCGATCTGGATCAGGGCCATCACCAGCCCGGGCGGCAGGCGCACCTCGCCGGCGCGGTGCGTCTCGCAATAGACCTGCTGCAGGATGTCGATGCGCTGGTCCTGCTCCTTGACCAGCTTGCGCAGCCGCGGCTCCATGAGCTTGTACCAGACCGCCGAGTCGTACTGGTCGGTGAAGCACTTCGCCTGGCTGATGGCGTGCGCCACGACGGACTCGAGTCCCGGGTCGCGCTGCTGATCGGCGCGCGCGCACGGGGCGAGCAGCGCGGCGAGCGCCGCCAGCACGGCGAGCGGAGCGCGGCGCCGCCGTCGCGGCAGGTCAGCTGCCGAGGCGACCGCGCAGGAAGGCGAGGGCTTCGCCGGCCGGGAACTCGGTGCTGGCGCTGGCACGGCGGTGGCGGTACTCGAGCTTGCCGGCCTCGAGTCCGCGCTCGGCCACCACCAGGCGGTGCGGGATGCCGAGCAGCTCCGCGTCGGCGAACTTGACGCCCGGGCGCGCGTCGCGGTCGTCGTACAGCACCTCGATCCCGGCGGCACTGAGCTCGGCATACAGGCGGTCGCTGACCTCGCGCACACGGGCGGATTTCTGCAGGTTAATGGGTACCAGCACGATCTGGAAGGGCGCGATCGGCTCCGGCCAGATGATGCCGCGCTCATCGTGATTCTGCTCGATGGCCGCGGCCACGATGCGCGTCACACCGATGCCGTAGCAGCCCATGAGCAGCGTGACCTCCTTGCCGGCCTCGTCGAGCACCACCGCCTTCATGGGCGTGCTGTACTTGCAGCCCAGCTGGAAGATGTGGCCCACCTCGATGCCGCGCGCGATCTTCAGGCGGCCGCGGCCCGAGGGGCTCGGGTCGCCCTCGACCACCTTGCGCAGGTCCGCCGCTGGCGCGGCCGGCAGGTCGCGCTCCCAGTTCACGCCGGTGAGATGCATGTCCTTGTCGTTGGCGCCGCATACGAAGTCGGCGAGCGCGAGCGCGCCGTGGTCGGCGTACACGCGGCACTTGAGGCCGACGAGTCCCACGTAGCCGGGCTCGGTGCCGGTGGCCGCCAGCACGCGCGCCGCGCTCGCCATGCGCAGCGGGCTCGCCACCCCGGGCAGCTTCTGCGCCTTCACCGCGTTCAGCTCGTGGTCGCCGCGCACCACCAGCGCCACCACCTCCTCGCCCGCGCCGTCGACGATCAGCGTCTTGACGCAGCGCGCCGGCTCCACCTTGAGAAAGCGCGCCAGGTCCTCGATGGTGCGCGCGCCGGGCGTGGCCACCTTGCGCAGCGCCTCGCGCGGCGGCGGGCGCGGCGCCGGCGGCGGCAGCGCCGCCGCGGCCTCGAGGTTCGCGGCGTAGTCGTCCCCGTCCGAGAACACGATCGCGTCCTCGCCGGAGGGGGCGAGCACGTGGAACTCCTGGCTGACGTCGCCGCCGATGGCGCCGGAGTCGGCGCGCACGGCGCGGAAGGTGAGCCCGGTGCGGGTGAAGATGCGCGTGTAGGCGTCGTACATGGCGCGGTAGCCGGCCTGCAGCGAGGCCTCGTCGAGGTGGAAGGAGTACGCGTCCTTCATGATGAACTCGCGTGCGCGCATGACGCCGAAGCGCGGCCGCACCTCGTCGCGGAACTTGGTCTGGATCTGGTAGAAGTTCACCGGCAGCTGCCGGTAGCTCCGCAGCTCGCGCCGCGCGATGTCGGTGATCACTTCCTCGTGGGTGGGACCGGCGACGAAGTCGCGCTCGTGCCGGTCCTTGAAGCGCAGCAGTTCCGGGCCGTACTGGCTCCAGCGCCCGGACTCCTGCCACAGCTCCCCCGGCTGCACCACCGGCATGACCAGCTCCAGCGCCCCGGCGCGGTCCATCTCCTCGCGCACGATGCGCTCCACCTTGCGCAGCACCCGCAGCCCCATCGGCAGCCAGCTGTACAGCCCGGCGGCCAGGCGCCGGATCAGGCCGGCCCGCAGCATGAGCTGGTGGCTGATGACCTCCGCCTCGGCGGGGGTCTCCTTCATGGTGTTGATGGGGTAAACGGAGAGCTTCATCGCTTTGGGCTGCCGATCGGCGCGGGCTTGCCATCTTAGCAGGAGGCCCCTGCTAAGATTGTCGCCGTGGCGAGCGAACCCGACGAATACACCAAGCCGCGCGGCAAGGGCATCTACCTGCTGCCGAACCTGCTGACCACGGGCTGCCTGTTCTCGGGCTTCTATGCCGTGGTCGCGGCCATCGACAAGCACTTCGATCACGCCGGCATAGCGGTGTTTATCGCCATGCTGTTCGACACCCTGGACGGGCGCATCGCGCGCCTCACGCGCACCGAGAGCGCCTTCGGCAAGGAGTACGACAGCCTCGCCGACATGGTGGCCTTCGGGCTCGCGCCGGCCATCGTCGCCTACCAGTGGGGCGTGGTGCGCATCGCCGAGTTCGGCCACCACTGGGGACGATTCGGCTGGCTCGCCTGCTTCTTCTACGCGGTGGCCGCGGCGCTGCGCCTGGCGCGCTTCAACGCCCGGGCCGCGAGCGCCGACAAGCGCTACTTCGAGGGGCTGCCGAGCCCGTCGGCCGCGGCGATCGTGGCGGCGTTCGTGTGGTTCGTGAGCGACTGGCACGAGCCGGGCCTCACCGGCCTGATCCTGGCGTTCGTCGTGACGGCGAGCGCCGGCGCGCTCATGGTGAGCCGCTTCGGCTACCCGAGCTTCAAGCAGTTCGACCTCGATCGGCGCGTGCGCTTCGTGTACATCCTGCTGGTGCCGCTCCTGTTCGTGCTGATCGCCACCGATCCGCCCACCATCTTCCTGTCGGTGTTCGGCACCTACGCGCTGTCGGCGCCGCTGTTGTGGGTCGGCCGGCGGGTGCGCCGCATGATGCGCGGTGCGCCGGCCCCCGGGGCCTAGGTTCGCGCATGCACGGGGCACGGCAGCGACAGTACCTGGAGGCGCTCGGCATCGAGCTGTGGGTCACGCGCGCGCCGCCGGCGCCGCCGCCGGCGAGCACCCCGGCCGTGGCCGCGCCGCCGCCGGCGGACACGGCCGCGGCCTGGGAGGCGCTGCGGCGCGAGGTGGCGGCCTGCACGCGCTGCCCGCTGCACGCCACCCGCACCCAGGGCGTGCTGGGGGTCGGGCCGCAGCGCTGCGACTGGCTGGTGATCGGCGAGGCGCCCGGCGCGGAAGAGGACCGCCGCGGCGAGCCGTTCGTCGGCGCGGCCGGGCAACTGCTCGATGCCATGCTGCGCGCCATCGGCCTGGACCGCACCACCAACGTCTACATCGCGAACGTGCTCAAGAGCCGGCCGCCGCACAACCGCGACCCGAAGCCCGAGGAGGTCGCCGCCTGCATGCCGTATCTGCTGCGCCAGGTCGCGCTGCTGCAGCCGCAGATCATGCTGGCCGTCGGGCGCATCGCGGCCCAGAACCTGCTCGGCACTGAGGCGCCGCTGTCGCGCCTGCGTGGCCAGGTGCACCGCTTTGGCGAGCTCAACGTGCCGCTGGTGGTCACCTATCACCCCGCCTACCTGCTGCGCACGCCGCAGGACAAGCGCAAGGCGTGGGAGGACCTCAAGTTCGCGCGCGGCATCTATCAGCGGCGCAGCGGAGGCGGCGATGGCCACGGCGCCTGAGCTGCTGAAGTCCCCGTCCGAGCTCGCGATCCGGCCGATGCGCATCGCCGACGTCGCCGAGGTGCTCGCGATCGAGCGCGGCGCCTACCAGTTCCCGTGGAGCGAGGGCATCTTCCGCGACTGCCTGCGGGTCGGCTACGTGTGCCGCGTGGTGACGGTGGAGCGGCAGATCATGGCCTACGGGGTCATGAGCCTCGGCGCCGGCGAGGCCCACATCCTCAACCTGTGCGTCGGCGAGCCGTACCGCTGCCACGGCGTCGGCCGGCGCCTGCTGAGCGTGCTGATCGAGCGCGCCGCGCTCGCCGGCATGGCGGAGGCGTTCCTCGAGGTGCGCCCCTCCAACATCGCCGCCATCCGCCTGTACCTGTCGCTCGGTTTCCAACAGGTCGGCATGCGGCGCGGCTATTACCAGGCGGTCAGCGGGCGCGAGGACGCAGCGGTGCTCAAGCGCGCGCTGGGCAGCGCGGCCGCCCCCGGCTGACGGGCCCCCGCCATGAGCGACCTGGCAGCCGAGATCCTTCGGCGTCGCACCTTCGCGATCATCTCCCACCCCGACGCCGGCAAGACCACGCTCACCGAGAAGCTGCTGCTGTTCGGCGGCGCGATCCAGATGGCCGGCACCGTCAAGGGGCGCAAGGCCGCGCGCCACGCGACCTCGGACTGGATGCGCCTCGAGCAGCAGCGCGGGATCTCCGTCACCTCCTCGGTGATGCAGTTCCCGTACGGCGACTGCATCGTCAACCTGCTCGATACCCCGGGTCACGAGGACTTCTCCGAGGACACCTACCGCACGCTCACGGCGGTCGACTCCGCCCTCATGGTCATCGACTGCGCCAAGGGGGTCGAGGAGCGCACCATCAAGCTCATGGAGGTCTGCCGGCTGCGCGACACGCCGATCATGACCTTCATCAACAAGCTCGACCGCGACGGGCGCGCGCCCATCGAGCTGCTCGACGAGATCGAGCGCGTGCTCGGCATCGCCACCGCGCCGCTCACCTGGCCGATCGGCATGGGACGCGAGCTGCGCGGCATCTACCACCTCGGCGAGGACCGCATCTACGTGTACGCCGCCGGCGAGCGCGGCCGCGTCGGCGAGAACCGCACCATCGAGCAGCTGGCGAGCGCCGCGGCGCAGGAGTTCCTCGGCGAGCAGGCGCGCGCCTTCGGCGAGGAGATCGAGCTGGTGAAGGGCGCTACCGCGAGCTTCGATCTCGATGCCTACCGCGCCGGGCGCCAGACGCCGGTGTTCTTCGGCTCCGCCATCAACAACTTCGGGGTCGAGGAGCTGCTGGCCGCCTTCAGCGCCTACGCGCCCGCGCCGCTGGCGCGCAGCGCACGCGAGCGCAGCGTCGCGCCGCCCGAGCCGGCGCTGGCCGGGTTCGTGTTCAAGATCCAGGCCAACATGGATCCCGCGCACCGCGACCGCATCGCGTTCCTGCGCCTGTGCGCCGGCCGCTACCAGCGCGGCATGCGCCTGTTCCACGTGCGCCTCGACAAGGAGGTGCGCGTGGCGGATGCGCTCACCTTCATGGCCGCCGACCGCGCCCAGGCGCAGGAGGCCTACGCCGGCGACATCATCGGCCTGCACAACCACGGCACCATCAACATCGGCGACACCTTCACCCAGGGTGAGCGCCTCACCTTCACCGGCGTGCCGAACTTCGCGCCCGAGATCTTCCGCCGCGCGGTGCTCAAGGACCCGCTGAAGATGAAGGCGCTGCAGAAGGGCCTGTTGCAGCTGTGCGAGGAGGGCGCGACGCAGCTGTTCCGGCCGCTGCGCAACAACGACCTGATCCTGGGTGCGGTCGGGCAGCTGCAGTTCGAGGTGGTCGCCTTCCGGCTGCAGGACGAGTACGGCGTGCAGTGCGTGTTCGATCCGGTCACGGTCTACACCGCGCGCTGGGTCGACGGCGCCGATGCACGCAAGCTCGAGGAGTTCAAGGCCCGCGCCCACGACCAGCTCGCGGTGGATCACGGCGGCGCGCTGGTGTACCTCGCGCCCTCGCGCGTCAACCTCGAGCTGACGCTCGAGCGCTGGCCCGACATCGTGTTCCACGAGACGCGCGAGCACGCCTCCCAGGCCCCCTGAAGACAGATGGCGCGGCCGCGCGATTTGTGCGACATACGGCGCACGACGGAGGTCCCATGAACGACATCACCGTGGCCCCGGCCCTCGCGCAGCGTGAGATTCTCCTCAACCGCCTGTACGAGGCCGCCGAGCTCGAGCACAACCTCATGTGCACCTACCTGTATGCCGCCTTCAGCCTGAAGGACGGCGAGCAGGAGGGCCTGAGCGCGGCCGAGGCGGCGGCGGTGCGCCGCTGGCGCGGCGTGCTGCTCGATGTCGCGATCGAGGAGATGGCGCATCTGCTGGCGGTGTGGAACATCACCGCGGCGCTCGGCGGCAGCCCGCGCATCGGCCGCACCAATTTCCCGCTCGATCCGGGCTACCTGCCGGCCAGCATCACCGTGAAGCTGGCGCCGTTCGGCGCCGCCACCGTGCAGCACTTCGTGTTCCTCGAGCGGCCGCGCGGCTCGAGCGAGCCTGAGGGCACGGGGTTTGCCTGCGAGCGGCCGTACGTGCGCGGCACCGATCGCCCGCACCTGACGCCCATGGCGCGCGACTACGACACGGTGGGCGACTTCTACGCGTACCTCGGCGCCGGCTTGCGCGCCTTCGTCGAGCGGCACGGCGAGGCGGCCGCCTTCGGCGGCGAGGCGGCGCTGCAGCTGTCGGCTGCGGAGGTGAACCTGCCCGGGGTGCAGCCGGTGATCTGCCTGAAGACTGCGCTCGCGGCCTTCGCCTCCATCATCGAGCAGGGCGAGGGGGCGCCGCGCGACTCGGCGAGCTCGCACTACCAGAAGTTCCTCGGCGTGCGCGCCGAGCTGCGCGAGCTGCTCGGGCGCAACCCCGAGTTCGCGCCTGCCTGGCCGGCGGCCACCAACCCGGTGCTGCGCCGGCCGCCGCGGCCCGAGGGGCGGGTGTGGATCGAGGACGCCGCGGCCTTCGCCACCGTCGACCTCGCCAATGCCTGCTACGCGCTGATGCTGCGGCTGCTGGCGTACGCGTATGTGCTGCGCGCGCCGGGCGCCGAGAAGTCCCTGACGGTCGACCTGGCGATCGGGCTCATGCAGGCGGTGGTGCCGCTCGCCGAGCGTGCCGCGCGCCTCCCGGCCGGGCCGTCGAATCCGCAGTGCCACGCGGGACTCTCGTTCATCGCGCCGCGCGACGCCGGTGCGCTGGTGCCGGGGGCGGCGGCGCGCCGCCTGTTCGTCGAGCGCTTCACCCAGCTCGCCGCAGCCGGTGCCGCGCTGCGCGCCACGGGCGATGCGCGCGCCGCGGCCGCGGCCGAGGCACTGGCGCGGCTTGCGGCGCGTGCCGCGCGCGGCTTCGAGAGCGGCGCCGCCGCGGCGGCCACCGCTGCGGCCGCGCCCGCTGCCGCGCCGCCGCCGGCAGCCCCCGCGCCGGTGGTGACGGATGGCGTGGAGACGGTGCGCGGGCAGAGTATGGAGCTGCAGTTCGAGGCGCGGCGCTGCATCCACTCGCGCTTCTGCGTCACCTGGGCGCCGCAGGTGTTCCTCGCCAACGTGCAGGGGCCCTGGATCCATCCCGACGCCGTGCCGGTCGAGCAGCTGGCTGAGGTCGCGCACGCCTGCCCGTCAGGGGCGATCCGCTACCGGCGCCTCGACGGCGGCGCCGCCGAGCCGGTGCCGCCGGTGAACCTCGCCGCGGTGCGCGAGGCCGGGCCGTACGCCTTCCGCGGCCGCCTCGAGATCGACGGCGTGCCGGCCGGTTACCGCGCGACGCTGTGTCGCTGCGGCGCCTCCAAGCACAAGCCCTATTGCGACGGCTCGCACCACGAGATCGGCTTCAGTGCCACGGGCGAGCCGCCCGCGGGCCGCACCGACATGCTGGCGGCGCGCGATGGCCCGCTCGCCATCGAGCCACAGCCGGACGGCCCGCTGCGGGTGCGCGGCAACCTCGAGCTCACGAGCGGCACGGGACGGGTCGTGGCGCGCGTGACGACGACGCACCTGTGCCGCTGCGGCGGCAGCGCCAGCAAGCCGTTCTGCGACGGCACGCACGCGAAGATCGGCTTCCGCTCCGCCTGATCAGGCCCCGCGCAGCGCCAGCTGCGCCACCGCGCGCCGGAACTCGGCGACGGCGCGCGCGTGGCCGGCGCCCTGCGGTGGCCCGTAGCGCAGCTGCGCGTAGCGCTCGAGCAGCGCGCGTGCGGCCGGCGCTACCTCGGGCCGGTGTGCGGCGATCACGGCCGCCAGGCTGAGCGGCCCCTGGTGCGGGGCGCGCGGCGGCGCGATGCGCGCCAGCTTGCGGCACAGCCGCGCGTAGGCGCGCGCCAGTGCGTCGGGGCGCGGCGGCCGCCCGCCGCGGCCGACGTGCCAGGTGATGAGCGCCAGCCAGCCGAGCAGCGCCAGCATGAAGGCCCAGCCGAGGTGACGCGCGTCGGGCGCGCTGATGCCGAGGCGCGCGAGCAGGTCGAGCTGCGCGCCGTAGTCGAACTGCAGCACGTGCTCGCTCCACCAGTCGTTGGCCGCGTCCCAGCGCTGCAGCAGGTAAGCGAGCCACGGCGCGCCGTGAATCAGCCGCTCGCTCACCGACAGACCCTGCGGCAGCAGGTCGAGGATGCCGCGCCGCAGCCGCTCCGGTGCCACCACCGCCGTCGGGTCGACGCGCGTCCAGCCGCGTCCCTCGAGCCACACCTCGGCCCAGGCGTGCGCGTCCGACTGGCGGATCACGAAGAAGCGCGCCACCGGGTTCCACTCGCCGCCCAGGTAGCCCGTGACCACGCGCGCGGGGATGCCGGCCGCGCGCATCAGGGCGACGAACGCCGAGGCGTAGTGGCCGCAGAAGCCCTCGCGTGTCTGGAACAGGAAATCGTCCACGGCGTTGGCGCCGAGCGGTGGCGGCTCGAGCGAGTAGACGAAGCCGCCGCGGCGCAGGTACTCGAGCGCCGCCTGCACCAGCTCCGCATCCGAGGCGCTGCGCTGGCGCAGCGACGCGGCCAGCGCCGCCGTGCGCGGATTGCTGCCGGGCGGCAGCGCGGTGTCCTGGCGCCGCGCGCCCGCCGCCAGCGGCGCCGCGGCACTGGTGTGCGTGTAGGACAGCGCCTCGAAGGTGAGGCCCTGCACGACCGGCTCGTCGGCGATCAGCTCGTAGTCGTCAGTGAGCTGCGCGTGGAGGTCGGGCGAGTGCGCCGGCGTATCGAGCGCCAGCCACCAGTGTTGGCGGCTCGGCTCGAGCCACACGTGGTAGCGGTACGCCGGGCCGAGGAAGCGCAGCGGCGGGCGCAGCTGAAACGCAACCGGCGCGCGCCGCCAGGTGCGGCCGTCGAAGTCGTGCAGCACCGGCCCGCGCCAGTAGCGCTCCGGCGGCGGCGGCGCCGCGGCCGCGAACCGGACGCGGAAGGCGGTGTCGTAGCTGGTCACCAGGCGGAGGATGCTGCCCGGTGTCATGGAGTCGGCCAGCCCGGTGAGCGCCTGCTGATCGCGCGGGATCGCCCAGAACGCACCCGGCAGGCGCGGGAAGAACACGAACAGCAGCGCCGCGAGCGGCGCGGCGAGCAGCAGCGCCCGCCCGGCGAGCGCCAGCGCGGCGCGCGGGGCCAGGCCCTGGGCGCCGATCACCGCCAGCGCCGCGCAGCACACCCAGGCCTCGAGCGCGTACAGCGGCAC
>Ga0070681_10001404_pt1 | contig 21121 bp, 17 predicted proteins | sample KBSC83BmetaG_FD_65650 | JGI IMG/M metagenome (GOLD analysis project Ga0070681, IMG submission 65650) | Corn rhizosphere microbial communities from Kellogg Biological Station, Michigan, USA - KBS C8-3B metaG | ecosystem: Host-associated > Plants > Roots > Rhizosphere | place: USA: Michigan... | reverse complement strand
CGGAGCGCCTTAGGAGCCAGAAGGCGATAGACAGGTTGAGCAGGTTCCAGCCGATGCCGTTGAGGAAGGCGGCGCGGTAGGAGCCGGTCCAGTCGAAGATCGCGCCGGAGATCCAGCCGCCGAAGGCCATGCCGACGAGCGTGGCCATCAGCACGACGGAGACGCGCGTGCCGGCTTCGCGCGGCGAGAAGAACTCGCGGATGATGATCGCGTAGGCGGGCACGATGCCGCCCTGGAAGAGGCCGAAGAGCCCCGAGACGACGAAGAGCGAGACCAGCCCGTCGAACGGCAGGAAAAGAAAGAGTGCGATGCCTTGCAGCGCCGAGCCGAGCATCAGGGTGCGCAGGCCGCCGATGCGGTCGCAGATCCAGCCCGAGGCGAGGCGGCTGACGATGCCCGCGCCGAGCATGACGGAAAGCATCTCCGCGCCCCGCGCGGCGCCGTAACCGAGGTCGCTGCAGTACGCCACGATGTGCACCTGCGGCATCGACATCGCCACGCAGCAGGCGACGCCGGCGATGCACAGCAACCCCATCAGCGCGTTCGACGACAGGCCGAGCGGCCTCTGCGATCGCTCGACCTGCGCCGCGGTCGGCGCCGAGGCGAGCATCGGCGGGCGCCGGCGAAGCACCACGGCGAGCGGCAGCATGACGGCGACGCAGAAGATGCCGACGCCGGTATAGGTCGCGCGCCAGCCCGCCGTCTCGAAAAAGTACTGCAGCACCGGCGGCCAGGCGGCGCCGGCGAGGTAGTTTCCGCTGCTGACGATCGCCACCGCGATGCCGCGCCGGCGGGTGAACCAGAGCGACGTGTCGGCGATCAGCGGCGCGAACGTCGCCGAGCAGCCGAGCAGCCCCGCCAGCAATCCGTGCGCGATGCCGAACTGCAGGATGCTCGACGCGCTGCCGGCGAGGATCAGCCCGGCGCCGAGGCCGAGCGTGCCGACGATCACGGGCACCATGGCGCCGAAGCGATCGGCGAGGCGCCCCATCAGGATGCCGCCCGCGCCGAAGCCGAGCATCGTCAGCGCGTAGGGCATCGACGCGTCGGCGCGCGCCACGCCGAATTCCCGCTCGAGCTGCGGCAGCACCACCACCACGCCGTACATCGCGACGCCGCCCAGCGAGCTCAGCGCGAGCGAGGCGAGGAGCCGCAGCCACGCATAGGAGGATTCCGGTTCGGAGCCGCGCACGCCCGCAGAGTACTATCTAGCGCTCGAATTTTCCCGGGAGAAAAGCAATGGTTTCGCGTGCATCGCCGCCGTCGGTCATGGGCCAGGTCAAGGATGTCTTTCCGAAGCTCGGCGAGCTGACGGAAAAGGTGGTGTTCGGCGACGTATGGGAGCGCCCCGGGCTCGCGAAGCGCGACCGCAGCCTGATCACGCTGGCGGCGCTCATCGCGCTGCACCGGCCCGAGCAGCTGAAAGGCCATCTCTGGCGCGCGCTCGACAATGGCGTGAAGCGCGAGGAGCTCATCGAGGTGATCACCCATCTCGCCTTCTACGCGGGCTGGGCGAACGCGGGCAGCGCGGCCGTCGTGGCCAAGGAAGTCTTCGCCGAGCGCAACGCATGAAGCTCGCGTTCATCGGCCTCGGCGCCATGGGCCGGCACATGGCGGCGAACGTGCGCAAGGCGGGACACGAAGTGCGCGCCTATGACCTGAAGCCCGTCGAGGGCTGGAAGCTTTTCCCGGGCGTGGCGGAGGCGGCCAAAGGCTGCGAGCTGGTCTTCACGTCGGTCCCGGGTCCCGACGACGTCGACAAGGTCGGCGCGCAGCTGGCGGGCGTGCTGTCGCGCGGCGCAACGTGGTTCGACCTTTCCACCAACTCGCCGGCGCGCGTGCGGCGCCTGCACAAGCAGATGGCGGAGAAGGGCATCGCTCTGCTGGATGCGCCGGTGAGCGGCGGCACCGCGGGCGCGGAAAGCGGCAAGCTCGCCATCTGGGTCGGCGGCGATCGCGCGCTCTACGACAGGTACCTGCCGGTGATCCGCGCGATCGGCGACCAGCCTTTCTATGTCGGCGCGATCGGCGCCGCCACGGTGGCGAAGCTGACGCACAACATCGCGAGCTTCGCGATCCATTCCACCATGGCCGAGATCTTCTCGCTCGGCGTGAAGGCGGGCGTCGAACCCCTCGCGCTCTTTCGCGCCATCCGGCAAGGCTCGAGCGGACGCAAGCGCACCTTCGACCGCCTCGCCGAGTATTACCTGCCGGGAAAGTTCGATCCGGCGTCCTTTTCGCTGCGGCTCGCGCACAAGGATGCCGTGCTCGCGCTCGAGCTCGCGAAAGAGTACGGCGTGCCGATGCAGTTCAGCGAGCTGGCGCGCAAGGAGCTCGAGCGCGGCATCGAGCGCGGCTGGATCGACCGCGATTTCCGCGTCGCGATGACGCTGCAGGAAGAGCGCGCCGGCGTGGACGTGCGCGTGCCGGCCGGAGAGCTCAAGAAGGCGCTCGACGAATAGCGACGATGGCGTCGCGCAGGTCGCGCGACCACGCGCGCCGGTCGCGGCCGGCGGCGTGCTGTGCCTCGCCGAATACCACGACGGCGCGCAGATCCGGTGTGCAGAGGGTGCGCCAGATCGACGCAATGAGCGAATCGTCGCCGACATAGGCGGGCGCCTCGCTCGGCCCCCCAGCCTGCAAAAACACCAGCCCCAGCGGCTGCACCGGGGCATCGGCCGCTATGGCCGCCTGCAGCAGGTTGGCGTGAAAGGGGAGCACGCCGCTTCCATCGCTCGTCGTGCCTTCCGGGAAGATGGCGAGCACGTCGCCCTGGCGCAGCGCGTCGACCATCCGGTGCACGACGCGCATCGCGTCGCGGCGTGACTCGCGCTCGACGTAGAGCGTGCCGGCGCCGGTGGCGAGCGGGCCGATGAGCGGCCAGTGGCGCACGTTGGCCTTGGAGACGAAGCGGCAGTAGCGCGCGGCGTGCAGGACGACGATGTCGAGCCACGAGATGTGGTTCGCGACGAGCAGGATCGGCCCGCTCGCGGGCGGCGCGCCGCGGATTTCCAGCGCGACGCCGAACCGCTCGAGCAGGTCTTGCGCCCACCGCTCGACGCGCTTCTCGCGCTCGGACGGCGTGAGGCGGGGAAAGGCGAACACGATCTCCGCCAGCCCGCTGATGACTCGCGCGAGAACGCGGCAGCCTTTCCAGGCTGCGTGAAGCCGGCGGACGGTCAGACGCTGCGAGCCTGCATCGCCTCGGCGACGCGCCGGCCGGCGTTGGCGAGCGGGGCGAGCTCGCGCAGGCGCCCTTCGACCTCGGTGTCCTCGCGCCCCGCCGAGGCGAGGAAGGCCTTCAGGCTCGCAAGGCAGCTTCGCTCGAACGCGGGGAATCGCAGGTCCTGCGCACTCTTGACCGCCGCACGGAAGAGGCGTTCCGCATCCTGCGGCGCCACCGAGGCCGTCACTACGGCCTGCACGCGGCGCAGCTCCGGCTCGAGCCAGCGGCTGCCGTGCGGCATCAGCGTCATCGCGCGCTCGGCATTGGCGAGCGCCTCGCCGACCTGTCCGGCGCGGCACTGGGCATCGGCGAGGTTGGCGACGTGGCCGGCCTGGGCGAGGCGGAACTCGACCGAATCGAAGCCGGCGATGGCGCGCGCGATGAGCGGCATGCCTTCCTTCATCTGGCCTGCGGAGCACAGGGCCCAGCCGAGGAACGCCGCGGCGTGGGCGCGGTAACCGTTCAGGCGGTGCTGCTCGGCGAGCGCGAGGAGGTTCTTCGCCTCGGCCGCCATGGGCTCGATCGCGCCGGCGAGGCCGAACATCCAGCCGCCGACGTAGATCATCGGGATGCCGGTCGAGTGCGGATGGCGCAGCGCGTCGCCGGTGCGCAGCGCATCCACTCCGGTGCGCACGGCAGCGTCCACGTCGCCCAGGCACCAGTGCGTGAGGCTGAGGAGCGACTTGGTGTGCACTTCGGTGTTCTGGCCGTACATGTGCGTCGTCGCCTCGTCACGGTCGCGCGCGTAAAGGGCAAGCGATCGTTCGAGCTCGTCCTTGGCGGCGGCGGCTTCGCCCTGCGCGAGCAGCGCCTGGCCGAGCATGCGGTGCCCGATCACGCGCTCGGAGGGCAAGCCGCTCCTCTCGGCGCGGCCCAGGAAGTCGCGCGCGAGCGCGATCGCCTCCTCGCCGCGGCCGCGGCAGTTCACGTAGGTGAACTCGCCGAACGCAAACGGAAACATCAGCGCCGGCGCGCTCGCCTGCTCGCACAGCTTGAGGCCGCGCTCGCAGCACGCGGCGAGCTCGGGTGAGGTGGCGCTGAGCGTCGCGAGGAGCGACGCCATCCTGCAGGACTGCAGCTTCAGCTCGAACTGCGTGCGGGCGGCCGCGTCCTGCACCCGGTCGAGCAGCGCGAGACCCTTGCGCGTGTGCTCGACCGCTTCCACGTGCGCCGAGCGGCGCGCCGCATTCACGCCCGCGGCGAGCCAGGCGTCGATGGCATCGGCGTAGGCGCCGGCCTCGGTGAGGTGATAGGCGAGCACTTCGGGAAGGACCGGCTCGCCCGCCTGCTGGGCGCGCAGCGCTTCCACGATGCGGCCGTGGATGGCGCGGCGCTCCGTCTGCACGATGGATTCGTGCGCGAGCCGCTGCAGCAACGCGTGGCAGAACTCGTAGCGGATCTCCGCCCCGTAGCGCCGCGGCAGCAGGATCTCGGCCTCGACCAGGCTCTCGAGTCCTTCGAGCACCCGGGCGCTGTCGTCCTCGAGCAGCGCCGCGAGGAACTCCAGCTTGAACGAGCGCCCGATGCACGCCGCCGCCTGCGCGATGCGCCGCGCGCCCGGGCGCCGGTCGAGGCGCTCGGACATCAGCTCGGCGAGCATCAGCGGGACGCCGCCCACGCTCCGGTTCGGTGCGCCGCGGCGCGAGCGCTCGTCGATGAGGGAGATGACCAGCTGCTCGATGAAGAGCGGCACGCCGCCGGCCGCCTCGACGGCCTTCGCAAGCGCTTCTTCGCCGAGCGCGCCGGCGCCTTGCACCGAGCGCGCGAGCTCAAAGCAATGCGAGACGTCCAGCTGCTCCAGCCGCACGCTTTCATGGATCTCCGGCAGCGCCGCTCCTTTACGCGAGGGTCGCATCGTGAGCAGCATGAGTAACGGCAATTTCGCACACGCTGCGGCGATGTCGGCCAGCAGCTCCGCCGACGAAGGATCTATCCAATGGACGTCCTCGACCCAGAGGATCACCGGGCGCGCCGCGGCCGCCTGGCGGACCACCGCGGCGACGAACTCGTACTGCTTGCGCCTGAGCAACTGGGGCGCGGCCGTCTGGCCGCTCGCCGGCGCCGCCATGCCGAGCAGGCTCGCCACCACCTCGAGGTTCTCCGGCGTGTCGGCGCGGATCTCGCCGAGATAGCCTGCGATCTTCCGGCGACGCGCGGCATCGTCGTCGGCGGCGGTCAGCCCGACGCGGCCCCACAGGTAAAGCGCGAGCGGGTAGAGCGGCGTGCTGGCGAAAATCTCGTTGCACTGCGCCTGGAAGATCGGCGCCTGGAGAAACTCGGCTCGCGCCGCCAGCTCGAGCACGAGACGCGTCTTGCCCATGCCGGCATCGCCGACCACGGCGACGGTGCGGCAGATCGACTGGTCCTTCACCGAATTCCAGACCGCGGTGATCCGCTCCATCGCCGCCTCGCGGCCGACGAGGCGGCCGGCGCCTTTGCGCAGCCGCGATTCAGTTCGTTTCGTACCCGGTAGGCCGCGCACGACCTCGTACACCTCTACCTGGCGCGAAAGGCCCTTGATCGACTTGACGCCGAGCGACTGCACCTCGAAAAGACCCTCGACCAGCTCTACGGTCTCCTGGCTGGTGGCGATGTGCCCGGGCGCGGCCTCGGACTCCAGGCGTGAGGCGAGATTGACCACTTCGCCGAATACACCATGCCGGGTGGCGCCGGCACTGATGAGGAGCTCCTGCGCGATCAGCACGAGGCCCGAGTGGACACCGATCCTCGCCTGCAGCTTGTCCAGCATCCGGCCGTGGACCTCGGTGTCGAGCTCGCGCATCGCCTGCTGCAAGGCGAGCGCCGCGAGAAGCGCGCGCTCCGCGTCGTTCTCGTGCGCGACCGGGTAGCCGAAGTAGACCAGCAGGCCGTCGCCGATCACCTGGGCGACGAAGCCGCCGTAGCGCTCCATGATGCCGAGGGCAAGCCGCTGGTAGCGGCGCAGCAGGACGCCGAGGTCTTCGGGATCGAGACGCTCGGCGAGATCGGTATAGCCGACGAGGTCGATGAACTCGATGGTCAGAAAGCGACGCTCGGAACCGTCCCGATCGGCTCCCGCGGCTCCGCTCTCTTTCATCGATGCCCCTCCGGAAATCGGATTTGTCCAATCGTCCGATTCGATACTCATTCTAAATCCAGCCTATCAAGTCAGCTATCCCTTGTTCATGTGTACACTGGGCGTGCCGCCTGGGGGGAGGCATGGATCGAACGAAGCGCCGCGCGCTGGTCGTCTGCGCTCATCTGCGGCCGGGACGCGACAAGCGACGGTCGCACTACTTCATGCAGCCGATCGCCGGCCTGCATGTCGCCTCCCTGATCGATCCGCGCGAATTCGACGTCGAGCTCTACCACGAGGACTGGCACGGCCCGTTCGACACGTCGAAGTGCGCGGGCTACGACCTCGTCTTCCTCTCCGGGTTGCAGCCGGACTTCGACCGCATGCGGCAGCTCTCGTACTACTTCCGCCGCAGCGGCGCGAAGGTGGTCGCCGGCGGCAGCGTGTGCACCGTGTTTCCCGAATTCGCCGCGCAGTTCTTCGACGCCGTCTGTGTCGGCGGCGTCGATAGTGCGCGCGAAGCGGCGGCCGACTACCTGAGCGGTTCGCTGAAAAAGATCTATCGCTCGGCCGCCGAAGCGATCAGCTCCTACGCGGTCGACCACAGCCTGCTCGCGAAGGCGGGGATTAGCCCGCTCTTCCATCTCATGGAAGCCTCGCGCGGCTGCAGCTTCAAGTGCAACTTCTGCGTCGTGCCGTCCGAGGTCGGCACGCATGCGCGCTACAGCGTCGACACGCTCCGGCGCGAGATCGACAACGCCATCGCAGCGGCGCCGCTGACGAGCTTCCGGCGCTGGTTCCCGATGATCAACTTCCAGGACAACAACTTCTCCGACGACCGCGCGCACATGCTGGCGGTGGTGGAGATGCTGGCGGCGCATCCGAAGGTGAAAGGGTGGAGCGCGCTCGTCACGCAGAACACGCTGCACGACCGCGACCTCGTGCGCAAGCTGGCGCGCTCGAAGTGCATGGTGCTCTTCGTCGGCCTGGAGACGCTCGACCACGACACGCTGCGCCGGTACAACAAGAAGCAGAACCTGAGCCGCCGCCACAACGTGATCGACGACGTGGCTTTCGCCGAGTCGCTCGGCATCGCCATGGCCTACGGCTACCTCTTCGACTACCGCCATCACAGCGCCAAGGAGATGAAGCGCCAGATCCTCGCCATCGCCAACCATCCGTACCTGCCGATGCCGGTGTACCTCAGCGTGGTCGCGCCGCTCGCCGGCACGGCGAGCTTCTGGGAGGACCTGCGCAACGGCGAGCTCGCGCCGAACCTGCAGCTGCGCAACATGGACGGCGAGACGATCTGCCACTCCCGGCTCGCCGACCGCACCGACGCCATCGTCGAATTCATCGAGCCCATGTTCCGCGCGCCATGGAAGCTCGTGCCGCGCTGGACCATCATCAAGAAGACGCTGCGCCGCATCGCGCGCTCGGGCAGCTGGAACCCGTGGCGCTGGTACGTGATCGCGTCGGCCAACTTCCATTGCTTCATCTGGTCGAGCACCACGCCGTCGCAGAAGCGCACCTATGTGGCCGGCAGCGACGCGCTCGATCCACAGTACTTCGAACGGCCCGCCGACCTCAGCCAGGAAGACCAACTGCGGTACTTCGAGCCGGTCTGTCTCACAGACGCAGAAGGCAAGGCGGTGGCGTGGCTCAAACGCTACGTCCGCGACCTCGAAGCGCCTGTCCGAAAGGTGAAGGTGCACGTATGACGACCTATGCCGAGGCACGCGACGCCGAGCAGCTGCGTATCCTCACACCGCGCATCGACCACTTCATCGCGAACTACAAGGATCCGGCGGCCACCGTATCGACTTGCCGCGGCCAGACGGTGTTCTTCTTCCCAGGCGGCATGGCGAGTCGGCTGATCCGCGCCCGCCAGCCCTACCAGGAAGGGGTCGGCGTGCCTCCCGGCATGGCCTATGACCCGTTATGGCCGGACTGGGACCTGGTGCTGGGTGGCTGGCGAAAGCTGAAGCTGACGAGGGACGCGACCGGGTGCTTCCGCGATCACCACGACCGCATCATCGTCGCCGACGGTCCGCTCGAGGTTCTCGAGATCACTCCGCACGATCTTTTCGAGGATTGGTGCGCGAACCACTACATCAACCCCTTCATCTTCGGCTGGGACTGGCGCCGCCGGCTCGACGAGACGGCAGATTTCTTCCTGAACCAGTTCATCCCGTTCTTCCGGGAGCGGGTCATGGCAAACAACCTGCCGGACCCGATGGCGGACTTTTCTCTCGTCGGCCACAGTTTCGGCGGCATGGTCGTGAACCTGATTGCACGCAGCCCCGATCCGCTGATCGCCAACAACATGGCGGCGGCCGTGACGATTGGCACTCCTTCATATGGCTACTCCGGCCAGGCTCATCGCTGGTTCGAGGGCGAGCCGTGGCTTTGCTGGGCGGAGGTCGAGTTCTTCAGTGCGCTTGGCCTCGACAATCTCGTCGACGCCACGCGGCACGACATGCTGGAAGTCATCGCGTCCCTTCCTGCGCTGTACACGGTGAACTTCCTCGACGAGGTGACCTACCAGGCGAACCAGGCCGCGTTCCTCGCCGATACCGCCGCTTTTCGCCTGGGGAACTACCCGAGCACAGATACGGCGATGGCCGCGCTCAATGTGGACGCGTACAACCCACACACCAACGGCACGCTCGGGCGGTATCCGGGCAACACGGGATTCGATCATGGCGAGCTCGCGTACGGCCTTGCACAGTTCCAGCGCCTTGCCTCGCCGTTGCCCGCCGGCGTCGCGCAGCGCTTTTTCAACCTGCGCGGCGTGATGACCGATTTCCTCTGGCAGGTGCAGGACAGCACGGTGGGATCCATCAAGTGGGACTGGGTTGCGCCTGGGTATGATCCTTCTGGCCCGTCACCGATCACGGACGGCGCGCCGGTCCCGGGCGACGACACCCATGCGGCTTGGTCGGCGCGCCTGCTCAACGCCGGAGCGCACACGGTCGCGGTTCCGGGCCCCCTGATGTGGCACGCCTGCGAGATGAATCACCCGCTGATCATGCTCGCGCTCGGGCCGATCCTGTGTCCGCCGGCGCCGAATCCGCGGCTGCGGCCGACGGTGAAACGACGGCGGCGAGCGACCGATGAGGAGGTCAAGGATCTGCTGCGGTGGATCTACGAGCACCGTGACGAAAGAAAACGCTGGCCGCCCATCGAGGGCAAGAGCGCCCGGCGCGTCTTGCCGCCTCGCTTGCGCGACAACTTCGAAGAAGTGGTGACGCGCCTGTTCACCGACCTCGTGCGCGGTCCCGTCAGTCGGAAGAAACCGCAACGCACCAAGCCCGCGAAGGGCAAGCCCACGAAGGGCAAGGCCACAGGCGCGCGGCCGAGAAAGCCGGCGCGCGGCCGCTCAAGGAAGCGTTCATGAAGCGCAGGGCGACGGCAACGGCCGCCTATCACCGCCGGCGCGACGCCGAGCAGCTCGAGGTCTACCGGCGCGACATCGATACGTTCATCGCCGATTACCGCCATCGCGTGCTCGTCCCGGACGGGCCGCCGCGGCAGACGCTGTTCTTCTTCCCGGGCGGCATGGCGTGCCAGCTTTGGCGCAGCCACAGGAAGTTCAATGCGGGAAATCCGAACGAGAAGCTTCGCTACCAGCGGCTATGGCTCGACCTCGGCACCTTCCTCGGCAACGCGCTGAAGCTCGGCATGCAGCAGGACGCGGACGGCCTGTTCCGTGACAAGCACGAGTACATCGTCGTCGCCGACGGCGCGGTCAACCTGGGCGGCTGCACGCCGCACGACGGGCTGATCGACTGGTGCAACGACAACAACGTCGACCTCTTCGTCTACAACTGGGACTGGCGCCGGCGGCAGACGGACTGCGCCGAATTCTTCGTCAAGCAATTCTGGCCGCTGTTCAGGCAAAAGCTGGCGGATGCGGGAATCCCGGAGGCGGGGCGCCAATTTTCGCTCCTTGGACACAGCTTTGGCGGGATGGTGATCAAGCTCATCCTGGAAAACAACGACCCCGACGTGGCCCGCAAGCTCAAGTCCGCCGTCACCGCCGCGACGCCGTTCTACGGATACGGCGAGCAGGCGCACCGGTGGTTCGAGGGCGAACCGCTCCTCAACGGCGACGGTCACGACGTGCGCAGGAAAGTGGTCCGCGTGATCTGCTCGATGCCGGGCCTTTACGTCCTGCACTACCTCGATTGGGAAACCTACGAGCGCGATAGGGCCGAGCTGGAGGCGGACGAGTTTCCGCTGACGGCCTATCCGAGCATCGACGCGAGCACAAAGCAGCCTTTCGATCCGTGGCAGCAGCCCACCGCGCCCGACCAGCGGGTGCGGTACCCGGCGAGCATGGGATTCATGCCGCATGAGCTCTCGCGGGGGCGCGAGGCCTATCGAACGATTGCCAGGCGTAACGACGATCCGCGCCTCTTCAACATTCGCGGCGTCAAGATCGATAGCAAGACGCCGGCGGCTAAAACGCATGGCAGCGTGACGTGCGACTGGATCCGGCCCCAGTTCGATCCGGAGGACGGGACGCCGATCCGCGATGGCCGGTACGACGTGCCGGGAGACGATACCCAGTCGGCGTGGAGCGCTCGGCTCGTCTCCAAGGCGAATCCCGGGCGCGTCCGCACGGTGAAGAGCGACACCCTGTCGCACATGTTCCTCATGAACGAGCGGGGCACGCTGGAGCAGCTCGCTTCCATCCTGCACGGCCAGGCCGCTATCGCGAACACCGCCATCCGGACGCGCCAGGCCACGGCCTTTGCCAGCGACGACGAGCTCGAGCAATTTCTCGACTGGATGAACGACTTGCGCCAGCGCAGGAACGGCAAGCCGCTGCGCGAAGAAGATATACAGCGAGAGATGCCGGACAACGTGCGTGGCAATATGCCCGGCATTGCCGCGCGCATCATCGCGGACATCTTCAAGCGCAGGACATGAGTCGGGCGCCCGTGCAGAGCTGGAAGACCGAAGGGCTCGGCGGCATGGAGCGGCCGGGGATGGCGGCGCGCATTTTCATGGCGCTGGTGCGTTTTGCCGAGCGCCTGAACCTGCGCTACGCGACGCACGGCAACCCGAGCATTTACCGCACGGACGCTTTGCCGTGGGCGCAGGCCATCGAGCGCGACTGGCGCCTGATTCGCGCGGAACTGGATCGAGTGCTCGAGCGGAAGAGCGAGCTGCCGAACGTCCACGACATCACCCCGGATGCCACCTCGATCTCGCGCGACACGAGCTGGAAGATCTTTCCGCTGGTCGCCTATGGCATCCGTGCGCCGCGCAACATCGCGTTGTGTCCGGACACCTGGCGCCTCGTGCGGCGGATTCCCGGGCTGAAGACGGCGATGTTCTCCATACTGGAGCCGGGCAAGCACATTCCGGCGCACCGTGGCCCGTATAACGGCGTATTGCGGCTGCACCTGGGCCTCATCGTCCCGCAGCCGCAGGAGCGCGCACGGATGCGGGTCGGCTCGGACATCGTGCATTGGGAGGAAGGTCGGGCGCTGATCTTCGACGACGCGTACGAGCACGAAGTCTGGAACGACACCGACCAGCTGCGGGTCGTGCTGTTCGTCGACTTCGCCAAGCCGCTCGGCTTCCCGGCCAGCCTGGTGAATCGGCTCTTGCTCGCGGCGGCGCGGCTCAGTCCGTTCCTGCGCGAGGGCGGCGCGAACCTGCGGCGCTTCGAGAAGAGATTCCATGGCTGACCTGCCTGCCGAGGTGGCGGCGCTCGAGGCTCGCGAGCGGCTGATCGACTGCAACGGTCTCCAGGTGTACTGCGCGCGGGCGGACAGGATTCCTTCCGTCCTCGAGGAAATCGGCCGGCTGCGCGAGCTCACGTTCCGCGCGGCGGGCGAGGGCACCGGCAAGCCGTGCGACCTCGACGAGTTCGACGCGCATTACCTGCATCTCTTCCTTTGGGATGCCGCGGCTGCAAGGCTGGCCGGCGCCTACCGGCTCGGCCTCGTCGACGAAATCGTGCCGAGCCGCGGCAAGCAGGGGCTCTACACGCACTCGCTCTTCAGCTATCCGACGCGCCTGCTGACCGCGCTCGGTCCGGCGATCGAGCTCGGCCGCTCGTTCGTGCGCATGGAATACCAGCGCGATTTCGCGCCGCTGTTCCTCTTGTGGCGCGGCATCGCGCGCTTCGTCGGGCGCTCGCCGAAGTACGCCGTGCTGTTCGGCGCCGTCAGCATCAGCGCGGCCTATAGCGCGGCGTCGCGCCGGCTGATGGTCGAGTACCTGTCGGCGCACTGCGCGGAGCAGCGCTTCGCCTCGCAGGTGCGTCCGCGCTCGCCGTACGGCGAAGGGCCGCCCTCCGAAGAGGCGGTACCGCAAAGCCTGGAAGAGCTCGCGCGGCTCGTCGCCCAGATCGAGGAAGACCGGAAGGGCGTGCCGGTGCTGCTGCGCCAGTACCTTCGGCTCGGCGGCCGGGTGCTCGGCTTCACGGTCGACAGCGGGTTCGGCAATACGCTCGACGGATTGATCATGGTCGACCTGCGGCAGATCGAGCCGGCGGTCCTCGCGCGCTACATGGGGAAGGCGGCGAGCGCCGCCTTCCGGGCGCATCACGGGCTGGAGGGCCTTCGCCCGATGACGTCCAGGATCGGCTTGCAGCGCTCCTCGATGTCCGCCGTCCAGTAGCGCAACCCCGGTCCCTCGATCAGCCACGCGTGCTGTCCGCCGCGGATCACGAGCGCGGCCGCATGCAGCGCGTCATGGATGGTGGAGAAGTGGACCGGCACCAGGCGGGTCATCACGTCGTGCGTGGTGATCTCCGGCGGCGCCGGCGTCGTCGCGTAGTAAAGCGCGTACGGCATATCCGCCGCAACTTAGTTCGCGGCTACAGACGCTGCCGTTAGGTTTTGTCCGGCTGCCTGCAGAACAGTCCGTTCGGCTCACGCCAAGGTCGTGACTTTCCACCGGATTCAGCTTCCGGACAGCGTCATCAGAATTCGTGAGCGCCGCGTCAGTCATCGCAAAGCCGTGACGCACGGCAACGGCGCATTCCGCGCCCGCACTGAAACTAGAACGAGACGCACACCCTAAGAGCAGCTCCTCCGGTGGGTGCGTCATTTCGCCCCGGCAACGCGCAAGGGGGGTTGCCGGGGCGGCTTTTTTCCCCACCGAGCAGACCAGGAAGAAAGTTTGGCTCCCCGACCAGGGCTCGAACCTGGGACCTGCGGATTAACAGTCCGTCGCTCTACCAACTGAGCTATCGGGGAATCGCTGCGGAAGCGGGATTATATCTGCTGCACGGCGCTCGAACACGATCTGACCGTCGCCGCACAGGTCCTGACGCCTCCAGGCGCCGCGTCGCGGTGAAATGGTCCCTGATACCGGGAGTTTCCGGGGAAAGGATGCAATGAAGATCACGCGCATCGCCCTCTTGATCGTCGCCGCCGCCGGCGCCTTCAGTGCATTCGCTCAGGACTCCACGACCCGTTGCATCAAGGGCGTGGCGGGCGACGTACGCCTCGCCGCCATCGCCGACAAGGTGGGGCTGGATTTCCCGCGCGAGCCCGGCTCGCCGAAGCTGCAGCGCTATGCCAGCGAGGAAGAGCGCGCCGCGCTTGCCGTGTGGCAGGGATTGCGACGCCAGTGTTTCGACGCCGGCGCGCAGGAGCGCCGCAAGATGCTGGACGCGAACACGCGCAGCGCGATGGAAAGCGCGTTCATCTTCCAACAGGTATTACTGTCGCGCCTGCAGCAGGGCGAGCTGACCTACGGCGAGTTCAACCGCCGCCGGGCCGACGTCGCGGAGAGCTTCGAGCTGCGCATCTAGCCGGTCAGCGGATGACCTGCGCGATCGCGTCGGCGACGTAGTCGATGTTCTTCGAGTTGAGCGCCGCGACGCAGATCCGTCCCGTCTCGATGGCGTAGATCGAGTATTCCTTGCGCAGCCGCTGCACCTGCTCCTTGGTGAGGCCGGAGTAGGAGAACATGCCGCGCTGGGCGATGACGTGGCCGAACTCCGCCTTCGGCGAGCGTTCCCTGATCTTCGCCACCAGGTCGAGGCGCATCCGCTTGATGCGGTCGCGCATCGCGCCGAGCTCCTGGTCCCACATCGCGCGCAGCTCGGGTGAGGCGAGCACCGTCGCGGCGAGCTGGCTGCCGTGGGTCGGCGGATTCGAATAATTGGTGCGCACGATGCGCTTCAGCTGCGAGAGCACGCGCGCCGACTCCTCGTCGCTCGAGGTGACCAGGCTGAAGGCACCGACCCGCTCGCCATAGAGCGAGAACGACTTCGAGAACGAGCTCGACAGGAACACCGGGCTCATCGCGCTGGAGAACAGACGCGCGGCGAAGGCATCGTTGTCGAGCCCGTCGGCGAAACCCTGGTAGGCGAGGTCGAGGAACGGGATCAGGCCACGCCGCTGGACGATGGCGAGGACCTCGCGCCAGTTGGCTTCGTTGAGGTCGACGCCCGTCGGGTTGTGACAACAGGCATGCAGCACGACGATGGCGCCCGCTGGCAGTACCTCGAGCGCCTTTTTCATGCCGGCGAAATCGAGCCCGCGCGTCTTCGGGTCGTAGTAAGCGTAATTGCGAACGGTGAAGCCGGCCGCCTCGAAGAGCTGCCGGTGGTTTTCCCAGCTCGGGTCGCTGATCCATACCTCGGACCGCGGGGCGACCAGGCGCAGGAAGTCGGCGCCGATCTTGAGTCCGCCCGTGCCGCCGAGCGCCTGCACCGTGACGACGCGCTTCTCGCGGATCAGCTCGGCGTCCTTGCCGAACACGAGCTCCTGCACGGCGCGGTCGTACGCGGCCAGGCCGTCGATCGGCAGGTAGCTGAACGGAGGCTGCGCCTTGACCCGTTCGGCTTCGGCGCGCTTCACGCACTCGAGCACCGGCACCTTGCCGTTGTCGTCGTAATAAACCCCCACGCCGAGGTTCACCTTCTTCGGATTCGGGTCCTTTACATAGGCTTCGGTGACGCCGAGGATCGGATCGGCCGGCGCCAGGGGAACCTGGGCCAGCAAAGAGGGTGAGTGCGGAGCGTTCATCGTCTAAAATGGTGGGTTTCGCGCTGCAACATTGTACGTGGCCATTACGTTTCCCAACAGCCCCTACCGCCTCGCCGAGCTCTTTCCCCCGGCGGGCGACCAGCCGCAGGCGATCGACAGGCTCGTGGAAGGGATCGAGGACGGTCTCGCCTTCCAGACGCTGCTCGGCGTGACCGGATCCGGCAAGACCTACACGATGGCGAACGCCATCGCGCGCCTCGGCCGGCCGGCGCTCGTCCTCGCGCCGAACAAGACGCTCGCGGCGCAGCTGTACTCCGAGTTCCGCGAGTTCTTCCCCGAAAATGCGGTCGAGTACTTCGTCTCGTACTACGACTACTACCAGCCCGAGGCCTACGTGCCGGCGCGGGACCTGTACATCGAGAAGGACTCCAGCATCAACGACCACATCGAGCAGATGCGCCTCTCGGCGACGAAGTCGCTGCTCGAGCGGCGCGACGTGGTCATCGTGGGCACGGTGTCGGCGATCTACGGTATCGGCGACCCGTCGGAGTACCACGGCATGATCCTGCATCTCCGCCAGGGCGAGAAGCTCGGCCAGCGCGACGTGCTGGCGCGGCTGGTGGCGATGCAGTACACGCGCAGCGAGCTCGACTTCCGGCGCGGCACGTTCCGCGTGCGCGGCGACGTGATCGACGTGTTTCCGGCTGAGCACGCCGAGCACGCGGTGCGCATCTCGCTTTTCGACGACGAGGTGGAGAAGCTGGAGGTGTTCGACCCGCTCACCGGCAAAGTGCTCCACCCGATGGCCCGGTTCACCGTCTATCCCTCCAGCCACTACGTGACGCCGCGCGAGACCACGCTGCGCGCCATCGAGGCGATCAAGGCGGAGCTGCGCGAGCGGATCCAGTTCTTCCAGGACGCCGGGCGCCTGGTCGAAGCGCAGCGCATCGAGCAGCGCACGCGCTTCGACCTCGAGATGCTCGCCGAGCTCGGCTTCTGCAAGGGCATCGAGAACTATTCGCGCCACCTGTCCGGCCGCCTGCCGGGCCAGCCGCCGCCGACGCTGATCGACTATCTCCCGCCCGACGCGCTGATGATCATCGACGAGAGCCATGTCACGATTCCGCAGCTGGGCGGCATGTACAAGGGCGACCGCTCGCGCAAGGAGAACCTCGTGGAGTACGGCTTCCGGCTGCCCTCGGCGCTGGACAACCGGCCGCTGCGCTTCGACGAGTTCGAGAAGGTGGTGCGCCAGACCGTGTTCGTGTCGGCGACGCCGGCGGATTACGAGCGGGAGAAATCCGGCGACGCGATCGTCGAGCAGGTCGTGCGGCCGACGGGCCTCGTCGATCCGCAGGTGATCGTGCGCCCGGCGTCGACGCAGGTCGACGATCTGCTGTCCGAGATCAACCTGCGCGTGAAGAAGAACGAGCGCGTGCTGGTGACGACGCTGACCAAGCGCATGGCGGAGGAGCTGACCGAATACCTCGCCGAGCACGGCGTGAAGGTGCGCTACCTGCATTCCGAAGTGGAGACGGTCGAGCGCGTGGAGATCATCCGCGACCTGCGGCTCGGCGAATTCGACGTGCTGGTCGGCATCAACCTGCTGCGCGAGGGCCTCGACCTGCCCGAGGTATCGCTCGTCGCCATCCTCGACGCGGACAAGGAAGGGTTCCTGCGCTCGGAGCGCTCGCTCATCCAGACCATCGGCCGCGCCGCGCGGCACCTGAACGGCACGGCCATCCTGTACGCCGACCACGTGACCGATTCGATCAAGCGCGCGCTGGCCGAAACGGACCGCCGGCGAAAGAAGCAAGAGCATTACAACGAGGCGCACGGCATCACCCCGAAGGGCGTAATGAAGCGCATCAAGGACCTGATCGACGGCGTTTACGAGACCGAGGACCTCAAGGCGGCGGAGCAGGCCGGGCGCTACGAGGCGATGTCGGAGAAGCAGCTCTCGCGCGAGATCAAGGTACTCGAGAAGAAGATGCTGCAGCACGCGCGCAACCTCGAGTTCGAGGAGGCGGCGAAGGTGCGCGACCAGCTCGCTGGCCTGAAGAAGAAGGTCTTCGGTGTCGAGCTGGCTTCGGAATAGCGCGCTCCTGCTCGCGATGGCCTTCGCCCCCGCGTGGGCGGACGATGCCGTCCAGGTCACGGCGGTGCGACATCCGGTCGACAAGTCGTACCGCAAGATGGTGAAGGGCATGGATCTCTTCGAGGAGATGCATGCCCTCGCGCCGAACGCGACGCTGCGTTACCGGCTTTATCCGAGAAAACGCGGCACGGACATGCACATCGGCGCGCTGTACGTAGTCGGCGAGCAGGTGGACGTTGCCATCCCCGTCGCGGTCGACAACACCTTCACGCTGCGGCGCGACCTGCCCGAGGACGCGCTCGTGCGTTCCGAGCGCCGGGCGGACACGATGACCTGGCGCGCGGACATTCGCACGCCCGGGCTCCCGCCGGACACGCGGCGGCTCGGCGACCTGCGCCTCGAATGCCTCGTCGGCATGCAGGCCGGACTCGTCTCGCAATATCCGAGCTTCCTCTCGCAGTTCTTCCAGTTCCTGCAGAGCCCGCGCGAATTCTGCAGCCGCGCGGAGGTGCCTTACCTCTTCTTCGCCGAGCGGCCGCTGTTCGCCGTGACCCTGCACGCGGGCGAGCGTCGCCGCACCGTCTCGATCGGCAATCTCTACGCCGGCATCGCGCACGGCCGCACGCCGGAGGAAGAGCGCAAATACTGCGATTGCGAGGCGCTCATCGATCGCGCCTACACGCTGCCGCTCGGCGACCGCAGCTGGCCCGACGACACGCTCGTCGAGCTCGAATACATGGACGCGGCAAAGCCGCCGGCGGATGCCTACGCGCTGTTCATCGGCGCGCCGAAGCGCGAGGTGCGCGCCGCATTCGGCACCGGCAAGGTCCTGACATTCGATAACGGTTACGAGCTGTGGGCGTACGACTTCGGGCCGGCACAGAAGCCGGCGCTGCAACGCGAGGAGCTGGTGTTGCTTTTTGACCGCAGCGCCACCGTGGTCGCCGCGCGGCATCGCGACTAGCGGAAATTTGACCTTCGGCGGCGGGTCGCGCGCCCGGCACAGTAGTGCCGATGGTCTGGAAACTCCGCCTCTTCTGGTACGGCCTCGACAAGGTGGCCCTCGCGGTCGCGCTGGTGCTCGGCGTGGTCGTGGGCGCCCTGGCGATCGCCGCGAGCGCGGTCTTCGTCCAGCGCGACGCGCAAGCCGCCGCGGCGCGGGACTTCGAGGCGCGCAATCTCGAGTGCCTGGCGCGCAACGTCTACTACGAGGCGCGCGGCGAATCGCTGGCCGGCCAGTATGCGGTCGCCGAGGTCACCATGAATCGCAAGTCTGCGCTCGGCTTCCCGAAGACACTGTGTGAAGTGGTCTACCAGAAGGGCGCGTTCTCCTGGACCGACGAGAAGGTCGATCAGCCGGGCGGCGTGGAATGGCAGCGTGCGGTCAAGGTGGCGGAAGACACGTACCACCGGCGCCGCGCGCCGGTGCTGCAGGGCGCGCTCTACTACCACGCCACCTATACGCGGCCGGCGTGGGCCAAGGAGCGCGAGCGCGTCGCGCGCATCGGCGCCCACGTTTTCTACCGCTAGCGGATGCCCGGCTTGAGCTGCTCGTAGATTAGGTAGCGCGTACGCGCCATGCCGTTCGCGCGGTAAGTGGCCTGCGCGCGCCGGCGGCCGCACGTAGACGCTCTGGATCGACCAGAAATCGCCCTTCTGCCATTCGCGCGGTGTGGAAGCCCGAATCCGGCCCGGCGCAGGAGCCCGCGAACACCGGCGCCAATGACCGTCGGCAGCAGGGCCTTGCCTTCGGTCTCGAGGGCCATGGCGCTGTTGAAGGCAACGAGCACCCGCGCATCGTGCAGCGAGGCGCGGGGAATCTTCAAACGCATGCGTTATCTTAGGGCGTGTGAAAGTCCTCTTCGTGTGCACCGGGAACATTTGCCGCTCGCCGACCGCGGAAGGCGTGCTGCGCACGCTCGCGGAGCGGGAAGGCATAGACGTCCATATCGAGTCGGCCGGCATCGGTCGCTGGCACATCGGCTGCGCGCCGGACGAGCGCGCGCAGCATCACGCGAAGGGCAGGGGATACGACCTTTCCAGGCAGCGTGCGCGGCAGGTCGAGCCGTTCGACTTCGAGCGCTTCGACCTGATCCTGGCGATGGATCGCGGGCACCTGCGCGCGCTGCAGCGCATGGCGCCCGACCGGCATCGCGCCAGCATCCGGCTCTTCGTGCCGGAGCGCGACGTGCCGGATCCGTACTACGGCGGACCGGAAGGCTTCGAGGAAGTGCTGGACCTGGTGGAGGCCGCGTGCCGCGACCTCCTCCGGGAGCTGAAGACGCCTACTTCCTAGTTTCGACCTGCTGCAGCTCGTCTTCCTGCGGCTGCGGCTTCGGCCGTTCGCGGCGCGGACGGCCGATGGGCTGGGGTTCCTCGACGGCCTGCGGCTGGATCTGCACGCGTGAGCGGTCCGTCTCGATCATGACCAGGCCCTGCTCGTTGAGCAGCTCCTTCGCGTCAATGCGGGGCTCCTCGCGCCGCGGCTCCTCACGCCTTGGCTGCTCGCGGGACGTTTCGACCGGCGACTCGTAGCGACTTTCCGCCTGCACCGGCGCGGCCGCTTGTTCCAAAGGCGGCTGGACCGGCACCGCGGCCTGGGTGGTGTGCTCGGATGATTCCTCGTGCCGCGACTCGAGCTCGTGGATGCGGCGTTGCTGCTCGGCGATCGAGGCGTTTGCGCCTTGCGGCTGCTCTTCACGACGCTGCTCGCCCCGGTTGCGATCACGGTCGCGCCCGCCGCGATTGCGGCGCCCACGACGGTGCTCGTCGCGCTCGCCTTCGGTCCGCTCCGCGCGTGGCGGCTGGTCTTCGTTGGCGAGTGAATGAGACTGCGGGGCTTCGCCCGACGCCGGCGGTTGTGGCGGGCGCTGCTGTTGTGGGGGCTGTTGAGGCTGCGCACCGCGATCCTGCCGCGGACCGCGATCCTGGCGCGGACCGCGATCCTGCCGCGGACCGCGATCGCCGCGCTGTCCCTGGCCATCGCGGCCATGCTGACCGTCGCGCTGCTGGCCCTCACGGGGCTGGCCGTTGCCGCGGCGCTGCTCGAGACGCCCATGCTGCTGGCGATCGCCGCCGCGGCCGTCTCCACCGCGGCCTTCGCGGCGCTGATCGTCCCGCCGGCCATCGCGGCGGCCGTCACGCCGCTGCTGCTGGTCCCGGTCCCGGCGCGAGTCGCGCTGCTCGCGGTGCTGTGCGGGCTGCGCTGCGGGTGCCGCCGTGGCCGGCGCGGCAGCCTGGTCGGGCCGCGGCGGCGTGAAGATGGAGAAGAGGCGCGCCAGGAAGCCTGTTCCTGCGGTGGCGACGGCCACCACGGGTTGCGCCACTTGCGCGGCGACCTGCGTCGGCGCGGCAATAGGCGCGGCCGGCTTCTCGGGAACGATGGGCGCCGGCTGCGAAGGCGTGATGCCCTTGACCACCGGCTGCTGGCGCTCGGCCTTCGCTTCGGCAGCCTCGGCGCCCGGGGCCTTCGGCTCCTCGGGACGCTCGACCAGCTCGTAGCTCGACGGCACGTGCTCCATCTCGTTCAGCTCGTCGTGCCGCAGGCGCTGCACCTTGTAGTGCGGCGTCTCGAGGTGCGGGTTGGGCACCATCACGATGTTCACCTTCAGCCGGCCTTCGAGCTTCTGGATCTCGGCGCGCTTCTCGTTCAGCAGGAACGACGCCACGTCCACCGGGACCTGACAGTGAACCGCGCCGGTGTTCTCCTTCATAGCCTCTTCCTGCATGATCCTGAGGACGTGCAGGGCGGTGGACTCGGTACCGCGGATGAAGCC
>Ga0070681_10001403_pt1 | contig 21130 bp, 18 predicted proteins | sample KBSC83BmetaG_FD_65650 | JGI IMG/M metagenome (GOLD analysis project Ga0070681, IMG submission 65650) | Corn rhizosphere microbial communities from Kellogg Biological Station, Michigan, USA - KBS C8-3B metaG | ecosystem: Host-associated > Plants > Roots > Rhizosphere | place: USA: Michigan... | reverse complement strand
GGGGAAAGGCGGGAGGGAAAAGTGCGCAAGCCAGGAATTCTGCTCGGCCTCTTTCTGACGGCAGCTTCGCTGTCGTCGGCGCGCGCCGATGGGGTCGGCGATTTCTATCGCGGCAAGGCGGTGACGCTCATCGTCGGCAGCTCCGAAGGCGGCTCCTTCGATTATTTCGGCCGCATGGCGGCGCCGATCCTGAAGCGGCTCATTCCCGGCAATCCTACGGTGATCGTGCAGAACATGCCGGGCGCCTCCTTCGTGCGCTCGACCGAGTATCTCTACAATGTGGCGCCCAAGGACGGCACCATGCTGCTCATCGCGCAGCCCTATATCGTGCTCAACAAGCTGATCAACCCGCAGGCGAAATACAAATCGGAGGATTTCGTCTGGCTCGGCCGGGTGGCGCCGCTGTCGCAGGTCGGATTCGTGATGGACACGGCCGGCGTCCGCACCTTCAAGGAAGTGCTGCAGAAGGAGGTGGTGATCGGCGCCGCCGGCGGCTCCGGCCCCGGCATGCTGGTGCCGACCCTGCTCGACCGGCTGCTCGGCGCAAAGCTCAAGATCGTGCGCGGCTATGACAGCGACAGCGGCCTCTATATCGCGGTCGAGCGGCGCGAGATCCAGGGTCTCGGCAGCACCAGCTACAGCGAGGTCAAGAATCGCGGCTGGTTCGCCAGCGGCAAGGCCTTTCCGCTCTATACGATCGGGCTCACGCGGATCGCCGACCTGCCCGATATCCCGACCATCCCCGAGCTCGCACCCGAGGGCCCGAAGCGCACCATTCTCACGCTTTTCACCAACATCCCGGTGATCGGCTACACCATCTTCGGCCCGCCGGGCCTGCCCCAGGATCGGAGCGAGGCGCTGCGCGCGAGCTTCGCCACGATGATGAAGGATCCCGAATTCCTCAGCGGGGTCCAGAAGCTGCATGTCGATCTCGACCCGCTGTCGGGCACCCAGCTGCAGGAATTGGTAACGCGCACGGCGCGCGCCCCCGCCGCCCAGGTCGAGGCGCTCAAGCAAGCGCTGAAGCCTCTGGAATAGGGCGCGCCGTCAGGTCCAGTGAATCAGCAGACCATCGCACTTGGCCGGCGAAGGCGTGGATCCTCGCGCCAAGCGTGAGGATGACGCTTTTGGGCGACCGGCAGGGTGTTAGAAACCGCGATCAGTCACCCACCCACGGACCAATCGGGTCGAGCGTGTGATGGTCAGCCGCAGCCCGACTGCTCGCTTCGCTAGGGCATCAGCTGCTTCAGCAGCGCGGCGGCTTTCTGCTGGTAGGGATCCATCGCCTCGGTCTGGCCGCCGATATAGTCGTCGATATGCGCATAGTCGACGGCGGTCTCGGGATCGATCACCGGCACGTCCTTGCGCCGGCTGTTGAGCTTGACGGCTTTCATGATCCGCGCCTGCACCGCGCGCGTCAGCAGCCAATTGACAAAGAGCTTGGTCGCGTTGGGATGCGGCGCGCCCTCGAGCATCTGAACGCCGCCGACGCCCTGCGTCCATACCATCGGGCCGCCGATCTTCTTGAACTCGGCGATGTTGGCGCCGCGCGCCGCATATTCGACCATGGCCGCGGTCGGGATGCCGAAGGAGATGGGATAGCGGCCCGAAGCCAGCCAATCCATCTGCTGGCGCGCCTCCTTGGTCACCACCGGCTTCTGCTCGAGCCACAACCGGCGCAGGAACGGCTCGCCATAGACGCGCAACAGCACGCCCGAGCTGGTGAGCGACGAGCCGGCGCGCGGATCGGCGATGGCGATCTTGCCGGCGAATTTGGCGTCCACGACATTCTTCATGTCGTCGAGATCGGGATCGGGCAAGAGACGGCTGTTGTAGAAGGCGATGTCCTCGTCATAGACGGCGAAGCCCAGCATCCGGCGCTTCTCATTGTCGAGGAAGAGCCCGTCGAAGCCGCCGTACCAGACCTTCGGGTCCGTCACTTCCGGCAGCACCAGCAGAGGCCGGATGGCGGCGATGACGCCCTGATGCAGCATGAGGTAGGAGGAATGGTCGGGACCGCCGACGCGGAAATCCCACAGCTTCTGGCCGGCCTCGCGCTCCTTGGTCACACGCGGCCAGAATTCGCGCGCCGCCGCCGGCGTGATGTCGAGCTTAATGAAGGGATAGTCGCGGTTGAAGGTGAGGAGCTGCTCGCGCCAGACGGTGCCCGACGGGCCCGATATGACGAGCTGCCCCTCGCGCTTCGCCGCCTCGATGGTGCGCTGCCAATCCTCCTGCCACGTCTCGGCCGGCGCCGGGAGCGGCAGCAGCCAGGCGAGAAGCGCCGCGATCGCGAGGCCGCGCATCAATGCCTTTTATCCAGGATGGGGTCGGCGAGCACCGTGATCGACAGGCCCGTCGCCTCGGCATCGCGCACCGACGGGCCGATGCGGCCAAGCTCGGTCGGATCGAGATCGGCCGACAGCTTGCTCGCCTGCGCGATCTCGTGATCGCGCCAGCCGGCATTCACCATGCCCTCGACCGCCACGGTGAGCGCTTCCTCGGGCGAGGGGGCGCGCACGATGACGATCAGCGCGTGGCGCTGTCCCGCCGGATAGTTCTCCTGCTCCGCCGAGGCGGAGGCATGCACGAGAAGAGCGAACATATCGCCCTTGTCGGTATGTTTCGCGACAGTCGGTCCTTGCCGTGCCTTGGCCATGTCGCCTCGCTTTCCGGTCAGCTCCAGCCGCGGGTCCATGTTTCGCCGCGCCGGATCTTGTTGCGATAATAGCGCCACTCGTTCGAGTAGCCTCCTGACGCTTCGCGGCCGCCGCTCGCCGCGATGTTGCGCATCAGGATCTCGCGGCTGCCGACGATCTCGCGCACCAGCTCGGGCGTCGGACCCGTGAATCCCAGGCTCATGGCAAGGCCCTGGATCTTTGCCGTGCGCTCGAGATAGAGCGCGAGCATGCAGGCCTCGTCGATCGTCTTGCCGACCGTGACGACGCCGTGCCCCTTGATGACGATGGCGTTGCCGGCCGCGAGCTTGTCGGCGAGATCGCCGCCTTCCTCCTCGTCCTTGATATGGATCGGGCGGGGATAGATCGGCACGCCGTCGGAGAATTTCGCCGACTGCATATGGACGGCGGCGATTTCCTTGTCGGCGAGGCTGAGCGCCACGCAGGCCGGCGAATGGGTGTGCACGATGGCGCGCGCGTCGGGTCGCCGCTTCATGATCTCGGTATAGATCGGCGATTCGAAGGGCGGCGTGCCGACACCGCCGATCTTCTTGCCGGCGAAATCGAAATGCACGAGCCAGTCGCTGTCGTCCTCGCCCGGCGGCCGGAACAGCTTGCAGGCGATGCCCTCGCCCGAGGGCAGCCGCACCCCGACATGGCCGAACACATCGCCCGATTCCCATTCGAGAATGGTCGAGGCGATCTTCAGATCCTCCTCGAGATGCTTGGTCTCGGAGAGATGGTCGTGCGGATGGTCGTGATCGTGCGGCATGTCGGTCTCAGGCGCGAGAAAAAGCGAGATGCGGGGCGGCGGCGCGCCAATCCTCGCCCTTGGCGATGATCATGTCGAAGGTGTCGATGTCGGGAAAGCGGTTCTGCGCCGCGTCGCGCACGAGATGCGGCGGCGCCTTGCCCTTGTCCAGCCCCTTCACGGCATTGAGGAGGATGCGCCGCACCGTCACCAGCGCGAGGTCGCTCATGCCGAGATATTCCTGCGAGCGGTCGTAGCGCGGGCCCATGCTTTCGGTCATGCAGGAGTCATGGGTGAGGAAGCTGCCCATGCCGGTGAAGTTCTCTTCCCGCTGCTTGTCGCGATCCTGCAGATAGTCGTTGCCGGCATTGGCGAGCTTGCGATAGTCGGCGTCGAGATCCTTGCGCCGTCCCCAATCGGCCTCGGTCGCCGGCCGGTCGAGATAGCCGAAATCGTAACGCCAGCTATGGGTGTCGTCGATCGGCACGTAGATGTGCACTTCCTTGTTGCGCGCCGGCACCCAGCAGGAGAGCGGCATGACGAAGCTCGACAGCCGCACATTGGCGCCGCCGTCGTCGAGCGACCTGGTGGCGATGAGCCGGGCGCCGAAATCGGTCTGCTCGACCTCGTAGCGCGGCGCGCGGCTGGTGAAGATGGCGCGATTGCTGCCGGGGCCGGCGAAGGTGCGGTGCAGGAAGGAGAGGTGCGAGGAATCGCATTCGCCTTCGAGCCCTTGCAGGTAGTTGCATTCCTGCAAGCTCTTGGTGACGTAGGTGTGCGTCGCCGGCAGCGAGGTCCAGCCGTAATCGGGAAAGAGCGGCTGCTCCTCCTTGGGCCCGAGATAGGCGAAGACGATGCCGGCCTTCTCGACCGTCGGATAGGAGGTGTGCTGGATGCCCTGCTGCAGCAGATTTTCGCTGGGCTCGGCCGGCGTCTCCACGACCTTGCCGGTCACGTCGTATTTCCACCCGTGATAGAGGCAGCGCAGCCCGCATTCCTCGTTGCGGCCGAAGAACAGCGAGGCGCCGCGATGACGGCAATGCTCGGCGAGAAGGCCGACGCGTCCGTCGCTGTCGCGAAAGGCGACGAGCTTTTCGCCCATGAGCCGCACCCGCACCGGCGCGCCGTCGGGCTCGGCAATTTCCTCCGAGAGAAGCGCCGGAATCCAATAGCGGCGGATGAGGGCACCCATCTTCGTCCCCGGCCCGGTGAAGGTCAGGAGGTCATTGTCCGCAGGCGACAGCATGGGCCGCTCTCAGCTCGCCTTCATCATGCGGCGCGCGAAGCGGCCCTGGCTCTCGGACAGGGCGATGTGGATCGACTCGTTCTTGGCCGGATCGCGGACCACGCCGACCGGCTCCTCGCCGCGTTGCACCGCCAGGATCTGCTCCTTCAGCAGGCGCCGATACATGACGACGCCGCGATCGCTCGCGCCCAGCAGCTCCTTGGTGCGGTCGGTGACCGGACCTTGCGTCTCCCAGGCCATTCCGTCCTGGGCGTTGAAGGTGGTGAGGTCGTATTCGCCGTCCGACCCGCGGAAGGAGCGCACATAGTCGAGCGGCGGATTCTCGAGATCGCTGCCGTCGCTTGCGGCTCCCGGCTCGAGCTCGAGCCGATAGATGCGGGTGCTCGTGTCGTCGACCGGCACGCGGAAATGCATGACGATGAACTGGCGCTGCGGCGCCATCAGGATGCAGGGGAAGATCAGCGGATGGCCGAGCTCGGTCTCGCCCTGCTCGCCGCCGAAGCTGCGCACCTTGCGCACCCCGGCCCACAGCTCCTCCTTCACCAGCTCGAAATCATAGGCCTCGATCGGCCGGTAGAAATAGGCGGCGCGCTGGCCCATGCCGCGCGTGTGCATCATGTGGCCGTGGAGATAGTAGGTATGCACGGGATCGACCGAGTTCTCCATGCATTGCAGCCAATTGCAGGTGAGCTCGGGCAGAATCATGATGCGGTGCGCGCCGTCGCGGCGCAGCAGCGGCTCCCAGCGCGGCAGCAGCGGGACGGGCTTCGGGCCCATATAGGTCCACAGCATGCCGGCGAAGCGTTCGACCGGATAGGCGACCTGGCAGGCCTCCTGCCTCAAGGGCGTGCCCTTGGGCTCGAAGGGCTGCTCGATGCAGCTGCCGGACGCGTCGTATTTCCAGCCATGATAGGCGCAGCGTATGCCGTCCTCCTCGACGAAGCCGTAGAACAGCGAGGCGCGGCGATGGGCGCATTGCTCGGCGACGAGGCCGAGCCCTCCCTTGCCGTCGCGGAACAGCACCAGATCCTCGCCCAGCATGCGCACGCGGCGCTTGGGCTGCTCGGCCGTGAGCTCGGCCGCCGGACAGACCGGGTGCCAATAGCGGCGCAGGAGATTTCCGGCCGGCGTAGCCGGCCCGACGCGCGTCAAAAGCTCGTTCTCTTCCCGTGTCAGCATGACCCCGTGTCCCGGCAGACGCCGTCCTCCCGACGGCCAGCCCGGATGATACGGGCTTTGCCGGCAGGGCAAAAGACCGGTTACGGCAACAATTGCTTGACGATTTCGGCGGCTTTCACCTGGTAAGGCTGCTGCTCCTCGGTCTGGCCGCCGACATAGGAGCCGATCTGGGCGTAATCGATCGCATCCTCGGGCTTGCCGAGCGGCACGTCCTTGCGCCGGCTGTTGAGCTTCACGGCCTTCATGAGGCGGGTCTGCACGGCGCGGGTCAGCAGCCAATTGATATAGAGCTTGGCGGCGTTGGGATGCGGCGCGCCCTCCAGCATCTGGACGCCGCCGACACCCTCGGTCCAGACGCGCGGGCCCGGCAGCTTGCGATACATATCCACCGGCGCGCCGCGCGCCGCGATCTCGACGAAGGCGATGCTCGGGATGCCGATCGCGATCGGATAGCGGCCCGATTCCATCCAATCCATCTGCTGGCGCGCCTCCTTGCTGACGACCAGCTTCTGGCCGCCGAGCAAGCGCCTGAGATAGTCCTCGCCATAGATGCGCATCAGCACGGCAGCCCCGGTCATCGCCGAGCCGGCCCGCGGATCGGCGATCGAGATCTTGCCCTGCCAGCGCGGATCGACCAGCGCCTTCATGTCGGGCATGTCGCGCTCGGCGATGATCTTTGAATTGTAGTAGGCGACATTCTCCTCATAGGCGACGAAGCCGAGGAAGTATTTGTGCTCGGCATCGAGGAAGATGCCGTCGAGCCCGCCCTGCCAGACCGCCGGGTCGGTCACCTCGGGCAGCACGAGCAGCGGGCGCACCGGCTGCATGCCGCCGCTGCGCTTGATGAAATAGGCGACGCGGTCGGGCCCGCCGATCCGGAAGTCCCACAGCTTCTGCCCGGCCTCGCGCTCCTTGATGATGCGCGGCCAGAAATCGCGGCTCGCCCCGGCCGTGATCGACAGCTTGATGTCGGGATAGTCCTTCTCGAACAGCAGCAGCTGCTCGCGCCAGGCGACGCCCGACGGCCCCGATATGGTGAGCGCGCCTTCCGCCTTGGCGGCGGCGATGGTGTGCTGCCAGTCGGCTTGCCAGTCTTGCGCGCGGGCGGGGCCTGCCGCCGCGACCAGGAAACCGATCAGCCCGGCCAGCGCCGCGCGCGCTCGCATCGCTAAATCGAGCTCGGGAAGGGCAGGATTTTGCGATATTTCTCGACCACGCTCTTCATGCGGTCGCGCTCGACGCGGGCGACGACCGGATATTGCTCCTTCCAATGGAAGGGGCGCACCGCATAGAAGATCGCGCGGCTGTTGGTGAAGTCGCGGTTGGCGCGCTTTTCCGGCGGCATGCGCGGATCCAAGGGCGTGCTCCAGCAGCTGTCGGCAATCTGGATGTCGGTCGCGGGATCGACGCGCGTCTGCATCGCCCACACCACCTCCTTGATCTTGGTAGGATCGATGTCCTCGTCGACCACCACCACATAGCGGCCGTTGCGTGCGCCGCCGATGCAGGAGAGCGCCGCCATGCCGACCTGCTTCACATGGCCGGCATACATCTGCTTCACCGAGATGGCGATCATGTAGGCGGTGTGGAAATAGACGCCGGTGATGCCGGGAATGCCGGCCGCCTCGAGCTGATCCCACAGCACGCCCGAGCGCTGCGACAGGCCGTGGGTCGGGGCGCCCCACCATTGCGGCGCCTGGTTCACCAGGATCGGATCGTTGCGGTAGTAGATCGCCTTGATGCGGATCACGGGTTGCGGCCGTCCGGTGCCGACGCTGCCGCCGGAGTAGTAGCCCGGCCATTCGCCGAACGGACCTTCGTTGCGCGATTGCTCTTCGGGCGGCGGCACCTCGCCTTCGATCGCGATCTCGGCATGGGCCGGGATCGGCAGGCCGGTGATCGGCCCCGCCACCACCTCGAGCGGCGAGCCGCGCATGCCGCCGGCGAAATCGAGCTCGGATTTACCCCAAGGCAGCTTCAGCTGCGAGGATTGGAAGACGAGCGGATCGCCGCCGAACACCGCCACCATGGGGCAGGCCTTGCCCTCCTTCCAATAGCGGCTGCAGATCTCGCGGCCCTGCTGGCCGGGCGACATCCACAGGCCCAGCAGATCCTTCTCATGCACCTGCACCCGGTAGGTGCCGGCATTGACGCAGCCGGTCTCGGGATCGCGGTTGATGATGCTGTCGCCGGTGCCGATATAGCGGCCGCCATCGAGCGCATGGCTCTTCAGGGACGGGAATTTGAAGATGTCGATATCGTCGCCGGTCATGCTGTTTTCGAGCACCGGCGCGTGATTGACGACACGCGGCGGCAGCGGCTTCGATTCGTTGATCTTCTTGGTCCACAGCCGCACCAGCTCGAGCTTGGACTTGTCGGTGGGCAGGCCGAGCGACAGCGCCGCCCGGCGCCGGCTGCCGGTGGCGAGGCTGACCACCCGATAGCCCTTGGGGTAGCCCTTGATGCTGTCGAACATGAGCAGCGGCGGATCCTCGATCAGCTCGGCCGTGGCCTCGGTGAGCGCGCCGATCTCGAGATCCCAATCGGCACCCTCGATCTCCTGGTACTCGCCGAGCGCCTTCACCTCGTCGAGGAAGGTCCGGAGATCGTGATAGGGGAACTGGCTCGAAACGCTGCTCATCCGCTCGTCCTCCGCTGCTGCCGGGCGCGCTTGTTGCGACTCGCGTCCCGTGCTCACTGCGGACACGATAGGAAGTTTCGCTGCGCGGCGAAAGGCCGGGCCGAAAAGCATTGACTTCCTGGGCCGCAGGCAAAATTTTGGGTCCCGATAGGGAGAAGTCGGATGATCACGCCAGAGCAGAACAAGCGCCTCACCGAGACCGGCCCGGGCACCCCCGGCGGTAAGCTGCTGCGGCGCTACTGGCAGCCCATCGCGCGCTCGAGCGAGTTGCCGGAAGGCAGCCCGCCGGTGCCGATCCGCATCATGAGCGAGGATCTGGTGCTGTTCCGCGACGAGACCGGCCACATCGGCCTGCTCGGCCGCCATTGCTCGCACCGCCGCACCGATCTCTCCTTTGGCCGTATCGAGAACGGCGGCCTGCGCTGCCTCTATCATGGCTGGCTCTACGACACCGCCGGCAACTGCCTCGATCAGCCGGCCGAGCCCGACAGCAACGCCCAGATGAAATGTGCGGTGAAGCATAAAGCCTATCCGTGCAGGGAGGTGTCGGGCCTGATCTTCACCTATATGGGCGAGGGCACGCCGCCGATCCTGCCGGATTACGAGTTCCTGCAGCATGACGAGTGGCACCGCAACCTCACCAAGATCTATTTCGACTGCAACTGGCTGCAGGCGATCGAAGGCAATATCGATCCCTCGCACCTCTCCTATCTGCACCGGCCCGTGACGCCGGTCGACAGCCGACCGGTGCCGGGCAGCGACCGCTCGGCGGATGCCTATTACCGCGGCGACGGCCGTCCGACCCTCGAATATGAGCCGACCCATTACGGGCTGCGCATCTACTCGATCCGCAAATCGGACAAGGGCAAATATGTGCGGATCACCAATTTCCTGATGCCCAACAAGACGGCGATCGTCGGCAATGAGGGCCGCGTCGGCCAGGGCTATCAGGTGAATTGGCATGTGCCGATCGACGACACCCACCATCTGCGCTTCGACATCGCCTTCAACCGCGCCAAGCCCTTCACCGCCGAGGCGAGCCGGCGCGCGTGGCAAGACCTCACCTCCGACGGACATCTGCAGCGCAATCTCGGCAACCGCTATCTGCAGAGCCGCGCCGAGATGATCACCAAGAACTTCACCGGCATGGGCGGTTCCTTCGTCGTGCATGACGCCTTCGCGGTCGAGTCGGCCGGGCCGATCAACGACCGCACCCAGGAATTCCTCGGCACCACCGACATGCCGATCGTGCAGGCGCGCAAGCAGCTGCTGGCGGGCATGGACGCGATCGAGCGCGGCCAGGAGCCGCTGCATGTCATCACCGACCCGGCCAAGAACGACATGTCCGACATGGTCGTCTTTTCCGGCGTGATTCCGGCCGATGCGGACCATCGCAGCTGCTGGAAGGAGAAGGTGCGGCGCGACCCGGCGCTGGTCCCGGGCGAGTAGCCGCGGGTGGCGGCCGGGACGAGTGCCGGGCTGCTCGAGATCCCCATCTCGAGCATGCGCTACGACGTCACCATGCCGATGCTCGAAGGCCGCGTCGCCATCGAGGGCGTGAAGCTCGTCCCGGCCAAGACCTCCTCGATGGTGGGCAAGGACATGCCGGAGCTGCGCGAGGGGCGCTTCGGCCTGTGGGATCTCAATCTCGGCTATTGGCTGGCGGCGGTCGACGCCGGCTGGGACCTGGTCGGGCTGCCGGTCTTTCCCAAGCGCAAATCCGTGCTGCCCATGATCTTCTGCCGCCGCGACCGCGGCATCGCCTCGCCCCGGGACCTCGCCGGCAAACGCGTCGGCACGCGCCAGTACCGCACCGCCGTCACGATCTGGGGGAGCGGCCTGCTCGAGGATTTCTACGGCGTCGATGCGCGCGCCATCAGCTGGGTGACGCAGACCGCGCATCATTTCCCGCTGCATGAGGTCGGAACGCGCCTCGCGGTGATCGGCGACGGCAAGCCGACGCTCGACCTCCTGCTCGACGGCGACATCGACGCGCTCATGACCGACATTTCCGATGGCGCCATGTTCGACCGGCTCGAGCGCTCGCCGGATGTCATGCGCCTCTTTCCCGATTACGAGGCCGAGGATCTGGCGCTGTGGCGCGACAAGCAGATCTTCCCGCCCATGCATGTGATCGTGATGAGCGGCCGGCTCGATCGCGAGAATCCCGGCCTGGCGCGGCGCCTCTATGACGGGCTGGCCAAGGCGAAGCAGCTCGCCGAGCAGGACATCGCCGGCGACCGCGCCGGCTTCGCCATCCTTTACCTGCGCGAGCGCTTCAAGGGACAGCAGGAGGTGTGGGGCGACCCCATGGCCTATGGCATGCAGGCCAACCGCGCCATGATGGACGCCTTCCGCCGCTACAATCACCGCCAGGGCTCGACGCGCACGCTGCTGGCGGAAGAGAAGATCTTCGCCGGCGGCACCCTCGATACATAGGCCGCGAGACCTAGCGGCGATCGAAAAACCGTAACCCAGGGCTGGTAGAAACCAGCCATGCCGCTCGACGCCCTGCCCTTGGCGGCTCCCGGTCCGGGTGGTGGTGCGGCCGGCCGGCGCTGCCGGGCAGCTTCCGGCTGTTACAGACCCGTTACCGAAGTTAATGTTCGCGCCCTGGTTTTAATTTGAACCGGGACTGCGCTTCATCGACTCTTCCGCTGTTGCCCGGGACCACCGCGCCGCTCGGCCTCAGGGTCGGCGATACGGACGGGCGCAACATCGGTCGTCGTCGAAAGAGAGGTTTCCAGTGAAGAAGATTCTTACCGCGGCTGCCGCGGTGGCGTTGCTTGCCGCCCCGGCGCTCGCCCAGACCCCGTCCGCCCAGACCAGCTACGACCAGCAGATCCGCGCCATCTATGCGCAGATCGACTCCATGCCGAACGGGCAGAAGGAGACGGTCGATCTGCTACACCAGGCCATGGTGGTGAAGGCCGAAGCCTATCGCCACGGCGTCATGGTCGAGGTGCCGCCCCGGCCGGAAGCCACCGCCACCGCCGCCAACAAGTAAGCGTCTTGCCCCTCTCCCGCCGGTCGGGAGAGGGGCGCCTCGCTGCTACCGGCTCGCCACCTGGCGGGTCATGCTGATGTCGGCACGCTTGGCCGCCGACTCCATGATCGCGAAGCAGACTTCGAGGGTGGCGGTGCCCCAGGCGCCGTCATGGAAAGGCGGACGGCCACTTGTGATGCTGGCATGCAGCTCGGCGAGCTCGGCCATGCGGCCGCGCGCCTCGCGCGCCAGCTTCAGCTCCTCGCGGCCCTTGTCGGTGTAGAGATAGAGCCCGTCCGGCGATTGCCGGATGGTGGCCTCCTCGCAATGCACCAGCAGCAGCCCGAAGAAGGGCTGCTGCAGCGGCCCGTCGATCCCGCGCCCGTCATGGACCGCGCCGGCCCCGTAACGGCCCTGCTCCTTCTCCGCTTCGAGCCGCGCCTCGCGCGCCGCTTCGGGCAGGCTCGCGATCTCGCGATAGGTCGTGCGGCGCTTGCGAGCCAGGCCCGGATCGCGCGCCTGGCCGCTTTCCCCGAGCCAGCCGAACAGCTCGGCCGTGTCGAACAGGCTGCGCCCGTCATAGACCAGCGTCGCCGGCACGCCCGATTCGAAATCGAGCCAGGCGACATAGCCGCCCTCGACTCGGCTGATGCCGTCCATGATGGTCTGGGCCCGTACGCTGCGCACCAGCCCGCCGCCGATCTGGCGCACGATGTCGATCTGGTGCGGTCCCTGATTGAGGATCGGCCCGCGCGTCGCCTCGAGCTCCGCGGTCAGCCGCGAGCGGTGCTGGAATTCATTGCAGTTCCAGCTGTTGATGGCATGGAGATTGCCGACCTTGCCGCCGGCGACCAGCTCCTCGATCTTGCGCACCGGCGCGTCGAAGCTGTGGGTGTGGCCCGCCATCAGCATGATGCCGTGACGCTTGGCGGCCGCGACCATGGCGTCGCAATCCGCGATCGACAGCGCCATCGGCTTCTCGCAGATGATGTGCTTGCCGCATTCGGCCGCGATCTCGACATGGGCGCGATGCAGCCAGGGCGGCGTCGCGATATAGACCGCGTCGACATCCGATAGGCGGCAGAGGTCGGCGGCATCGGCGAAGACCGGGCCGCCGAACTCGCGCGCGAAGGCGTCACGGGCATGCGCGCGCGGGTCGGCGGCGGCGGCGATCTTCCAGGGGGATTCCTGCGCCTGCCGCAGCTCGGCGATGATGTGCTGCGCCGCCTGGCCGAGACCGACGAATCCCAAGCGCAGCGTATTCTGCGTCACTTCAGCTCCAGCCGCGCGTCCAGCGCTCGCCGGCGCGGATCTTGTTGGTGTAATAGGCCCATTCGTTCGAATAGCCGCCGCGCAGCTTGTGCCGCTCCTCGACCGTGCCCATCGCCTGCTGCTTGCGCGAGCTTTCCTGGATCTCGGCCATGAACTCGCGCGTCGGACCGGTGAAGCCCAGCGCCATGGCGAGACCCTGGATCTTGGCGGTGCGCTCGAGATAGAGCGCGTTCATGGTCGCCTCGTCGATCGTGCGTCCGACCGTCACCACCCCATGACCCTTGATGATGATGGCGCGGCCATCGGCCAGCATCTGCGCCAAGTCGGTGCCTTCGTCCTGGTCCTTGATATGGATGGGCCGCGGGTAGATCGGCACGCCGTCGCCGAACTTGGCGCTCTGCATATGGATGGTGGTGATCGGCTTGTCGGCGAGGCTCATGGCGACGCAGGCCGGCGCATGGCTATGCACGCAGGCCTGCACGTCGGGCCGACGCCGCAGGATCTCGGTATAGATCGCATATTCGGCCGGCGGCGTACCGACGCCGGACAGCTTCTTGCCGGCAAAATCGAAATGGACGAGCCAGTCTTCCGGCTGCAGCCCGCAATAGCGGAACAGCTTGCAGGCGATGCCGTCGCCGCCCGGCAGGCGCACCCCGACATGGCCGAAGATGTCGCCCGATTCCCATTCGAGAATGGTCGAGGCGAGCTTCAGGTCCTGCTCGAGCGCCGCCACTGCTTCCGTATATTCGTGCTCATGCGGGTGATCGTGATCATGGTGGTGATCATGATCGTGCGGATGGTGATGGTCGCTGGCGGTGGTCATCTTTCCTCCCCCGATTGAATTATTCCGTCATGGCCGGGCTTGACCCGGCCATCCACGTGCTTGATCGAACAAAGACGTGGATGCCCGGGTCAAGCCCGGGCATGACGATTTGAAAAGAGGCTACTCCGCCGCGAGCGCGTTCTTGCTGCGCTCGTCGATGCCGAAGCGGATGATCTCGTTCTGCTTTGGATCGCGGATCACGCCGGCCGGATCCTTGCCGGCCTTGACCGCCTCGATCTGCTGGCGCAGCAGCTTCCGCCACATGGCGATGCCGGAATCGGAACGCCCGAGGAGCTCCTGGCTGCGGTCGTAGAGCGGGCCTTGCGTCTCCCAGGCCATCAGATCCTGCGAAAAGAAGCTGCTGAGATCGTACTCGCCGTCCGGCTGCATCGGATGGTCGGCATAGCTGACCGGAATCTGATCGTCGGGCTGGTCGATCTCGGCCCCGTCGTCGGAGGGGGTGAAGCCACACCACAGGATGTGGGTGTTCTCGTCATCCAGCGGCACACGCCAGTGCGACACGATCTCGCGCTTCTTGGTGGCGAGCTGCTTGCCCTGCGCGTTCATCAATATGTTCGGGAAGATCGCCGGATGGCCGCCTTCGCGCTCGGCATTCTCGCCGCCATAGATGCGCACCTTGCGGATGCCGCTCCAGCCCGTCGCATGGACGACCTCGAACTCGTAATTCTCGATCGGCCGCATGTAATAGTCCTGCTTGTCCTTCTGCAGGCCGAGCGATTTCAGGGTGCCGCCATGCAGCCAGTAGGTATGCACGGGGTCGACCGAGTTCTCCTGCGCCTGCAGCCAGTTGCAGCGATGCACCGGAAGCACGGCGATGCGGCGCTTGCCGTCCTTGCGCACCAGATGCTCGTAGCGCGGCAGCAGCGGCACCGGCTTCGGCCCCATATAGGCGAACAGGATGCCGGCGAGCTGCTCGACCGGATAGGCGGCCTGGCAGGCCTCCTGCATCAGGGGCGTGCCCTTGGGCTCGAAGGGCATCTCGATGCATTGGCCGGAGACGTCGTACTTCCAGCCGTGATAGGGGCAGCGCAGCCCGTCCTCCTCGACGAAGCCGTAATAGAGCGAGGCGCGGCGATGGGCGCATTGCTCGGCGACCAGGCCATAGCGGCCGGCGCCGTCGCGAAACAGCACGAGATCCTCGCCCAGAATCTTGATGCGCTTCTTCGGCTTCTCCTTGGTGAGCTCGATCGCCGGGCAGACCGGCATCCAATAGCGCCGCAAGAGATCGCCGCAGGGCGTGCCCGGGCCGACCCGGGTCATGAGCTCGTTATCCTCGCGAGAGACCATGCTTCCTCCTAGGCGAGCCCTGCTCTCCGGGGCCCCGAACCAAGCCAGAAGCTAACCCCGCCAGGCGTGCTTGTCGATTATCGGAATGCGTTTCGAATCTTGACGGAATGGCTGGCTGGGGCGCCGCGACGAGCCGGCGTTGGACCTCCTCCGCGGCTTCGACGGCGCGGTCTTGGGCATGAGGCCGGTCGCGGGGTGCCGCCAGCGCTTGGTCGGCCGCCCCTCCGCCAGCGCCTGCAGCGCGCGCCCAGATTCGACGCAACAGGGCCACGCCGGAATCACATCTGGTGGCTGATGGTCTTGGTCACGAGATAGGAATCGAGGCTCTCGCTGCCGCCTTCCGAGCCATAACCGCTTTCCTTGACGCCGCCGAAGGGCATCTCGGCCAGGCTGATGGCGAAGCTGTTGATGCCGATCATGCCGGCTTCGAGCGCCTCGCCGATCTCGGATGCGATCTTGCCGGAGCCGGTGAAGGCGAAGGCGGCGAGGCCGTAAGGCAGGCGGTTGGCGGCCTCGACCACGGCGTCGAACGCCTTGAAGCGGTTGATCACGGCCACCGGCCCGAAGGGCTCGGTCGTCATGATGGCCGCCTCGTCGGGCACGTCGGCGAGCACCGTCGGCTGCCAGAAATAGCCCTTGTTGCCGATGCGCTGGCCGCCGGCGAGGCGCCTCGCGCCATGCGCTTCGGCATCGCCGATCAGGCTCGCCATCGCCTCGAGCCGCCGCGGATTGGCACACGGCCCCATGCCCGACGCCGCATCGAGCCCGTCGCCGACCGTCATGGCAGCCGCCAGCTCAGCGAAGCTCTTGGCGAAGCGGTCATGGATCGTCTCATGCACGTAAAAGCGCGTCGGCGAGACGCAGACCTGGCCGGCATTGCGAAATTTCGCGGTGACCGACGCGGCCGCCGCCTTGTCGGGATCGGCATCGGCAAACACCACCACCGGCGCATGGCCGCCGAGCTCCATGGTGCAGCGCTTCAAGCCATCGGCAGCGAGCTTCTGCAGCTGCTTGCCGACCACGGTCGAACCGGTGAAGGAGATTTTTCGCACCACCGGCGAGGCCAGGAGATATTCGGAAATTTCCTGCGGCACGCCGAACACGACATTGAGCACGCCCTTGGGCAGCCCGGCTTCTTCCAGCGCGCGTGCCATGGCGAGGGTCGGCGAGGGCGTCTCCTCGGCCGGCTTGATGATGCAGCAGCACCCTGCGGCCAGCGCCGCCGAGATTTTTCGCGCCGGCAGAAGCGCCGGGAAGTTCCACGGCGCGAAGGCCGCGACCGGCCCGACCGGCTCGCGCGTCACCATGAGCCGCTGGCCCGGCGCGCGCGGCGGCACCAGCCTGCCATAGAGGCGGCGCGCCTCTTCGGCGTTCCACTCGAAAATGTCGGCGGCGCCGCCGACCTCGAGGCTCGCCTCGGCGAGCACCTTGCCCTGCTCGAGCGTCATGCGCTGCGCGATCGCGTCGCTCCGGCTGCGGATGAGATCGGCGGCGCGTTTCAGGATGCGCGCCCGCTCGATGGCCGGTGTCTTGCGCCACAGGATCTGCGCGCGGGCGGCGGCGGCCAGCGCCCGGTCGAGATCGGCCCGGCTTGCATGCGGCAGGAGGCCGACGCTCTCCTCGGTCGCGGGATTGATCACCGGCTGCGTGGCGCGACCCTTGGAATCGAGCCATTCGCCGTCGATATAGAGGTGGAGCGTTTCGGCGCCTGCCATCGATCGTCCTTCCTGTTCGCGGCCCTTCGCCGGCCATAGATAGGGATCGGGCCGCGAAAATGCACGGGAGCCCGGCGCATAGCCGCCCTCTCCCGGCGGCAGGCCGGACAGGCTATGGTTCGCGCTCGCGCCTCACGCCCTCACAGGAGGACAGCATGCGTCTTTCCCGATCCTTCGCCGTCATCGCCGCCCTGGCGCTCGCGCTCGGGCTCGGACCGGCCCTGGCGCAGACCGAGGCGCCGCCGGTGCTGGTGCCGCCGCCCGTCCTCGACGAGGCCAAGGGCAAGACCGGGTCCGAGACCGCGGTGCTGGCGGGCGGCTGCTTCTGGGGCGTGCAGGCCGTGTTCCAGCATGTGAAGGGGGTGAGCCGCGTCGTCTCCGGCTATGCCGGCGGCGACAAGGCCGAGCCCACCTACGAGCAGGTCTCGAGCGGCCGCACCGGCCATGCCGAATCGGTCGAGATCCGCTTCGACCCGGCCCAGGTCAGCTATGGCGAGATCCTGCGCATCTATTTCTCGGTGGCGCACAACCCGACCGAGCTCGACCGCCAGGGCCCCGACGAGGGCACGCAATATCGCTCCGATATCTTCACCGCCGATGCCGAGCAGGCCCGCATCGCCCGCGCCTATATCGACCAGCTCGATGCGGCGCATGTCTTCCCCGAGAAGATCGTGACCCGCATCGATCCGGCGCAGCGCTTCTGGCCGGCAGAGGATTACCATCAGGATTTCCTGACGCTGCATCCCGACGTGCCCTACATCATGTTCTTCGACATGCCGAAGCTCGCCAGCCTGAAGCGCCTCTTTCCCGATGCCTGGCGCGAGCAGCCCGTGCTGGTCAGCCAGGCCCACGGCTAGCCGCGATTTTCTGCCCTAACGGACGCCCAAAATTGTCATCCCCGCGCCAAGCGCATGGCTGTCTGGTTCATGGGATTCGGTAGTCTGGCTCGGGAGTAAGACGACGCTCGACCGTCATGCTCGCGCCTGTCGCGAGCATCCACGCCTTTGGTCGTCGCGATGATCGCTTCAAAGAGAGACGTGGACCCTCGCGTCAAGCGCGAGAGTGACGTTCAGGCGACGCTTTAGGGCTCGCCAGGACGGACGTCGCGCTTTTGGCAACTGAACCGGACAGCCGTGCGCCAAGCGCGAGCACGACGACCGAAATGGTCGTTCCAACGAGCCCGACTCCTGAATTCCCTGCATCGGACAGCAGTGGGTAACCCCCGGCCTGCGCGAAGGTGCTACCCCGTCGCGCGGCTTTACAGTGCCGCTCCAGCGGCACGGCAAGCGCTTGATTTTCCTGGCCATCGACGAGCGGCCCGCGATTTGCTTCTAGCCTTTGCGGCGGCGTGCGGGCGGCCGCGGCCTTGCGCGGCCGCCCGCGGGAGTGGTGTTCGATGCGAATGGGCTTACGCCTGTTGGGAGTGGTGAAGACGCGGGGCTGGGCCAAGGCGGCGCGCTTTCTCGTGAGCCGGCTCGCCCGTGTGCAGGACGACCTCGTCTTCGCCGCCGATCCGGCGCAGCTGGCGCGGCCTTTTTCGCGCGGCGGGTTGCGCATGCTGGTGCTGACCAAGCGAAATTTCCAATGGGCGCTGCCCCGGCCGGTCTGCGAGCGCATGTTCCGGGGCGAGGGGCAGCTCTATCGCGAGGCGGTGCGCGAGGGCGATCTCGGCTTCGTCGTGCTCGGCCCGACCGACCGGCTGCTGCATCAGAGCTTCGTGCATTTCCGGGTCCGCACCAAGCAGCTCATCGGCGAATCCGATGCGGTGCCGCTCATCGCCTATTGCCGCACCGCCTGGGCCTGGCGCGGGCACGGCCTCTTCTCGGAGACGCTCGGCCATATCATGGCGGTGCTGGCGGTCCGCGGCTATCGCCGCGCGCTGGTCAGCTGCGAGGCCTCCAACGAGGCTGCCATCCGCAGCATCGAGCATCTCGGCTTCCGCCGCATCCGCCGGCTGCGCTCGCTGATCCTGCTCAATCGCTGGTGCTGGCAGCGTCGCAGCGAGCGCAGCGGCGAGGAACGGCGCGGCTTCATAGCTCTGGCCTAAACGCCCGGCTTCCGCGAAACTCCCTTGAAAAGGGGAGGGACGGGTATGGAAGCGACCATCTGCTATATCGCGGCATTGAGCCGCGATCCCGAGCCGCTGGCGCGCTTCTATGGCCAATATCTCGGGCTGAGCGAGCGCGGCCGCTCGCCGGAGGGCGACATCACCCTTACCGACGGCGTCTACACGCTGGCGCTTTTCCGCCTGCGCCGCGAGCTCGGCGAGCCCAATATGGCGGAAGGCTGGAACCGCATCGGCATCGCCGTCGATTCGCTGGCCGAGACCGAGGCGCGCTATCGCGCCTATTGTCCGCGCGGCACGGTGGTGCGCGAGAGCGGCGCGCTCGGCCATGGCGAGCTGCGCATCTACGATCCGGAATGCAAGCCGATCAGCCTGTCCGAGCGCAATTTCGGGCTGCCCCGCGGCAAGCAGCCGGGCCTGCCGCGCATCGCCCATATGGCGCTCAACGCACTCGATCCCGAGACCAGCTTCGATTTCTACCGCACCGTGTTCGGCTTCCGCGATCTGCGCCTTGCCCATGCGGAGCAGTTCAAGAAACCGGGCTATCGCAACCGCCATGTCGGCGATGGCCATTCCAACATGGCGATCCAGGCCTTCTACAACGACCGGCCCGGCCATGAGGGCCGCTTCGGCATCGCTCATATCGGCTTCCTGGTCGGCGACATGGAAGGGCTGGCCGACCGCATCGACGGCATCGCCACCGTCGCCCGCCGTCCCGCCGACCGCGGTCAGTCGGAGATCCGCATGCGCGATCCGCAAGGCAATGGCTGCGACCTGTCGCGCCGCGGCTGGGAGGTCGATACCGACAAATGGGCGCGCGCCGAGATGGCGTGAGGGAGGAACGGATGATGCTTCGCGCGATGTCGCTCGCCCTCTTTCTGTCGCTGCTGCTGGCCCCGGCGCGGGCCGAGGAGCCGCTGTCCTTCAAGGACAAGCAGATCCAATTGATCATCGGCTATGGCGCCGGCGGCACGGTCGATCTGTTCGGACGGCTGATCGCGCCCTATCTGGCGCAAGGCCTGCCCGGCAATCCGACCTTCGTGGCGCGCAACATGCCGGGGGCGGAAGGCATCGTCGGGCTCAATTATTTCGTCAACCAGACCAAGCCCGACGGGCTCGCCCTCGCGGTCGGTGGTGCGACCCAGGTCGATCCGCTGCATCTCGGCAGCGGGCATGCGCTCTACGATGTCGGCAAGCTGGCGCTGGTCGGCGGCAATGGCCGCGACGGCACAGTCGTCGTGCTGCGCGCCGCGGCCGCGCCGCGGCTCTATGACAAGAGTGCCGAGCCGGTGGTCATGGGCGGGCTTGCGGCGATCCGCGCCGGCATGCAGATGCCGCTGTTCGGCGGCGAGTTTCTCGGCTGGAACCTGCGCTGGGTGCTGGGCTACAAGACCGCGAAGGAGCTGGTGCTGGGCCTGCAGCGCGGCGAGATCGACATGACCACCATCTCCGATCCGGCCGACGTCCGTGAGCTCAAGGCATCGGGCTTCCGGCTCATCGCGCAATCGGGCTATCTCGTCGAGGGCCGCCTGCTGGCCCGGCCCGAGCTCGGCGCGCCGTTGCTCGCCGACCAGATCAAGCCGAAGCTCACCGATCCGGTGGCACGCCAGGCTTACGATTACTGGATCGACTTCATCGAGATCGGCGAGTTCCTGACGCTGGCGCCGGGCACGCCGGCGCCGATTGTCGCCGCCTACCGCAAAGCCTTCGAGAGCGCGCTCGCCGATCCGGACTTCCGCGCCCATCTCGAGGCGACCGGCAACAGCTTCCTGCCGCAAAGCGCCGCGAGCTTGACCGAGATCTTCCGGACGCTGGTGGACACGCCGCCGGCGGTGCTGGGATTCATGCAGACGATGGCGCGCAAGCAGGGTCTCGAGCTCGCGAATTAAAGAAAAGCACGACAGGCTTGAGCGCGACCGTAGGTCCTCTTTGCTCGCCTGCTTGCCGCACATCCTTAATATTTTTCCGCTACTGGCTTTTGCTCGCCCTCAGAGGAGATCTGGAATTGGGTATTCGTCGGCGCGTCAATGCCACCCTCATCGCGACGTTTCTGGTCGGCCTCTTTGTCAGCTGCGGCATCGCCTATTTCGCCGAGTATCAGCATGCCCATGACGAGGTGATGCTGCGCGCGCGCCTGCTGCTCGACAGCGCCCGCTCGGTGCGCAGCTATATCGGCGAATCGGTGGAGCCCCTCCTGGTGCCGCCCAAGGTTACCGGCTTCGTGATGCAGTCGACCCCGGCTTTCGGCGCGCGCGAGACCTTCGACCGCTTCCGCAAGACCTATCCCGACTATTCCTATCGCGAGGCGGCGCTCAACCCGACCAACACCGCCAACCGGGCGCTGAGCTGGGAGACCGACATCATCCGCCGCTTCGCCGAGGATACCGGGCTCTCCGAACAGGTCGGCGAGCATCGCGAAGGCAATGAGCGCTTCCTCTATATCGCCGAGCCCATCCGCATCACCGA
>Ga0070681_10001401_pt1 | contig 21138 bp, 18 predicted proteins | sample KBSC83BmetaG_FD_65650 | JGI IMG/M metagenome (GOLD analysis project Ga0070681, IMG submission 65650) | Corn rhizosphere microbial communities from Kellogg Biological Station, Michigan, USA - KBS C8-3B metaG | ecosystem: Host-associated > Plants > Roots > Rhizosphere | place: USA: Michigan... | reverse complement strand
CACGAATCCCTCGATCGACGAGCCGTCGAACATGATGTCCCCCGACAGCGCCTTGTCGAACTGCGACGCCGGGATCTCCACGTTCTTGTTGATGCCGAGGATGTCGGTGAACTGAAGGCGCATGAAGCGCACGTTCAGGTCGCCGGCCATCTGGAGAATGTCCTGCTTGGTCGCGCCCGTGGTGTCGGCGACGGCGCCGCGCTTCGATGGGCTCTCCGTCGATCGCCCGCCGTCCGGGCGCGTCCGGCCTCGTGTGTGGTCAGATGGCACGGCGCGCAACTTACCGCGTAATTCGCGCGAGTGTCAAAGAATTGCTGCGCCTGCTGGCGGCGCAGGGCATAACGCTTGCCCGCTCTGACACAGCGGCCGCGCCGAGGTTCGGCTGCGACTGGATTCGAACTTCAACCCTCAGCTCTCTCTCCCATGCAAGTCCGCGACGTCATGACCAAAGATCCTGCCTGCGTCACGCCAGGCGCCACGATCCGCGAAGCTGCTCAGCTCATGCAGCGCGAGAATGTCGGTATCGTTCCCGTCGTCGAGGAAAAAGGCACGAACCGGCTGCTCGGTGTCGTGACCGACCGCGACATCGCCATTCGAGTCGTCGCCGAAGGACGCGACGCCGGCACGCGCGTGAGCGACGTCATGAGCTCGAGCCGCATTCGCACCTGCACGCTCGATGACGACGTCGACGAAGTGATGGAAGCGATGGCGAACGAGCAGGTGCGGCGCATCCCAATCGTCGACGATCGCGGTATGCTCGTCGGCATCGTTGCCCAGGCCGACATCGTCCGGAAGACGCGCGACGACGACAAGGCCAACAACACCGTCAAGGAAATCTCCGAGCCGGGCGGACGTCACGCGCAATGACGGTTGGCAGTTGACGGTGAGCGGTTGACGGTGAGCGGTTGAGGTGAACGGTGAACGACCAACTCCGTCAACCGTCCACCGTCCACCGTCCACCGTCCACCGTCACCAGCCACTATTATTCCGGGCATGACCGGCCCTGCCCCCGCTCCAAGTCCTGCTTCGACATCAATCGCTTCGACCTGTCCCGCGTGCCAATCACCAGCGACAGGTAAGTTCTGCTCCAACTGCGGTGCTCCGCTCGCCGGTGCAACGTGCGCCGCCTGCCAGACCGCGTTGACGCCAGGCGCCAAGTTCTGTCACCGCTGCGGAACGCCCGCGACCGCTAGCGCATCTGAATCGCGCCTCGCTCCGCAGGTAGAGCGCGGCCTCGGCTCCGCTCTACCGTGGGCGGTTGCCGCGATCGCCCTTGTCGCTCTCATCGCGCTCGTTGCGGCGCAGCGGTTCAGCAGGCCAGCTCCTGCGACTGCGATTGCTTCCGCCGATGCACCAGCCGCCGCGCAGGGAGGCCCAGCGCCGGTGGACATCAGCCAGATGTCTCCCGAGGAGAGAGCCGAACGCCTCTACGACCGCGTGATGTCGCTCAACGAGCGCGGACGTGCCGACAGCGTGCAGTTCTTCGCGCCGATGGCTATGCAGGCGTATGTCATGCTCGGCGCGCTGAATGCCGATCAGCGATACGACCTCGGCAGAATCGCAGCGGTGTCAGGCGCGACGGACGTCGCAAAGGCGCAAGCCGACACCATCCTCGCATCCCAGCCGCAGCACCTCCTCGGCCTGATGCTGGCGGCGGACATTGCCGCGAAAAGAGGAGACCGATCCGCTGAGACCGCGTATCTCCGGCGCTTCGTGACCGCGGCTCCGGCCGAGCGAGCGAAACAGCTGCCAGAATATCAGCAGCACGTGGCCGAGATCGACGCCCGGCTCGCTCGCGCATCATCGCGCTGAGCTACTTCCTCAACGACTGAGACCGTGACTCGAACCATTCACGTCGCCCACAGCCCGGATTCCGACGACGCGTTCATGTTCTACGCCCTCGCCGAAGGGAAAATCGACACCGGCGATCTGCGCTACGTCCACGAGCTCCAGGACATTGAAACGCTCAACCAGCGCGCTTTGCGTGGCGAGCTCGAGGTGACCGCGGTCTCGATCCACGCATACGCGTACCTCGCGGACAAGTACGCGCTTCTCCCGCACGGCGCGTCGATGGGCGACCAGTATGGACCGCGGCTCGTGGCGCGCGAACCGATGTCCCGAGCCAGTGTTCAGGGAAAGCGTGTGGCCATTCCCGGCCCGCTCACGAGCGCCTTTCTCGCGATGCGGCTCTATGAGCCGGACTTCATTCCGGTCCCGACGCCCTTCGATGCGATCGAGGATGCCGTCGAGCGTGGCGACGTTGACCTGGGTCTGTTGATTCACGAAGGCCAGCTGACCTTCGCAGATCGGGGGCTCCACCTCGTCGCTGACATGGGCGAGTGGTGGTTCACGGAGACTGGTCTGCCGCTTCCGCTCGGAGGCAACGTCGTCCGGAAAGACCTCGGCGCTTCGCTGACGCACGAGATCTCGCGCCACCTCCGTGCCAGCATCGCGTATGGTTTGAAACATCGGCAGGGAGCTCTCGACCACGCGATGCAGTACGCTCGCGGTCTCGAGCGAAGCCGAGCCGACACGTTCGTCGGGATGTACGTCAACGACTGGACTCTCGATTACGGCGACCGGGGTCGACAGGCTGTGCGGCTCTTTCTCCAGCGCGGCCACGAATCGGGCTTCATTCCGAGGCGCGTGAACGTGGAGTTCGTGGACGACTGAGGCGCTTAGAAAATCTCAGAAAGGCGGCTTAAGTCGTTGAGCGCCGGTGGCGTTACCGTCCCGGCGCGCACGCGTCAAACAAACGACCGCCGGGTGCACCGCGCCCGCCTTCCGCCTCCGCAGCTCCCGACGCCGCCATGATCGATCCGAGCGCAAGTTCTACCCTTTCCATTCCAGCGGACGCTCCATCGAAAGCCCCACGGCGCACGGCCGAGCTCGCAGCCCGTCGCGTCCTGGTTGTCGACGACGAAGAGGGAATTCGCCGCGCCATCGGTAAGTTCTTGCGCACCCGCGGCTTCGACGTCGTCACCGCGGGATCAGGCGACGAGGCGCTGCTCCAACTCGGACAGCAGGGCTTCGTCCTCATGCTCTGCGACGTGCGAATGCCTGGCCTCTCCGGGGTCGAGGTCGTTCCCCGCGCCCTTCAGATGGATAGTGAGCTCGCCATCATGATGCTCACCGCCGTGAACGATGCGCCCACCGCCACCGAGTCCCTCTCCAGCGGTGCCATGGATTACCTCATGAAGCCGGTGGAGTTGGCCGATCTCGAGGTCGCCATCGAGCGCGCACTGCACAAGCGTGCACTCCTCATCGAGCAGCGTCGCGTCGAGCGGATGATTCGTGAGGAAGTGGCGCAGCGAACCGAGGAGCTGGAGCGCGAAAAAGAAGCGCTTCGCGGTCTGACCGTCAGCGTCGCCGAGACGCTCATCAACGCGATGGAGGTGAAGGACGTCTATCTTCGCGGCCATTCCCAACGTGTGGCGGAGCTTGCCGCGTCGATGGCCGAGGAGCTGGGCTTGTCCCCCGACGCGGTGGAGCAGGTCCGAATCGCCGGGCGACTGCACGACGTCGGCAAGATCGGCACTCGTGAGGCGGTGCTCAACAAGCCCGGATCCCTCACTCCCGAGGAGTTCGAGCACGTCAAGGAGCACGTTCGCATCGGCATGGACATCCTGGCTCCTCTCAAGCATCTCGGCGAGGCCCTGAACTACGTGCAGGACCACCACGAGCATTGGGATGGCAGCGGTTATCCGCGCGCGATCGGTGGTACACAGATCACCATTGGCGGTCGCATCCTCGCCGCTGCCGACGCGTTCGACGCACTGACATCGAAGCGTGCCTATCGAGAGCCCATGGCACCCCAGGAGACGATCGAGTTCCTCGCGTCACACGTCGGCCGCCTCCTCGACCCAGATATCTATGCTGCTCTCCAGCGCGTCGTCGCCCGTCGCAAGACGCTGACGTTCATCGACCCGTAAGAGCGTGGCGATATCGTAGGGCAGAGAGGGCCGGAACGTTATGCGTTCCGGCCCTTTTTCTTGGCGCGCCCCTGTCACGTGAGGCAGGCTTCGTGTACGCTAATATCGACAACGTTCGTTGCCGCCATGGCGTATACCTGATGATGAGTGGAAGATTGGTTAGGCTGTCTAGCGTTATGCTTTGCGGGGCTCTCGCGATCGGCGTGAGTCCCGTCGCTGTCATGGGACAGGGGTCACCCGCTCCGTCCAATGCGGATACCCTCCGCTTGTCCATCGAGGACGCCGTCGCCGCCGCCCAACGAGCCTCGGACGAAGTGAAGCTCAGCGCCGCGCTCGTCGACGCGGCCGAGGCGCAGGTGTCGCTCGCGCGATCGAGCGGTCTGCCGCAGCTTCGCCTCAACACCAGCTACTCGCACGTCTACGAGAACGCCCGCAGTACCGCCGTCAACGCGGTCTTCAACCAGCCTAACACCTACGCCGTCACGGCTTCGCTGTCGCAGACGCTCTTCCAGGGCGGACGCATCGTTGCGTCTACGCGAGCCGCCGGTGACGTTCGGGCGGCAAGCCGTCTCGACGAACAGGAGACGCGCGCTCGGCTCAATGTCGACGTCCAGCGGGCATACCTGAACGCGCTCTTCGCCGGCCGCCTGTCCGAGATCCAGCGCGGTAGTGTTGCCCTCGCGACGGCTCGGCTCCAGCAGCTCGAGCAGCTGCAGTCGGCAGGCCGGGCGGCCCGGTACGACGTCCTTCGCGCGCGCGTCGAGCGCGCCAACCTCGAGCCGCTCGCGATTCAGGCGGAGAACGACCAGCAACTCGCCCTGCTCGATCTCAAACGCCTGCTCAATCTTCCGCTCGCTCGACCGCTGGCGCTCACCACCAAGCTCGACGCCAACGCCGTCGCGGCCATGGTACCGCAGATGGCCTCCGCCACGGACTCTGTCGCGCTTCCCGATCGGCCCGCCCTTCGCTCGGCGGAATTCACGGTCCGCTCGAAGCGCGAGGGCGTCTCCGTGGCGCGTGCCGATTTTCTGCCCGCGCTGAGCATCGGCTTCAATACCGGATTCCAGGCCTTTCCGCCTCTCGGCTTCGGCTTTCCCGATCGATTTGGCAGGGCGTCGAGCGATTTCTGCGAGCCAGGGGGTACCGCGGGGCGCGTCTGTCAGAACGGTGGCTGGTTCGCCGACCGGTCGATCAATCTGACGCTAAGCTTCCCGATCTTCGACGGTTTGCGAGCGCGATCGAATTATGGGGTCGCTCAGTCGCAGCTCCGCATCGCCGAGCTGCAGCTTCAGCTGGAGCGTGAGACCGTCTCTCTTGAGGTTGCTCGCGCCCGCGCCGAGTTGCTACGCGCGCGATCCGTCTTTGCGGCTCGGCAGCAGAACTCGACGGAAGCGCAGGAAGCCTTTCAGCTCGCCTCGCTCCGCTTCTCCCGCGGCCTGAGCACACAGCTCGAAGTCACCGACGCGCAGCTCGCACTCGCCACGGCGCAGTCTGGCGAGGCGCGCGCCACCTACGATCTCTATCTCGCAACCGCGGAGCTGGCCCGCTCGCTTGGCCGGCCGATTCCATTCCCGCCCACGCACGACGTGCCGACGGTACGTCGATCCGAGAGCGGACCTTCCCGTGAATAAGAAACTACTGATCAGCCTCTCGTTCGCGAGCGGCCTTCTGCTCGCGGCGACAGGCTGCGATTCGAATCGCGGCTCCGCCGCGGCGGCCACGAACGACGCCGCCGCCCGAGGCGGGGACTCCGCGGGGCGTGGCGGCCGCCAGGCTCCGACCATCACGCTCGCACCCGGCGACGTCGCCCTCGTGACAAAGGAGACGATCGAGGAAGGAACGCCGATCACCGGCGATCTGAAGCCGATCGAAACGGTCGACGTGCGCGCTCGCATCGAGGGCGACCTCCGGGGCGTGTACGTCCGTGAGGGTCAGCAGGTCAACGCGGGGCAGCTCCTCGCCGAATTCGACGCGAGCGAGCAGCAGAGCGCGCAGGAAAGCGCCGTCGCCGACCGCGCGTCGGCGCGCACCGACCTCGCGACGGCGCAGTGGAACCTGGACCAGAGCGCCGAGCTCTTCAAGGCCGGCGCGATCGCCGAACGTGATTACAAAGTCGCTCAACAAGCGGTCGAGTCGGCGAAGGCCCGCCTGGCCGCCACCGAGGCAAAGCTGCGGACGACGAGCATTGCCTCACGAGACACCCGCGTCGTCGCGCCGGCGAGCGGCACCATAGGCACGCGCAGCATCGAGCCGGGCGAGCGCGTCGCACGGGGCACGTCGATGTTCACCATCGTTCGGAACCAAGTGCTCGAGCTCGCCGCCGCCGTACCCGCGCGCCAGGCCAATGCCGTGCGCGTCGGCCAGACCGTGCACTTCGTCGCGGACGCGAGGAGCTTCGAGGGCCGCGTGGCCCGCGTCAGCCCCACCATCGATCCGACGAGTCGCTCCATCACCGTCTACGTCGACGTACCTAACGAGAACGGGCTGCTCAAGGGCGGGACGTTCGCCAGCGGGCGCGTCGTCAGCCGCACGCTCAGCGGCGTCCTCACGGTTCCGACCGCTGCGGTGCGCCAGTCGCAGGAGGGCGGGCACCCCTTCGCCTACCGGCTCGACTCCCGCACCGTGAACGTGGCACCCCTCGAGGTCGGCGTCGTCGATGAACGCCTCGGCAAGGTCGAAGTCGTTTCGGGCTTGTCGTTAGGCGACCGCGTCATCGTCGGCAACGTCGGTACGCTCGGGCGCGGCATGCAGGCCGTCATCATCGGCGAGGAGCGGCCGCGCGCCGGACAGGCGGGCGCGCCTCAGGATCCCAGCCAGCGACCGCGCCGTGGCGCCAACCGGTAACACCGGCGCCGCGTAGTCGACAACCGAACGAGTCTCTCATGTTCCTCTCCGACGTATCCATCAAGCGCCCAGTCTTCGCGACCATGATGATGGTCGCGCTGGTCGTGCTTGGCATCGTCAGCTATCGGCGGCTGGCGATCGACGAGTACCCCGACGTCACATACCCGACGATCACCGTCCAGACGAGCTATCCCGGCGCGTCGCCCGAAGTCATGATGCGCCAGGTGTCGAAGCCGCTCGAGGAAGCGCTCAACACGGTGCAGGGGATCAAGGAGATCAACTCCAGCTCCTACGAGGGCGGCTCACAGGTACGCTTGTCGTTCAACCTCGGCGTGGACATCGGCGTCGCGCAGCAGGATGTGCAGGCGAAGGTCGCTCGCATTCGTCGCTCGCTGCCGCCGAACATCGAAGATCCGATCATCCAGCACTTCGATCCGAACGACTCGCCGATCATGTCGCTCGCCTTGCAGAGCAGCGAGCGGCCGTTGCGCGAGATCACGGATCTCGCCGATCAGGTGGTCACGCCACGGCTCGAGGCGATTCCGGGCGTCGGCGGCGTGAACATCGTTGGCGGCAACCGCCGGCAGATCAAAGTGCAGCTCGATCCGGTCGCGATGCACGCGTACAACGTCAGCCCCGTGCAAGTGATGCAGGCGCTGCAACGCGAGAACCAGGAGGTTCCCGCCGGTCGCGTGACGGGCGCGACGATCGAGCAGCTCGTCCGCATAACCGGGCGCATCGTCGACCCCAAGGCCTTCGCGGACATCGCGGTCTCGGTGCGCAATGGCGTCCCGATCCGGCTCAGCGACGTCGGTACCGTCATCGACGGATCCGAGGAACGACGCAGCGCCGCCGAAATCGACGGCCGTCCTTCGGTCACCGTCGACGTGCTCAAGATCGCGGAGTCGAACACCGTTGCCGTGGCCGACAGCGTTCGCGCCGCCGTTCACGATCTCGAGCGCGTGCTGCCTCCGGACGTGAGGGTGACGGTTCGTCGCGACGACTCCGAACGCATTCGCGAATCACTCTCCGACGTCCAGAACTCGATCGTGCTTGGCGCACTGCTCACGATCGCGATCATCTATCTCTTCCTGAACTCCTGGCGCTCGACGGTGATCACCGGCCTCACCCTGCCGGTGTCGATCATCTCCGCCTTCTTCGTCATGTGGCTGTTCGGCTTCACCGTCAACACCATGACGCTCCTGGCGCTGTCGCTCGCGATCGGGCTCCTCATCGACGACGCCATCGTCGTCCGCGAGAACATCGTGCGACACGTGGAGATGGGGAAAGACCACTACCGCGCGGCGAAGGAGGGCACCGACGAGATCGGCCTCGCGGTTGCGGCGACCTCGCTCGCGGTCGTGGCGGTCTTCTTCCCGGTGGCGTTCATGGGAGGAATGATCGGAAAGATCTTCTTCCAATTTGGCGTCACGGTCGCGTTCGCGGTTCTCGTCTCCCTGTTCGTGTCGTTCACGCTCGATCCGATGCTGTCGAGCGTCTGGCCGGATCCTGAAGGCGAGCATGGCGCGCTCGATCCGTCGGAGCGCAAAAAGACGAATCCCATTCGCCGCGTCGCCTTCGCCTTCAACGATTGGTTCGAGCGGGTTGCGGATCGCTACCCGAAGTGGCTCGGATGGGCGCTGGGCCATCGACTCATCGTGAGCTCGATCGCCATCGTCTCGGTGGTGATTGCGTTTCTGCTAGTCCCCAAGCTCGGCTTCACGTGGATGCCGGATGCCGACCAGGGGGAGCTGAACGTGAACTTCCGAACGGCGCCCGGCTCGACGCTCCAGTACACGCTGGGCAAGGGACGGGAGATGGTCGCCTTCCTCAAGAAGCAGCCGGAGGTCGATTACACCTATCTCTCCATTGGAGGCGGGTTCCGCGGCACGCCTAACAACGGCAGCATCTTCGTGAAGCTCTTGCCCCGGTCCCAGCGGAAGCGTTCGGTCTTCGATCTCCAGAGCGATCTGCGCACGCAGCTCCGCCGCATTCCCGGTGCCCAGGCATCCGTTCGACCGAATCAATCCTCCATCTTCGGTGGTCGCGGCTCTCCGATTCAGATCAACGTCCAGGGTCCGGAAGTGTCGCGCCTCAAGCTCGCGGCCGCTCGGGTGCTGGACGCTGTGAAGTCGGTGCCCGGCGTCGCTGAACCGACGTCGAGCGATGAAGGCGACATCCCCGAGCTCGACGTTAAGGTCGACCGGCAAGAGGCGTGGCGGGCCGGTCTCGGCATCACGAGCATCGGCAACACGCTCGCGCCGCTCTTTTCGGGTCAGCGCGCCACACGCTGGGAAGACCACCAGGGATTCGAGCACGACGTGATCGTTGTCTACCCCGAGTCCTTGCGCACCTCGGCAGCGGACGTCGCGCAGATCGTCGTGCCGAGCAGCTCCATCGATCCGCGAAGCGGCCAGCCGCCGATGATCCCGCTCTCCCAGGTAGCGGAGGTAGAGGCAGGCGTTGGGCCGCAGCAGATCAACCGGAGAAACCTGGAGCAGCAAGTCTCGATCAACGCCAACGTGCTGCCAGGCTACGCGACCGGAGACGTGGCGAACGACGTACGCCGCGAGATCGACAAGGTCGGGCTTCCACCGGGCTATCACTTCGTGTTCGGTGGCGACGTCCAAAATCTCGAAGAGACGAAAGGCTATGTCCTCGAGGCCATGCTGCTGGCCGTTGTCTTCATCTACCTGATCCTCGCGTCGCTCTTCGGCTCGTTCCTTCAGCCGCTGGCGATCATGCTGGCGCTGCCGCTCAGCTTTATCGGAGTTACGGTCGCGCTCCTTGTGACACGCGACAACATCAACGTCATGACCATGATCGGCATCATCATGCTCATGGGTCTCGTGACCAAGAACGGCATCCTTCTCGTCGATTTTGCCAACCAGCAGCGCGAAGGGGGCTCGTCCCGCACCGAGGCACTGTTGACGGCCGGACGCATTCGTCTACGGCCGATCATCATGACCACGGTTGCGATGATCTTCGGCATGATCCCCCTCGCGCTCGCCTTGGGCGCGGGCGCCGAGCAGCGCGCGCCGATGGCACGTGCGGTCATCGGCGGGCTCATAACCTCGACGCTACTCACCCTCTTCGTGGTGCCCGTTGTCTACACGATGCTCGATGACGTGACCGCGCTCGTGACGCGCCGGAAGCCGGCACACGGCCGCCATGACGGCGATGTGGTGGGCGCACCCGTGCCCGAGCCAGCTGGAGATTGAGCGCGAGCACTGCATCCTCGCTCACGTCGAGCATGCGTCGCGTTGATGACCTACGCGCGGCTCTGCCTTGACGCGAGCGCACGGACATTGTACTAGGGTGTTGCGCGAAGGCTGCTGCACGCGTTTTAATGCGTGCGTTCTCGAACGCATTGGCGATGCTGCACGCGCGCGAGGTCGGCACACGACGTGCGCCGGAGCGCGACGCTGGGTCGCTTGAATCCACTACGCTGAATCACACTTGCCTCAGGAGGCGCGCATGCCGCGGGGTGACGAGTTGCACGAGGAGTTTCGGTTCTCGGATCGCGACGACGACGCGGATGATCTCGGTTACGGTGGGGGCGGTGGGGGCGGTGGGGGCAACTACGAGGATGACGAGGACGAGGAGAGCGGGTGGTCGGGGACCCGAGGTAGTGACGATCTCTGGGACAGCACCGACGAGGACGATGACGACGACGAGGAAGAGGGCACCTTCGTCGAGGAAGAAGAGGAAGAGACCGAGACGTTCCCTACCGGTGGTGGTCGGAGCGGTGGTAGCAGGTCGTCGAGCGGCGGCACCTCAGGTGGCAGCAGCGGGTTCTCCGGCGGTACAAGCGGCAGCTCCGCGACGAGCGGAGGCATGAGCGGTACGGGCATGTCCGGCGCGTCCAAGAGCGCTGGGCGCTCGGGTGGCGCGAAGAAATCTGGCGGCGCCAAGAAGTCGGGTGGTGCGAAAAAGTCCGCTGGCGCCAAGAAGTCCAGCGGCGCGAAGCGCGCCGGTGCCAAGAAGTCGGGCGCGAAGAAAGCCGGCGGCGCCAGGAAGGGAGCCGCGAAGAAGGGTGGCACGAAGAAGGGCTCAGCCAAACGCGGCGGCGCCAAGAAGGGCGGAGCAAAGAAGGGCGGCGCGAAGAAGGGTGGCCGCAAGGCCGGCGGTAAGAAGCGCGCTCGCCGCTGAGTCGGATTCTCTAAACTCTCGCGAACGGCGGGGCGCAGTGTTGCGTTCCGCCGTTTCGCTTTGAAAACGTCGCTCGTAATATCCAGCCATGAGCGCGTCATCACTCGGTCCGGACACCGGTGCCGTGACCTCCGGTGCCGATCGCCACGTCCTCGACGCGGCGATCGCGCTCGCGCCCACGATCTCACGCGAGCGCGTTGCTCACGAGACCGCGCAGCAGCTCCGGCGCGCCGCATCGAGCGATGCCACCGCGGTCGTTCTCACCGACGCCGAGCTCGGAGCATTCGAAGTTCTGTATCAAACGGGCTTCGACGAGGATCGCGATCACCTCGAGCGGTCGCTCGGCGCATCGTGGCGCCGCGCCATTAGCGAGCGCGGAGCCGTGACACGTGAAACGACGCGTGGCATCGAGCTCACCGTTCCGATGGTGAGCGGCGACGTGCTCGGCGCGATCACCGTCGTGCTTCCCGCCGCGACCGAACCAGCGCAGCTGCGTGAGAGCACGGGTCTCGTCGCGAGCATCTCACTGCAGGCCGCATCCGCCATCGATCGCGCGCAGGACGTCGACCGGTTGACGCAGCGGCGTCGACTCGAGGCAATCGGCGAGATCTCGGCCGGCATCGCGCGCGAGCTTCGCAATCCGCTCTTCGGCATCTCGTCCGCGGCTCAGCTGCTCCGGTTTCGCGTACGCGACGATCCCGTCGTCGAGCGCAACGTCGGCCGCATTCTGCGTGAGGTCGAGCGTCTGAACGGTGTCGTCAGCTCCTTGCTGGAGTACGGACGACCCGAGCCCATGCGGATGACGTCGGCGGACCCCGACGCCGTCTGGAGCAACGTGCTCGCGGCGAAGCGCGGTCTCCTCGAGAGCAAAGCGCTCGTCATGCGACATCATGCGGCCGAACCCCGTATTACCTGTCCCATCGATGCCGAGCAGATCGCGCAGGTCTTCACTAACATCCTCGCCAACGCCGTCGATGCCGCGCCCGAGGGGAGCGACCTCACGCTGACGTCCAGCATGCTGCCGAGTGGGTCGTGGCGGTGCCGGCTGCACAATGACGGCCCGCCGATCGCACCCGATCTTCTGCCGCGAGTTTTCGAGCTATTCTTCTCGACGAAGCCGGGCGGTGCGGGCGTTGGGCTCGCGCTCTGCCAGCGAATTCTCGACGATCACGGCGGAGCCATCACCATCGAGAGCACGGCCGACAACGGAACGACGGTGACCATCACGCTGCCTAACCGCGCAACCGACGAAGTGACCACCGCCGATACGAATGGCTGACTCTCCGATTTCACTCCTCCGCGCGCACGCGCGCCATGCCCCATGGAACGCGCGCGGGCTGGCGGCACACGTGACGGCTCTCGTCGACGCGGCGGGCATGCGGCCGACGAATGCGTCGGCGCGCGTCGCCCCCAGCGCGCGGTCGATCCGCTTCTACGTCGCGAACGGACTTCTCGACCGACCCGAGGGCACGGGGACGGCCGCGACCTACAACTACCGCCACTTTCTGCAGCTGCTCGCCATCAAGATTCGCCAGCGTGAAGGCTCGACGCTCGAGGCGATCAAGAGTGAGCTTCAGGAGCTCACGGGCGACTCGCTCGAGCGACGCGTGGCCACCTCGCTCGCGCCCGCGCTCGGCATCCGCGCCGACGCGGTCGCGCAGTCGGACGACGAGCATCCCTTCACCTGGCGCCGCGTACCGATAGCGGAGGGCATCGAGATTCACGTCCGCGACGATTCACCGGCTGCTCGGGACGAAGCCGTCGTCGCCATGCGCGAAGCCGTCCGAGCCGCCCTCGGCCGCGAGGAGCTGCGCTAGCCGCCTAACGAATAGGCAGTCGCGCCGATCACAACAGCCGCGAAAGCGTTACCGCGACGGCCTCCAGCAACCGCTCCCACGGCGAGCGCCGGCGGAATTCGTCGAGTTTGATCTCCTTCGCGTGGCGCAGATCGTCGAGAAACGTCGAGTCCATCGAAGCGCCGAATGCGCCGTCGAGGATTACGAGGTTCGACTCGTTGTTGAATGCCAGCGAACGGTTGTCGAAGTTCATCGACCCCACGCTGGACCACACTCCATCCACGACGATCGTCTTCGAGTGGATCATCGTCGGCTGGTATTCGTAGATGCGAACTCCGGCGCCGAGGAGATCCTCGTACCAGTGTCTGCCCGCGTACCAGGTGGTCTTCACGTCCGTTTTCGAGCTCACGGTCAGCACTCTCACGTCGACGCCGTGGCGCACGGCACGCTTCAGCAACCGCCGGAAGTCGTCATCGGGCACGAAGTACGAGTTCGTGATGTAGAGAGTCTTGTGCGCCGCGGCGATGCTGAGCGCAAGAAATCGTTCCGCGGGCGTGCTCCCTGTCGTCGGCGCCGTGAAGAGCAGCCCCGCCTGCGCCCCGCCCGGCACCGGCGTGAACCCACGCGCCGGAAAGAAAATGTCTCCGGTGAGCAGTTCGCCGGTTGCTTCGGCCCAGGCCGACGCGAAGGCCGCCTCGAGTTGCATCACCGCGGGACCCTCGAAGCGCACGTTCGACTCGCGCCACTGATCTTCGTGCAGTCCGTCGCCCAGCCAGTAATCGGCCAACCCGAAGCCGCCGGTGTAGCCGACCTTCCCATCCACGACCACGACGCGAACGTGTGAGCGGTCCGTCGCATTATGAATCGAGTACCAGCGCATCTTCCGGAGCAGCGCCAGCTCGACACCGGCGTCGCGAAGATCCTGGGCCCACTTGCGCTTGAGGTTCTGAGAGCCGAACGCGTCGAGCAGCAACAGGACGCGCACCTTGGCGCGAGCGCGCTCCTTGAGAATGGCCGCAAGCGTGTCCGCGACCTTCCCCGGCAGCGAGTAGTACATCTGCACGCTGATCGCCTGCTTCGCTGCGCGAAGATCCTTCCAGAGCGAATCGTAGACGGTGCCGTTGTTCACTGCCTCGACACGCGTTCCAGGCTCGACATGCGTGCCGGTGTACATCTCCATCGTCCTCGCGAACAGCGAATCCGTTGGCGGTGGCGGACCGCTGCGATCGCCCTCGGCGATCACAGTCTGTACGGGTGTACCGCGCGTGATGGAGAGGAGTCCAACGAACGCGAGATACAGCACCAGGATCGCGACGATGACGATTCCCAAGCGCTCCAGGCGCTGGGCGAAGCTGTAGTGTCGGTGCGTTGGCATTCGGAGCGAATCGTACACATACTCTGTGCCATGTCTGGAGACGATTTCCGCGATCCGGTTTTGCTGACTGGAGTGGGGCGGGAAGGTCAGGTAGGTGAGGCCGTGGCGCGGGCGCTCGCCGAGGCGGGGGCGACGCTTCTCCTGGTGGATCGGACCGCCGAAACCGCGCGCGATCGTGCGGCAGCGCTTACCGCCGCAGGACTTCGGGCCTTTTCATTCGGCTGCGATCTCGCCGACACTGAGGCGGTTGCGACACTTGCGGATCGCGTGCGGAAGGAGCACGGCAACCGGCTGTCGGCGCTCGTTCATGTCGCTGGTGGCTTCGCGCTGAGCGGATCGCTGTCCGACAGCGATGTCGATACGTGGCATCGCATGATCACGATCAATCTCACCACCGCGTACGTCGTGACCCGCGCGTTTCTTCCTCTCCTTCGTGCCGGACGTGGTTCGATCGTCTATTTCGCTTCGGAAGCCGCGCTGGCCGGAGCGAACGTCGCTGCCGTCGCCGCCTACGCCGCTGCCAAGAGCGGCGTCGTCACGCTCATGCGCGCCGTGGCGCAGTCGGAACGCGGCAATCGTGTCCGCGCGAATGCGCTTGCCCCCACGTCCATTCGCACTGCTGCCAACATGCAGTCCATGGGCGAAGGCACCCGATACATCGAGCGCGAGCAGGTGGCGTCCGCCGTCGCCTATCTCTGCAGCGACGCCGCGAGCGCCGTCACTGGCCAGTTGATCGCGCTCTCTTGAGCGAGTACTGACGCCTCAGCGCTTGCCGCTCGTCAGGCGTTGCCCCACTTTCCCATGCATGAGCCTCGCCGCGCGTCGACGCGTCACCGCGCGCGTCGTTCTGCTCGATCGGTCGCTGGAGCGCCTTCCGCTCTTTCGACTCAGCGACTCCGCCGACGACACGGCAATCACCTGTTCGTCCGACGATGGCGGCCGCTGGCGCGTCCTTCCCAGCCCAGGCGATCGGCTCCCCGGAACGTTCGATCAGGACGTTTATGTCGAGTTGATGCATCGCTACCACGAAGCGGGCGAACCAGCCGACGGTGCGGTCACCTTCACCCTACATGCGTTTCTCCGCTCGATGGGGCGCCAGGTCGATGGGCGAACTTACGAGCAGCTGCGCGGTGCACTCGTGCGTCTCGAGCGAACCATGCTCGAATCGTCCGGTAGTTACTACAGTTCGGTCGCCGGCCAGGTCATCGAAGCACGGTTCTCGATTCTCAGCTCCGTCGTCATCGAGCGCCGACGCGTAGCAGATCGGGATCAGCTTGCTCTCTTCGAGAGTGTCGCCACTGCCGAGCCGGGCGTCGCCCGCGTCGTCATTGCCCCGCAGATTCGGGATAACCTCGCTGGCCGTTTTACCTCGTCGGTCTCGGTTACTCGCTACCTCGAGCTCGCGTCGCCGGTCGCGCGACGGCTCTATCGGTTGCTCGAGGTGGCGCGCGCGGAGGACGTTCTCACCTGGCGTGTCTCCCTCGACCGACTGAAGGAGCTGTTGCCGCTGATGCAGCGCTATCCGTCACATCTGCAGCGAGTTTTGCAACCGGCCCATGAAATGCTAGAAACGGCTGGTGTGATACGGAGCGCAAGCGTTCGACAGCAGCAACGAGAGTGGTTCGTCGATTACGTCTTGGCAGCCCGGGGCGTCTGATTCGACGGAGCGTGGTGCGAACCGGCTAAGTCGCGGCGGGTATGACGAACTCATGGCCACGAAGCTCGAACGAACGATTCGACGAGAGATTCTCATTGACGGCGAGTCGTATACCGTCGCAATCTCGCCCGATGGGTTGCGTCTGACGAAGAAGCGATTTCGCTCCGGCGTAGAGATGTCGTGGAAGGCAATTTGGACTCAGGGCGACCGCAGGGACGAGCCGCCCGTCGAAGGGGAGCGCGGCTGACCCCGCTCACTCCGGTCCGCTATTATTTCTTCGTCCCCAAGCCGGACGCATTGATGTCACGGATCACTCGCTCCCGCAAATTCGCGCTCGCCAGCGTCGTCGCGCTGCCGCTCGTCGCTGGCGGCTTCATGCTCCAGTCGCGGGTTGCCCGCGGCGGCGAAGCACTGCTCGACCAGGTTCTGCAACTCGTCAACGAGCGCTTCGTCGACACGCTCGACCAGGGCCAGCTCTACGAAAAGGCCGCGCGCGGCCTCGTCAAAGAGCTCAACGATCCCTACAGCGAGCTGCTCTCGCCAAAGGATTTCAAGGCATTCTCGACGAACACCGGTGGCCGCTACGGCGGCATCGGTATGCAGATCGAGCCGCAGCAGGATCAGATCGTCATCAGCAAGGTCTTCCCGAATACTCCCGCAGAAGCGGCCGGCGTTCGCGAGGGCGATCGTATCGTTCAGATCGACACCATTCGGCTCGTCAAATGGACCACGCAGCAGGCGCAGGACCAGTTGATGGGAACGCCGGGCACGAAGGTTACCGTCAAGTTCGCGCGGCCGGGCGTCGCGAATCCCATCGAGGTCCATTTCACCCGCGCGATCATTCACGTTCCCGCGGTTCGTTACGCGATCTCGTTCGGGCCTAACGGCGACAGAGTCGGCTATATCCCGCTCGACCGGTTCAACGAGACAGCCGCGCAGGAAGTTCAGGACGCCGTGCGCGCACTGCAGAAGCAGAGCGTGCGCGGGATCGTACTCGACTTCCGCGGCAATCCAGGCGGCATTCTCGACCAGAGCCTCGCGATCAGCAATCTCTTCCTCAAGGACGGGCAGGAGATTGCGTCGATTCGCGCACGCAACGGTGAGACGCAGCCGTACGTCGCGCGCGGCAACCCGTCGCTGCCGACCACGCCGCTCGTCGTTCTCACGGACGAGTATACAGCGTCCGCCTCCGAGATCGTCGCCGGCGCCCTTCAGGATCACGACCGCGCGCTCATCCTCGGCCAGACGAGCTTCGGAAAGGGACTCGTGCAGTCCGTCTTCAATCTCGATGGCGGCTACGCCCTCAAGCTGACGACGGCGAAGTGGTACACGCCGAGCGGCCGCTCCATTCAGAAGGAGCGCAAGTTCGAGAACGGGCACTTCGTCGAGGCTCCGCCCGATACCACCGCTGAGACGGAGAGCGTCAAGAAGAATCGCCCGGCGTACAAGTCGGATGCGGGACGGCTCGTGTATGGCGGCGGCGGCATCACGCCCGACGTCATCGTGGCTGACGACACCCTAACGACTGCGGAGCAGCGTCTCGCCAAGGCGCTTGCCACGAAGCAGCAGGACTTCTACACGACGTACTACGATTACTCTCTCGAGCTGTCCAAGAAGGCCGACAAGGACTTCAGGGTGCAGCCGGAGTGGCGCGACGAGTTCCTGCGTCGTCTGCAGGTGAAGGGCGTTACCGTCGAACGCAAGGACTGGGATGCCTCGGCCAGATACGTCGATCGGTTGCTCGAGCAGCGCGTCGCCCGGTTTGCCTTCGGCGACTCGGCGGCGAAGCGTCGCGACCTGCCTTACGACGCCCCGCTGCGGAAGGCGATCGAGCTCCTCGACAAGGGAACCACGCAGAAGGAGCTCTTCGCGCTCGCGTCGACTGAGGCAGCGCGGATGCCCACGTCTCAGGCCAAGCGGCAGTAATCACGCGGATACTCTAGATTCGCGGCATGCATCGTCTTACGCCCCGTTTAATCGCTCGATCGTTCACGGCCGTCGCTCTCATCGGAGCGGCGGCCGTTCTGCTGTCCGCCTGTTCCAACCACCAGCGCGAGCTCTCCGTCAACGCAGTAACGGCTGAAGGTGTGCGACCATCGGGAATGTCCGAGCGGCACCTGCGGAACATCCGCCAGCTCACCTTCGGTGGCCAGAACGCGGAATCGTATTTCAGCCACGACGGCAAACGGCTGATCTTCCAGTCGACGCGCGACGGTCGCAGCTGCGATCAGCAGTTCATCATGGACGTCGACGGATCGAACGTGCACCGCATCTCCACCGGCGCCGGCAAGACGACCTGCGGCTACTTCTTCGCCGGCGACGATCGCGTTTTCTTCGCGTCTACGCACGCAGCCGACACGGCGTGTCCACCCCGGCCCGATCCCTCCAAGGGCTACGTCTGGGGACTGGATCCGTACGACATCTACACGGCAAAGCCCGACGGATCCGAGTTGCGTCGCCTGACGAGCTACGGCGTGTACACCGCCGAAGGCACGCTCTCGCCCGATGGAACGACGATCGTCTTCACCTCGCTCAAGGACGGAGACCTCGACATCTACACGATGCGAGTGGACGGCTCGAACGTTCGCCGTCTGACGAACACGCCTGGCTACGACGGAGGCCCTTTCTTCTCACCCGACGGGAAGCAGATCGTGTATCGCGCGTGGCACCCGACCGACACCGCGCTCACCAACTACCGCGCTCTCCTCGATCAGCGGCTAGTGAGGCCGAATCGCATGGAGATCTGGGTCATGAACGCCGATGGATCCGATCAGCACCAGATCACCAACCTCGGCGGGGCCAATTTCGCGCCCTATTTCACACCCGACGGACAGCGCATCATCTTCTCGTCGAATTACAAGAATCCTCACAGCCGCAACTTCGACCTGTACCTGGTGAACAAGGACGGCACGGGGCTCGAGCAGGTGACGAGGCATCCGGAATTCGACGGCTTCCCAATGTTCAGCCCTAACGGCAAACAGCTCGTCTGGGCGGCCAATCGGCTTGGGAATTCGATCGAACAGCTCGACATCTACATCGCCGACTGGGTGCCCTGATCGGGTCCGTCCACCGTCCACCATCCACCCTTCACCGTCGAGCTGCTTTCTCCGCCGACTCCGCGCTCTCGAGATTCTCCTTCACATGTGAAACACTGCGCATCCCAACGAGCGCGCTCGTAACGCCGGGAAGCGACCGAACGAAGGAGAGCGCGCGCTGTGCATCGGTGCGCCGCGACGGAAAGAGCTCCCGCATCGACGGAGGCAGGTCATGCGTGAGCTGCGCCTGCATCAGCGACGCGCTGGCCATCACCGACAACCCGAGTGCGGCTGCGGCATCGAGCGCCGGCACGAGCTCGTCTGACTTTCCGACCTGCTGCGTCCCGAGACGAATGGCTTCCGGCATCCCGAGATTGATCGGCATCTGCACAGCGCCAAAATGATGCTGCTCGCCTGCGATCTCCCGCGCGATCGTCACGAGCTCCTGCAGGGAGAGATGGCCCTTGTTCGCCGGCGGCACGCGAAGTCCAGCCCACGTCGCGCATCCGTATGCGCGAATGTCGCCTCGAGACACGGCGTCCTCGAGCACCATGAACGCGGCACGCAGCCGCTCGCGCAGCGAGGCGTGTGACATCACCGCCAGTTGTTGCTCCGGATTGTGCAAGTAATAAAGATCGATCGTGGCGAGGCCGAGGTTCTTTCGGCTGCGCGCGATCGCATGACGAAGAAAGGAGGGAGCCAGCGAGTGACCGCCACTCACGACGTCGTCCGGAGTCAGGATGCCGGTGTCGAAGAATTCGCGTTTGAGGTAAGCCCTGTATTCCTCGCGTGACTCCGGCGGATGATCGGCGAGCGGGAGATATCCGCCCTTCGTGCAAATGAAGATCGCGTCGCGTGGAGTTCCCTGGTTGACGCTTCGCTGAACCGCGCGTCCAACTGCTCGCTCCGACCGCTGACAGCGATAATTGATCGCCGTGTCGATGAGATTGACGCCTTCCTCGATTGCCGTGGCGATGGCGTTCTCATACGCCGCGTCGTCCGCGTCCGTGCACTCGCCCAAATACGTCCCGACGCCGATCGACGACAGCGTGTTGCCCGCGAGTCCGCCGCGGTAGAAATCGGCTGCATAACCCTGTGCGAATCGCGCCGCGTACGCAGCCGATGCGCTCCCTTCGATCGCGGCGGTACTGTCTCCCTGACCGACTCCGCGTTGCGGTTCCGTCGAGCGCGCCGGGGCTTTCTTAGGCATAGAGGCGCACCTTACCGGTACTGTACGTCCCCAGCAAGGTCTCGGCGGGCGCGGCCTTTTCGGCAGGGTTTACGGAAGTGGACCGCAACTCGTCCCTCACGTTGGTGGAACCGAAGGTGGCTTCATCGGTAGTGTGACGGACCCCACAGGTTTAGATTGCAGGATCGCCCGAGACCTTCGCGATCGGACCGCCGATTGGCCGATGGTCTGGGGCTTCAGTTTCTTCGCGCGTCTTCGCGAGCGCAATGACCGCGCGATTCGCGTTTACTCGTACGTCGGAGTTCGGGATGCCAGGGTTCGGAAATTTGGCGAGTCGATGGTGGATGCCGGTTCTTTTCATCATAGTCGCCGGCCATATCACCAATGTCTGCGTGACGCTCTTCCTCCATCGAGCGCAGACCCATCGGGGTGTACGGCTCCATTACCTCGCGGCGCTTCCCATGCGCCTCTGGCTCTGGCTCACCACGGCGATCGTCACGAAGGAATGGGTCGCTTGCCACCGCAAGCACCATGCGTTCGCCGATCGTGAGGGAGACCCGCATAGCCCCCTCCTCGAGGGGCTCCGCAACATCCTTCTCAAGGGCGCGTTCTACTATCGCAAGGCGGTCCGCCAGCCGGGCATGCTCGAGAAGTACGGCAAGGGCACGCCTAACGACTGGCTCGAGCGTCACCTCCTCTCGCGCCTCAATTGGCTGGGCATCCTCGTGATGCTGGCGATCGACATCTATCTCTTCGGCTTCTTCGTTGGCCCGCTCGTTTGGGGAATTCAGATGCTCTGGATCCCCTTCTGGGCTGCTGGCGTCGTGAACGGAATTGGCCATGCCCTCGGCTACCGGAACTTCCAGGTCAAGGACGAGAGCCGCAACATCACTCCGATCGCGATCTGGCTCGGTGGCGAGGAGCTGCACAACAATCACCACGCCGATCCCAAGTCGGCGCGCTTCGCCGCCAAGTGGTTCGAGTTCGACATTGGCTGGATCTACATTCGACTGCTCCAGTTCTTCCGCCTAGCCAAGGTCGAATATGCCCGCGGCAGCGCGCGGCGTCCTGATGCCGAGGCCCAATTGGAGCCCGCGAGCTGACACTCCAACGCGCTTCAGCTCTATCTGCCGGCCGCTAATCGCGGCCGGTTTTTTT
>Ga0070681_10001400_pt1 | contig 21145 bp, 24 predicted proteins | sample KBSC83BmetaG_FD_65650 | JGI IMG/M metagenome (GOLD analysis project Ga0070681, IMG submission 65650) | Corn rhizosphere microbial communities from Kellogg Biological Station, Michigan, USA - KBS C8-3B metaG | ecosystem: Host-associated > Plants > Roots > Rhizosphere | place: USA: Michigan... | reverse complement strand
CTCGCACCACGCAACAAGATGGCTTCGATTGCCTCAGGAATGCCGTGGCCGCGAATCTTGTCCGAACCAAAGCGGGCCATCAGTCCAACAATGATTCCGCCAATGATGGGAACGAACACAGCGAGCCAGCCAAGGTGGTGTCCTATGGAGACCTCCCGCAACGGCCAGACAGCGGCGGCGGGGGACCTGAACTCAGTGCTGAGAGTCTGGAAGAAAAAGAGATTGGTAAAAAAACCTATGAGTTTAAGCAGCGCAACAGCAACATAAGCTGCCACTACGCCGATAAGCAGAGCGAGGACCGAAATGGGCAACACTCGCCAGGTTGTGGAAAAATCCCGCAGCTCCACGCTGCGCAAAGATGTTTCGTTTATTGCGTCGGAACGAACACCAGGGGCCTGTTCTTTCATGTACCTGCTTTCTTGGATGCAGCCGCGGGCCTCTTGGGCCCGTTACGCGCGGCGTGCTTTCCTGAGTTTTCTTCGGTGAGGCGAACAACCGAATCCACGAGCATGGGACCAATGCTGCGCAATTCCTGGCGCGCCGCGGAACCGAGCCGCCGCAAAAGGGCGTCGCCTTCGCCTGCGATCATCAGAGTGACCTGGCGACGGTCTGACCCTGAACGGGCCCGCTTCAACAGTCCACGCTCTTCGCAACGGTCCACCAGTTCGACGGTGCTGTTGTGATTCAGCTGCATTCTTTCAGCGATGCGGCTGATCGTCGGCACCTGGTCGGCAGGAAGGCCCTTGATGGCCAGAAGCACCTGGTATTGCTGGGGATTCACCCCCAATTCCCGTACTTCATCCTCCATATGCCGCAAAAACCGGCGCAATTGGTAGCGAAACTCGGCCAATGCCGCGTATTCGCCGTCCAGAAGCGTCCTGGATTTTTTATCTTTGATCATTTGATCGCTCCACGATATAATACCAATATTCTGCTAGATTCGAGCCGGGTCCTGTTCCGGGCATGTATGGACGGAACAGGACCCAAAAACTTTTCTGGCACACTCACCAACTCTGTTGTGAACCCGATTAGCCGGCCTCCGGGAGGATGGCGCCGACAGTACCCACACTCAAATGCTTCGCTGTATGACATTATGGCGTTAAAGCCGTTTTCTGCCTAGCTGATTTGACGGATAACCTCCGCCTCCGTTTATGATCAGTGTTTCCGCCCTATCTGCCCTGATCAGGAGAGTTCCCCTTTGATTGCTCGTTATACCCGCCCCGAAATGGGACGAATCTGGAGTGATGAAAACCGATTCCGCTGCTGGCTGAAAGTGGAGGTCGCCGCAAGCCTGACCCTGGCCGATGCCGGGATTGTGCCCCGCGAAGCTGCTGACGCCATCGCCGCACGCGGCGATTTCGACCTGAAGCGAATTCAGGACATTGAAGCCGAGGTGAAGCACGATGTCATCGCCTTCACCACGGCAGTTGCCGAAAAGGTAGGCTCGGAGGCGCGTTGGCTGCACTATGGCTTGACCTCGAACGATGTTGTGGACACCGCGCAAGCTCTACAGATTAAAGAAGCATCACGAATCATCCACGCGGATCTGGAGAGGTTGAAAGAAGTGCTCGGCCGGCGTGCTCAGGAGTTCCGGCACACACCAACTATCGGCCGCACCCACGGCATCCATGCTGAGCCGACCACATTCGGACTCAAGCTGGCCAACTGGTATGCCGAGGTGGTGAGAGATATCGCTCGCTTTGAGCGCTCAGCGGAAGAGATGCGCGTGGGCAAGCTTTCCGGCGCGGTAGGTACGTTCGCGCACCTGGAGCCAGAGTTTGAAGAGAAGATCTGCCGGCGTCTGGGGCTGGAGCCCGCGCCGATTTCTTCCCAGGTGATTCAGCGCGACCGCCACGCCTACTATGTCGCAACCCTTGCGACCATTGCAGCCACACTGGACAAGGTTGCCACGGAAATCCGCCACCTGCAGCGCACTGAGGTTCGCGAAGCCGAAGAGTACTTCAGCGAAAAGCAGAAGGGCTCATCAGCCATGCCGCACAAGCGCAATCCCATTACCTGCGAACAGATCTGCGGGCTTGCCCGCGTGGTTCGCTCGAATGCGCAGGCCGCCTTTGAGAACGTCGCACTTTGGCATGAGCGCGATATCTCCCACTCCTCCGTGGAACGCGTGATCCTGCCGGACTCAACCATCCTGGTGGACTATTTACTGAACAAGACCACTCACCTGATTGACACTTTGATGGTCTACCCTAATCGCATGCTCAAGAACCTGGAGAGCACGGGAGGATTGGTCTTCAGTGGCCAGCTTCTGCTGGACCTGGCCGAGCACGGCATGTCGCGCGAAGATGCGTACAGGCTGGTGCAAAAACATGCGATGGGTGCCTGGAAAGACGACCTCAATTTCCGCGAACTTGTAATGGCAGACCCTGAGATCACCGGACGTGTGCCGCGCGAGCAGATCGAAAGGGCCTTTGACCTGAAGCGTCAGTTGCGAAATGTGGACAAGATCTTTGCCAGGGTCTTTGGGAGCTAACGCGAAGCTCTCCTGAGATCAACTGCGTCCATGTACTAGCGGGATTCTAAGCTGGAGGCGCTGGGTTATCTTTGAACTGCCAGCATGCTAAGCTTTGCTGGAGAGCTCACTTTGCGGCAGAACCTGCGCCGGAGGGCCCAATGCATAAGAGCACCATCCTTATTGTCCCTGCGATTCTCGTTTTCCTTGTTTTTGCAGGCTGTGCCAAGGGTGCCTTCAAGGCGCCTCCAGGCAGTACCGGCAGCAGCAATGGCACGCTCCTTCTGAACATAGGTGATGCGCTGCCGGATCAGGTTCTGGCACTGGAGTTTACCATCAACACCGCCATCCTGACAGGTGGAACCAATCCCGTGATTATTTCCACTCCGACGCGAGTGGAGTTCATCCGCAATGCAGCGAAGTTTGAAACAGTTTCCATATCCAATCTTCCGGCCGGAACCTACACGTCACTCACACTCAACCTGGTGTCGCCGCTAGCTAGCATCGTCGATCCTGTATCGCATACAGTGGTTCAAGTCGGAACAACGCTTACGAGTTCCACAGCGGTGGTAAGCCTCGGCAGTGGCGTGACTGTTGGCTCAACCCCGGTTACTGTGAACCTGGAGATGAATGTCGGAAGCTCGTTCTTTGTGAGCGGCAACGTGGGTACTCTGACTCCGGTGTTTACTGTCTCTATCGCCAATGTCGGGGCCACGCAGGATGACAGCAGCGGGCAGTTTGACAACATCAAGGGCCGTGTGACGGCATCGTCAGGAGCAGGCATTACCATCCAGCCCAGCAATAGCGCGCAGCCATTCGCCTTCGCGATCAACTCCAGCACGCAATTCCGGAACGGCACCACAGCAGTGGCAGTGGGTGCAATCGCCACGATCGAGGGAGTTACCCAGAACGATGGTTCGCTGCTGGCGCGCCAGGTAGAAAGCGAAGCTGCTGGGAGTACCGGATCTGAAGTAGAAGGCATCGTTACTTCCATCACGGGTAATCCTGCAACTAGCTTCACATTGGTGGCGCAATCTACCATCGCTGCCAATCCAGCAAATGCTCCTGTGACAAGCAGTACGATCACTGCCACGCCCACCGCCACCGCGCAATTCAGTACGCAAAGCAGCACGATCTCCGGCGCGCTGCCCCCGTTTGACGCAACAACCCTGGCCGTGGGCCAGCGGGTTGAGGTTGCGAGTGAAGTGCAGAGTCCAAGCATCACGGCCGCTACAGGCGATCGCATCAAGCTGCAGGAACAGGCTCTAGGCGGCACCATCGCCAACCTCGGCGCCGGCGGCTTCACACTGCTTCTTCCGGCGGATTCATTCCTCACCACACTCACAGGCGTGACCAGCGTGAACGTAACCACAACCGCCACCACACAAAATAAGTTCGGCACGTTGAGCAACGGAGCTGCGGTCCGCGTACGTGGATTGTTGTTCTTCGGCGCTCCCGGGTACACACTGGTTGCTTCGCGCGTGGCGCCCTGATCTCGCACCGGCGCTAGCCTGCAGGGTGACAAGAGTCACAGGGGACGGCTGCTGCATCCCATAACATCGAGTGGGAGCAGCCACCCCATGGCGAGCACAACAGCGCACCCGGATCTTGCGATCGTCCATCACGAAGACACCACTCTCCACTTAATGGAGTGGAACCGTGACAGCTACATAGCAGTTTCCGTGTTGCTGCTTATCCTCACCTACCTCATCCTGAGATTTGCACTCGCTTGGCCTGCGAGCACCCTCACCACACGGGCGCCGCTTCTCATCGCCCTGTTGTGCGGCCTCCCCTTGATTTATGACCTGTTGCGCAACCTCTCAAAGCTGGAGTTCGGCTCTGACCTGATTGCCGGGGTATCGATCGTCAGCGCCGCGCTGATGCAGCAATATCTGGTTGCCGCCGTAGTGATCCTCATGTTGTCTGGCGGCCAGGCGCTGGAGCAATATGCTCTGCGCCGCGCTGCTTCGGTCCTTCGCGCATTGGCGCAACGTTCCCCGACCGTGGCACACGTGGTCCATGACGCCGGCTATCGAGATATTGTTGTAGACGAAGTCAAACCGGGGTATGAGTTGCTCGTGCTGCCACACGAAGTCTGTCCGGTAGATGGCGAAGTCCTCGAAGGTTACAGTCGGATGGACGAATCATTCCTCACTGGCGAACCCTTCGAGATTTCCAAAGCGCCGGGTGCCAATGTGATCTCAGGCGCGGTCAATGGTCAATCCATGCTCAAAATTCGTGCTACCCGCGTAGCACAGGACTCCCGTTACGCGCGCATCCTGCGTGTAGTGAAAGAGACCGAGCAGAATCAGCCGAAAATGCGCCGCATCGCTGACCGCCTGGGAGGGTTCTATACCCCGCTGGCACTGGTGATCGCGGGCTTCGGATGGGCGCTGAGCGGCAATCCTGAACGTTTTTTGGCAGTAACCGTGATCGCCACTCCCTGCCCGCTGCTGCTTGCAATCCCAATCGCCATTCTGGGCGGCATCTCGCTTTCAGCCCGGCGCGGCATCGTGATTAGGAACGCAACGGTGCTCGAGCAGATTGACCAGTGCCGGGTTTTCATCTTCGATAAGACCGGAACACTGACTTATGGAAGGCCAGAGTTAGCGGAGGTGCTCTGCCGTCCGGGATACAAGGAAGATGAAGTCATCGCATTTGCGGCCAGCCTGGAGCATTATTCGCGGCATCCACTGGCGCGCGCTGTGGTAAAAGCCGCGGACGACCGACAGATTGCGGTGTCACCGCCTGCCAAAATCTCCGAGGTACCCGGCGATGGGCTGCGTGGGACAGTAGAAGGCCGCCAGATTCATATCACCGGCCGAAACAAAGCAGAAAGGATCTATGGTCCGCTTCCCGGCCTGCCGCCCGCGGTCGCCGGCCTGGAGTGTCTGGTATTCATTGATGGGCAGCTCGGCGCGGTTTTGCGCTTCCAGGATGAGCCAAAACCAGAAAGCACACCCTTCGTGAAGCACCTGCCATCCAAACATCAGGCAGAGAAAGTGGTTCTGCTGTCCGGGGACAAGGAAAGCGAGGTGCAACGCCTGGCCTCGCTGGTGGGCATTCGCGAAACCTACTTCAACCAGAGCCCGGAGGAAAAACTCAGCTTCGTGCGCAATGAAACCGCACGCGAGAAGACTTTATTCGTAGGCGACGGTATCAACGATGCGCCTTCCATGCTGGCAGCAACTGTCGGCGTAGCACTGGGAGGCAGCAGCGCTGCCATATCCGAATCCGCCGACGCCGTGGTGCTGGACTCGTCACTCCGCAAGATTGACGAGTTGCTCCACATCGGCCGGCGCATGCGCCGGATCGCTGCCCAGAGTGCAGTCGGCGGGATCGCGCTAAGCGGCGCGGGGATGCTTCTGGCTGCTTTCGGCTACCTGAATCCGCTGAGTGGCGCGATCGCCCAGGAGGTGATCGATCTGGCTTCGGTGCTGAACGCTTTACGGGTCGCGGTACGGAGGAAAGCGCTTGCAGACTTCTAGTATGTCTTATTCAGCAAAGACAGATTAGAATTGTGATGAAAACGTTCCTGCCCTGAAGAAAAAATCAAACACCGGTGTGGCGAATTTATCTCTATTTCAACGCTGCACAAAATCGGGTACTATGTGGCGCGTGAACCCGGGTATGAAGCGAATCATCTGGCTGCTGGTGCTCTATGGCATCGTCCACGTGCTCCTATGCACGCCGCCCCCGGAGATCGGTGTCGCTTTTGCGGGGAAATATCATTTAAGCCTCATGCCGGCGCTGGCATTGGCCCTGCTGGAATCAGCCTTCCTGACGATTTTGCTCTTCTTCGCCCCTCTGGTCTGGAGAGGATCTTCGATTTCTTTATTGGATAAGATCTGCCTTCGGCTGTGCTAGACATTCTCCTTCCCTTTCATGTACCGGTTTATCCGCACCCCAGCTCTGGCTCCTGGGTGCAGAATCGCGGAACGCAATCTTGAACACAGCTACGAGAAGGTGTTGTCAGCAATGAGTATCATCAGAAAAATCATGGAGGGCGCGGCGGTCCTCCCTTTTGTACGGCTGCCCCTCACAGGGCGGCCTCTTGATGCCGAATCGAATCTGCGGCAGGACCTGGTAGAACACGGGCGAATGCTGCACGCCATGGGCTTTGTCGCCGCAACTGACGGCAACTTATCCGTGCGCATGGACCAGGACCGCGTGATGATTACGCCCAGCGGAGTAAGCAAGGGCATGATGCGCCCGGATGACATGGTCATCGTCAACCTGAACGGAGCCAAGATCAGCGGTGCATGCCGGCCTTCCAGCGAAATCAACATGCACCTGACGATCTACCGCATGCGGCCGGATGTTGGCGCCGTAGTGCATGCCCATCCCTGCACGGCGACTGCATTCGCCTCCTGTGGTATCGCTCTCGACCAGCCGCTTTGTTCCGAGATCGTCATTACCCTCGGCGAGGTGCCGTTGGCGCCCTACGCCACAACCGGCAGCATGGAACTCAGCGACTCTCTGGCTCCCTATGTTCCGGACCACGACGCGATCCTCATGGCAAATCATGGTGTCGTCACCTATGGCGTCGACCTGCGCCAGGCGTATCTCCGCATGGAAGCCGTAGAGCACTATGCCAAGATCGTGCTGGCGGCACGTCAGCTGGGAACTACGCAAACGTTGAACCAGACTCAGCTTGAGGCTCTCGTCGCGGCACGCTCTCGCTACAGGCAAAACGGACACTAGGCTAAGAATCTAACTGCCCTCGTTCCACGCAAGGTTGGCGCGAGGGCTTTTTTCGCCAACAGCAATCACTATCCGCAAAAGTAACCGATTGTCGCAATCGACTGACCATGTACGATTGCGCATTAAGAACTATTTTTCATCGTGAGAACCCGGTTGACGACCCGGGGCGAAGCTGCCAAACTTTATCCGTGAACTGGCGCCATTCCAAGCTGCTTTTTGTGCTGCTGCTGGCTTCAGTCACTCTACTGTTTTTTGTCCAGCTGCCCGCCGGCAGCTTTCAGTCCACGAACGGTCCCACCACACCGGTCACCCACTGGCGTTTGCTCTTGTTGGCCTTGTTCGCAGTGCTCTGGTCTGTAACACATTTGCCGAAGATCGCCGCGGTACGGATCTTTCTAAGACTGCCCTGGGAGATTGCTTCCCTTCCCCGCGTTACACCGGCAGCTGCTGAAATCTCTCTCCGCTGCTGAACCGACTCCTGTCCTAAGTCGCGCTTTTTGTGCAAAGACTTACCTCATCCGAGACAGGAGAACATATCCATGCAGAAGAGTACCCGTACATCTCAACCGAACAACACCATACGATTTAGTTGGGCTAGCGTGAAACGGGAAAAAGACATGCTGACGATCCGTATACGCCTCAAGCCCTTGCGACTGAAAACCAACCCGCGAAATACAATACCGCCAGATTGTGACTCCCGGCTCTGGTAAGCTGAAGCGCGATGGTAAGGCTGGCTCCCCTGCTCCTGCTGTCCGGATTTCTTAAAGTCTCCGTTCATCCCTGGTGGTATTGGCTGGGAAAGATCGGCGGAGTCGGGTTGCTCTGCCTCGGACTGACGGATGGCTCCGTGCTTCCGGTGCCGGGTGGAACCGATGCGCTCACCATCCTGCTGGCAGCGCGACATCATGATCTCTGGATCTACTATGCCGCCATGGCAACGCTCGGGTCTGTGATCGGAGGCTCGCTCACATACCGGTTTGGCAAGACCCACGGAGAGCAAGCGCTTTTGCGAAGGGTGGGCCTGAAGCGAGCCAACAAGTTTGCTCATATCTTTACCCGCTGGGGCTTTTATGCGGTCGCGGTACCAGCGATGCTTCCGGTGCCGGTTTCACCCTTTCTGCTGACTGCGGGCGCAACCCGATATCCGCGGAGGAAATTCCTCGCCGCCCTTGCTCTCGGACGCGCAGCCAAGTTTCTCGCTCTCTCCTTCTTTGCTGCGACCTACGGCCGGAGAGCGGCCGTTCGCACCCTCGATCATTACGGAACCATTATCCTTTGGGGCATCGGGATCGCGCTGATCGTTGGTGTCACAATCGCGGCCTGCTGGAGAATTCGCGATGGACAAGATGCGACGAAAACCGATAATGACACCGCCGTGGCGGGAATTGAGCAGATCGGAGCATGATGAGAACCGGTGATACTCTGGCCAGCCCGTAATGCTTACTTTCCGGTCGAAACGTGAACAGGTGAAAGTTCGGCATCACCATGGCGATAACAGCCTTCCACTTCTTCACGCGAGATTGGCCGATAACGGCTCCGCGCATGAACACCCCCAAAACGAGCCGATATTTTAACTGTCCATAGCTGTCCGTGCAGCAACGGAGTGACCGCGGTAACGGCACACCCTGGTGTTTTGAGTGCGTAACAGGAGGAGAAGTGATATTGAATCGGGATGGAGTTTGCTCCGGTTTCAAGAAACCAGTTCATCAGATGGATGGCATTCTATGCCGTGCTGCTTTGCTGGCTCGCCGCACACTTCGGCGAACTGACGTTGCTCGACAATGTCCATCTGATCACTCACGAAGCGGGACATCTTCTATTTGGCTGGCTTGGTGAGACACTGGGCTTGTGGGGTGGGACCATTCTTCAGTTGCTTGTCCCAGCATTGTTGGCCTGCGCGTTCATTGCGCGCCATGAGCTTCCGGGAGCCGTCTTCTCCATTTTGGCCTTCTTTCACAGTCTCACTGGCGTTGCGACCTACATGATCGACGCGTTGAGGCAGGAGCTTCCTCTGGTGACAGTCGGAGCTGCAGCCGACGAAGCTCAACACGACTGGGTGCGAATATTCAGCCAACTGGGCGTGCTTTCGCGAGCGGTACAGGTTGGAACCACGGTCCGCGTGATCGCCTGGTGCGGGATGCTGGCAACGCTCTTGTGGTTCTACCGCAACTGGAAACAGCAGAGCGGTGCGGTTGAGTTTCAGCAGGAAGCAGAACACGGTCGTGCCACCTCTGCGCGCCAGCTTTAGGACTAGTTGCCGCCGGCTTTCTGCGCAGGGTGGTCGATCTTCTCAATCTCCGCCATGAACAGTGGATTCCCGGGAAATTGCCGGTGGAGTTGGGCGAACTGGTTCCGCGCTGCCTGCTTGTCTTTACGGCGCAGATTGTCAAATGCCAGCAGGATGCGCGCATATGGCGCCAGATAATGGCCTTTTTCCGCCACTATCCGCAGCTCTTTCACCCCTTCTTCCTGGTCACCTTTCAATCCGCCGAGGCGCAGCATCCAGCGCACCGGCGCCGCTTTACCGCCAATGATGTATTTTCCCAGGCCGGTTGCAACGTAAGCGTCATAGTAATCCGGGTGTCGCGCCAGCAGGCGCTCAGCATATTGGTTTCCCGACTTCGTGAAGGACAAAGCCGTCATGTTCTTCTTGGCGATTAACGCCGCATCGTCGGCCCGTAGCCCGCTGACCAGCGTCATCACAAACAAAGCACGCGGATCGTCGGGATCACGCGCCAAACGCTCCTTGCCAAGCCTCTCAGCTCCGCTCAGAGCGTCGTCAAACTGCTTGCGGCCTGCCAGATTCCATGTCTGTGCATTGCGCGCGGAAAACTTCTCGTCAGACGTAAACATGTCACTGCTCAGGATATGCAGCCGGTCGAACTCGCGGAAAAGCGCCGCGCAGGCCTGCGCCATCCATGGCAGAGGATCGCCCGGATTGTATATCTTCGCTTTTTGGGCCAGGTTCACTGCATCGTCGAACTTCAGGTTGTACATGTCCAGAAAGGCCTGATCGAGCAGCGCATCCGTTGGCGAAGCGCTGATCGACTGCTGCTCGTGCGCAGGACCTTGCGCATGCCCGGACGGGCAAATGCAGAAAAATGTAATGATTGCTGCTGTAACGACCCAGACCGAACTCACCCGACCCTCATCTTGGTTAATTTGCTGCGCAAGCTGTTGGATGCTAGTTAATAACTCCAGCGCCAGGCAATAGTTTCCCGGGAATAAACTCCGGCTGTTTAAGTTTTACTGTCAATCCTCGCTTAACTGAAGCCGGCGTGGCGCCAGGCCAAGGGATGGTGTCGGCCGGCTTTGGCCTTCCTGAATCACAAAATCTCTCGTGACTTTCAGGGAATAGATGTTGACTTTACCGGTTCTTTATCACGTAGCGGCGATATCGAAAGGAGACAACATGTCCGGCAAGAACCCCCAACCGCAACACGATGAACTCCTGCATGATCATAATCATGACGGCATTGACCGTCGCGGATTTCTCAAATGCATGGCCTGGGCCGGCACCGGCGCATTCTGCGTGATGCAGGGAGGCGTGCTCAGGTCGTTCAGCCTGAGCCGTCTCTCGGAGATGGACCCCGGCGAAGCGAAAGGCGAACTCAGTTTTGTTCAAATCAGTGACAGCCACATGGGTTTCGACAAGGCCGCAAACCCCGATGTGGTGGGCACATTTAAGTCTGCGCTCGACAAGATAAACTCGCTGCCTGCCAGACCGCAGTTCATCCTGCACACCGGCGACATTACTCACCTGTCTAAGCCGCAGGAGTTTGATACCGTCGAGCAACTGATTCAGTCTGCGCCAACCAAGGACGTCTTCTACGTCCCTGGGGAACATGACATGCTCGACGAAGGCGCGCAGTTTAAGGACCGCTTCGGCAAGGGATCACAAGGCGCCGGATGGTACAGCTTTGACCAAAAGGGCGTTCATTTCATCGGGCTCGTTAACGTTGTGAACCTGAAGGCCGGTGGACTCGGACAACTGGGGAACGATCAGCTTGAGTGGCTTGAAAAAGATGTTAAGCACCTGACGAAGAGCACTCCGATCGTTGTCTTCGCTCACATCCCTTTGTGGTCCGTCTATCCCGAATGGGGATGGGGCACCGAGGACGGTGCACAGGCGCTCTCTTACGTCAAGAAATTTGGTTCCGTGACCGTGCTCAACGGACATATCCACCAGACCATGCAGAAAGTCGAGGGCAACGTCACCTTTCACACTGCCGCGTCCACCGCGTTCCCGCAGCCGAAACCCGGTTCGGCGCCGTCGCCCGGCCCCATGAAGGTGCCGGCCGATCAGCTTCGTACATTGCTCGGAGTCACAAACGTGAACGCGGTGCACGGAAAGCATGCACTGGCCGTAGTGGATTCGACCCTGGGCTGACGCTGCCAGACCAGCCTGATCGCAGGAATACTCATAAGGAGCATGAAATGAAACTTGTTGCTTTTACGATCGTTGTGATCGCTGCGCTGACCGTAGCGATTTTTGCGGCGCCCGGCGTGGAACCAGCGTCGTCGCCTGTTGAGCCCGCATCGTCGCCTACAGTCACGGAAGTGAAGATCGATAACTTCAGCTTCAACCCGCCCACCTTAAAGGTGAAGGCCGGAACCACGGTTCAGTGGACAAATCGTGACGACCTCCCGCACAACGTGGTCGCCGAAGAGAAAGCGTTTCGCTCGAAAGCGATGGATACCGACGAACAGTTCAGCTTTACCTTCGACAAGCCGGGAACATACGCCTACTTTTGCGGGCTGCATCCGAAAATGAAAGGAACCATTACCGTTGAGTAGTTCCACTACAATAGAGGGCGAGGTCGGCACGTGGGCAAGCAACACGAAGAATTCGAAGGCCTGGCGTTACCTCTTCTCGACCCTCTCTACAACTACGCCCGGTGGCTCTGCGGAGATGCCGACGAATCGCGCGACCTGGTTCAGGAAACGTTCGCGAAGGCGTTGAAGGGATTCTCCAGTTTCCAGCCCGGAACCAACTTCCGCGCATGGATGTTCAGGATTCTGCGGAATACCTTCCTCACCAGCCGGGTTGGTCTGGAACGGCGCAACACGGAGCAGGAAGGTGAAGACGGGCTGGATAACACGCCTGCTGCGCATGACTCTCCGGAAATGTTGCTGATCCGGCGGGCAGATACCGAGTTGGTGCAGCGTGGGCTCAAGGAACTCGATCTTCGTTTCCGTGAGGTCCTGATACTCGCGGATCTGGAAGAGATGAAGTATCAGGAAATCGCGGACACGCTCGGAATCCCTATCGGAACGGTGATGTCTCGGCTGGCGAGGGCACGAAGGCAGCTGCGGGACAGCATCGTGCAGGCGCTACAGGGTGGAAACAGGAAATTGGTGGCAAAACGATGAGTTGCGACTGGCAGGAAAAAATCGCATTGTTCGCTGACGACGAGCTCGACGCGCTCGCGCGGGATCAGGCAGCGAACCACCTTGCCGGCTGTCCTGAATGCACCGCAACGGTAGCGGAGCACCTTGCGCTAAAGCAGGCAGTGCGGCTCGGCGCAAACCGCTACTCTGCTCCGCCGGAGCTGCACGCAAGCATTTATCGGCAACTCCATCCCAGCACGGCCGTGAGCCGCTGGTGGAAGTGGGGCTTGTCTGGCGCGCTCGCGCTGCTGCTGGCTGTCCTCGGTCTGGTGTTATGGTCGCAGCGTCGCACCGATCCACTACTGGCCCAACTGGTTGACCAGCATGTGATCGCGCTGGCCGCCGTCAACCCATATGACGTAATCAGTGAAGACCGGCACACGGTGAAACCATGGTTTCAGGGCAAGTTGCCTTTTACCTTCAATCTGCCGGAAGTCGCTGGAACGCCGTACAAGCTTCTGGGTGGCAAGCTGATCTACGCAGGCAGCACTCCGGGTGCTCAAGTGGTGTATCAGGCCGGGCAACACAAGATCTCAGTCTTCATGCTTCAGGATACTGGTCGATCCATTGCTTCGCCGCGCTCTTCATTTACCGTGAAGAACTGGAAGGAAGGGAGCGTTCGTTTCTATCTGGTCACCGACGCCAATGAAGCCGAAGCGGGAAAGCTTGCGACCATGCTCCAGGAAGCGAACCGCTCCTGAGCGCTACTGCTTGCCCGTCGGCTTCACCGGAGTTTTCGGCAGGTTGGGCGTGGAGCTGACCTTGCTCACGTAACGATCAGCAAGCTTCCAGTTTTCGCCGGCCTTCTTCCATACGTCAACCACATAGAACTCGCCGCCATCGTTGCTTCCTTTGTACGTGGCTTCCACAATGCGGTCGTAGCCCACAATAACGGCATCGCCGAGATCTGTAATCCCCACCTGCCGGACCACAAACGATTTAAGGATGAAATCCTTGCTCATCACCGAATCGACCCATTCGTCGCCGGGCATGAGATCTGAGTTGGCGATATGAATGGCACAGTCGTCCGACATGATCGCCTGCAGAGCGGCCTTATCTTTCTTCTGGACAGCCTGGAGCATCTGCTTTTCCAGCCCCGTGAACAACGAGACCTGCCGTGTCGCTGTAATGATGCGCGGGCTTAGCGGAGGCTTGACCGGCTCCTGCGCCCGTGCGAATGCCATGAGCAAAACGAATCCTGCAAGAACCACGGTGTAACGAGCGCTAATCAGCATTCTTGTTCGTCTCCTGAGATTCCCCTCGATTGTAATAAAAAGCCGCCCGGCGAACCGGACGGCTTTGGTCAAGAACAAAGATTGTTAGTTGGTGAAGAAGGGGCCGCCCAGGGTCTGGTCGCAACCGCCGCCGCGGCTGTTTTCCCATTCCATCTGGATCATCCAGTTCTTGCCACCGAAGGTCTGGTTGAACTTCGCGCCGTTTGCGGCGGTCTGGGTGGGACCGAACTTGAAGTTGCACTTATCCGCATCTTCGTTACCGCTGGCGTCAAACCAGGCATTCAGGTCAGGATCGGTGATGGCTTCTTCCGTCTCATGCGTGATGACGTTCGCCATGCCGTCAGCTCCGCCTACGCCGGCGGACGGGCTGTTCGGGCCGGTCGACTGGATTTCGCAGCCGCTCGGGCACTTGTCAACGTTGCCGATAAAAGCATATTTGATATCAGAACCGTTGATCGTGGCATGCGTGTGGAAGCCGCAATAGGTCCGGCAGAATCCCGAAGTCTCGCTCACGTCAGATGAGGTGAGGACCAGGTAAACTCCGTTTGGATCATTCGGCAAACCATTGGCCATCCCGCGGCTCACGATTCCGGGCAGCGAGCGGTCGCCGAACTTGGTGCCTGCGGAATAGTTGTCACTTACAGCACCGGAAAAGTTCAGATGGCCGCTGACGTTACCAGTAGTGTCGCCGTAGGTCGAGTTAATAGCCTCATAGCTGGAACCGCCGAGCGAGGTGCTCGACAGGAAGCCCTGGATCAGGGTTTGGGTCAGGGAGGTGTTTGATCCTGTGCCGTTCCAGTTGCCGTACCAGATGATGTAGATCGGAACCGGATTGCCTTTGAGGACTGGCCCGTTGTGATAGTTGATTCCATTGCCCGTGACAACGGTCTGGCCAACTGGGCGGGCTGCGGGCAGAGTTTCACCGGACTGGCCATGCTTTCCGTCTGGCGCCTGATCATCACTGACGCGAATCTTTTGCGCGACTGCAAAGTTCAGGGCCAGCAGCACAAAAGCAAAGGCAAGAGCAAATCTTACTTTACTTTGGGGAAATGACATTCTAATTGACCTCACTATTGGCGATTTTTGCTGCGTTTGCTTCCCGCAATGCTCGAACGAATGGGATGAAAGAAGCCGGGCTATGAAATGACTGTTGAGGGGGCGCCCTGAGTTTTGCATTTCTTTAAGCCGCCCTTCGAAGTCGAAGGAGTGCGCAGGAGTGTACTACAACTTTAGGAACCCGCAAACACCTTATTTCTTAATCTTCCATTTCCAGAACCCCATCCCCGCAACTCCTCTAGGAACCAGCAGCTCAGGATTAAGGGGATGGCTTAATCCGGTCTATGACACCTCACGAAAACAGGAAATCGCCTTATTTCTTGCGGGTCTGTCGAAAAAAAGGCCGCCTGGTTTCCAGACGGCCCTCGGAGAACATTGAGAAAATCAGAGGTGCTGCGCACAGGCGCCGCCACCGGAGTTGCGCCAGTTCTGCTGGAGCATCCAGTCATTATTGCCGAAGGTCTGGTTGTAACGTGCACGGGCTGAGGTTCCCGCCGCGGAGCAAAGACCATTGGCGTTGCAGGTTGAGGTCGCGCCGAAGTTGAAGTTGCACTTGTCGGCATTTTCCTGGCCGCTGGAATCAAACCAGGCATTCAGATCGGGATCAGAGATGGCCTCTTCCAATTCGTGCGACATCACGTTGGCCATGCCATCCGCTCCGCCCACGCCCGTAGCCGGGCTGTTCGGGCCGGTGGTCTGGATTTCGCAGCCGCTGGGGCAGCGATCCGGGTTGCCGACGAAGGAGTACTTGATATCAGAACCTCCGAGGCTGGCATGAGTGTGCCATCCGCAGTATTGAGTACAGAAACCGGAGGTCTCACTGATATTGGAAGAGCTCAACACAAAGTACACCCCGTTGGTGTCGCGAGGCAAGCGGCCGCTCGTAATTGCGTTATTCACCTGCGTCTGCACGCCCGCATCGCTCAGGTTCGTGGAACTACTCACGATGGTGCTGCCGGCAAAGTGGACGTTTCCGCTCACATTGCCGGTAGTGTCGCCGTAGGTGGTATTCACTCTCTCAAGCGCTGAGCCCCCGATCGTGCCCAGGAAGTGCTCAATGAGGCTTCTGGTGGCGGCAGTATTTGATCCCGTGCCGCTCCAGTTACCGTACCAGATGATGTACGCATTTACCGGATTGCCTTTCATCACCGGACCGTTGTGGTAGTTAATGCCGTTGCCGGTGACAACTGTCTCACCGATCGGGCCAGGAACCGCGGCCTGATTCTGTCCGGACTGTCCATGTTTGCCGTCCGGCACTGCATCGCCGTTCGGGTTGTTGAGAGGCTTTTGCGCCGTCAGGAAGCTAACAGTCAGAAGAACCATCAGCACTGTGAGAGCAATTCTGGTTTTTCCAAGGGGAAGCATTGATTCGAAGACCTCACTTTTTTTGAGTTGCCCGCTCTGTCGCAATAATCAACAACAGAAAAAGCCGTATGAGAACGAGGGACGCGTCATGCCGTGATGATCCTCATGGGTCATGCTTTACTCACGGATTCAGTTTTTTGCCTGCTTGCCTTGCGACCTTCGTTCCTTATACCCGGAGAGGTACTTCAATATCGAAGGAGTCTACTACGGCAGGAGCACTCGTTTGCAAGTGAAAACCTGATTTCCAAAATGGGAACGTACCAAAATGGTTCTGGCTCGGATGCAACCCGAACAACTGAAGGCAACTGACATGACCTGACATGGGGGCCAGCGGAACGCTCAATAGGCATCGCGCTCTCAATATCGTAAAGCGATTTTTCTCCTGGCGAAGAACCTTTGCGAGACCGGGTGAGGCGCGCCAAACGTCCAGTGCCGGTACCGTGTCCGACGTCAGGGAGAAAGTCAATCCTTGCGTTTACTTATGAGAGTCTTGGCAGAAAAGCGGTTCATTCGGGGAAACGGCCACTTATGGCCTTTTTACTGGCTAATACGGCTGCTGTGGTGTTTAATATACGCCGCACACGCCAGTTCAGCCAATTCTGAGGCCCCAGGTACCCGCACGAATCACTGTGACAAAGAGCATAACTGTCTTACAATGACAGGTGAATATGGATTCAAATTTAAGAAATGACAAGCTTCTTGACCAGATCGGCTGGAAGCTACTGCACGAACTCCAGGTGAATGGACGCCTTTCGTATGCGGAACTGGGGCGCAGAGTCGGCTTGACTACCCCCGCCGTTGTCGAGCGCGTGAAACGCATGGAAGAGGCCGGGATCATCACCGCCTATCATGCCGACATCGATCCGATGAAGGTTGGAATGCCAATCACGGCTTTCATCCGCATGTCGGTTGTCGGCGATGTTTTCACCCGGATCACCACGGTGGTCAAGAACTCGCCAGAAGTCGTGGAATGCCATCGTGGCACCGGAGCAGATTCGTTCATCATGAAGGTCCACGTCCGCTCAGTGGAGCACCTCGAAAGCCTCATTGACCGCCTCACGCCTTTCGGTACTACCTCCACTTCCATTGTGCTCTCCTCGCCGGTGGAGCGGCGCGAAATCCAGAAGCCTGAGGAGATGATGAGTCAGGCAGCGCTGGCAGCTCAGAAGAAATAGTCACAAGTTCCGGCCGGATCATGTCACCGTTTGGCGCGATCATACTGGGGCGGCCATGCAATGTCTTGTCCCAGGGCGCGTGCTGCAGTGAGCGGCCAGTACGGATCGCGCAGAAGTTGCCGCGCCAGTATCACCAGGTCAGCCTGCCCGCTACGGATGATCGTATCTGCTTGCGCCGGGTCGGTGATCATCCCTACCGCACCCGTGAGTACTCCAGCGTCGCGTTTCAGCCGCTCAGAAAATGCCACCTGATACCCCGGCCCAACCGGAATCGGCGCGCGAGGCACGTTCCCCGCCGACGAACTGTCAATCAGGTCAACGCCGTGGCGTTTTACAATCCTTGCCAGTTCCACAGACTGCTCCATATTCCAGCCCCCGTCCACCCAGTCCGTTGCCGAGATGCGCAGGAAAACCGGGTTCTGTTCCGGCCAGACCTCCCGTACGGCGTCAATCACTTCCAGCACGAAGCGGATTCGATTTTCAAAAGAACCGCCGTATTCGTCCGTGCGGACATTGCTGAGCGGCGAGATGAAGTTGTGCAGCAGATAACCGTGCGCGCCATGGATTTCGATGATCTTTGCTCCAGCGGCGTCACACCGTCGAGCCCCATCTGCGAAGGCTTTTACGGTAGCGGCAATCTCCTGCTTGCTCATCGCTTCAGGCGTTTGATATCCGTCAGCAAATGGCACGGCACTCGGTCCCGGAATCGGAGACCACCCGCCCTCGGCCGGCGAGATCGGCTTACCTCCCTTAAACGGGGCCGCGGTGCTGGCCTTTCTTCCAGCATGAGCCAACTGCACTCCGGGAACAGATCCCTGGCTGGTGATGAAGCTGAAAATCCGTTGCAGTGGTTGAACGTGCGCGTCGCTCCAGATGCCTAAATCATCGGGGCTGATGCGGCCCTCGGGAGTCACGGCCGTGGCTTCGGTAACAACTGCCGCTGCCTGACCGACGGCCCGGCTGCCAAGGTGCACAAAATGCCAGTCGTTGGCCATTCCGTCCACGCAGGAGTACTGGCACATGGGTGAAACCATGATTCTGTTCTTCAGAGTCACACCGCGAAGCTGGAGGGGGTCGAAGAGATTAGCCATGATTAAGACCCGACATTCTAAATGCTGGAAAAGCTGTCCGTCCCATCACCAAAATCAGGCAGGGCCGAAACCGGCGTCTCCGCTCTTACCATAGGTCAGTTCGGGATAAGTAAGAAAACCCTTGCATATTGCCGGTCTATGTACCATCGAACGTCATCTAGGTGTTTTCGTAGCTTGTTTTTAAGGTAAGAGTTACGGCAGAGTTACTGCATGTCACAGTCCTTGCCACCCAAGCACAAGGTTTACCAGGATGACTGGGGAACCAGTGCGCGCGAGGGCTATGAAGATCGCGGAGCCTTTCGAGCGCCCCGCGCACCCCAGAAACAGCCGGGCAGTCCGGTCCTGAAAACCGTGGGCGCTCTATGCATTTTCGGCGGCCTCTGTTGGGCTGCCTACCTCTACACCCAGGATCTCAACCTTGCCATGGCCCTCCAGGGAAACCATGGCCCCGTCGCCATCCTGGGCTTGGGAGTGGTGTGCTCCGTTCTTGGTAAGTACCTGCGCTGGTAGGCTTTTTCGAACTCTTTTCCTATGCACTCATAGCAAGCGGCCAGGCTTTCCCGAGGCTCTTCTTAACAAGCAAATGAACGTGTTCAAAATACTCCTTGACCACACCCAAAGCCTCGGCTATCTTGGTATTGAACACGTTCAATTAAACCCGGAGGAAATTATGGATCCAAAAAACATCATTGTCTGGTCCTACATGATTTACCTGGCCGTGAGTATCACTCTCACCATCTGGGTGGCGCGCACGCTGCACAAGCGGGGCGCTATCTTTCTGGTGGACACATTCAGTGGCAACGCTGAACTGGCAGCCTCAGTCAACCACCTGCTGGTTGTGGGTTTTTACCTCATCAACGTCGGTTTTGTCTGTCTGGCGTTACGCACCACAGACCAGATTCCCGGCTGGCGTCCCGCAATCGAAATGCTAAGTGACAAGCTTGGTTTCGTGCTGCTCACGCTGGGAGTAATGCACTTCTTCAACCTGTTCAGCTTTTCCCGCCTGCGTCACCGCGGTCACAGCCCGGCGCCGCACCGTCCGCCGGTTGCGCCGGACGCTACATTGAAAATCGCCGTACCCAGATAATCGCGCGAACGCTGGAACGAGGTGACTTATGCAGACTCTGTATGTGCTCTACGACCCGAAATGTGAGCTCTGCTCGCGGCTCAAAGGCTGGCTTCTGGTCCAGCGCTCATGGCTGGGGCTATCCATGATTCCAGCTGGATCTGAGAAGGCCGAGAGAATGTTCCCCGGCGTGAAGGATCTTGCCGGATGCAATGATCTGGTCGTAATCAGCGATGAAGGCGACGTCTATCTCAACAACTCTGCCTGGATCATGGCGCTTTATGCCCTGGAGGACTACCGTGATTGGGCCTGCCGGCTTGCGCATCCTCTGGTGATGCCGTTTGCCCGACAGGCCTTTGAGATCGTCTCGCGAAACCGTTACGCTATCTCACGATGGCTTGGTCCCGAAGCAATGGCTTCCGACCTCAGCAAAGTGCGGCTGAGCGCCTGTGATTTGCCGGCGGCCCGCATCGCGGATTATCTGGAATGAATATTGCACCTGTGAAAACCCGCCCAACGCTGCGCGCGGAGGATACTCGCCGCCGTATCTACGATGCAGCCATGGAGTTGTTTCGCGAAAAAGGATTCGAGCAGACCACGATGCGCGATATTGCTGCTAAAGCCGGCGTGGCGCTGGGCGGGGCCTATTACTACTTCTCCGGCAAGGAGGCCATCGTCCTGGCGTTTTACCACGAGATGCAGGAAGGCAGTCACCAGGAAATTGTTGACGCCCTGGGTGGGCACAGGAAACTCAAGGACCGCATCCGTGTGGTGCTGGAAAAGCGTTTTGAGCTGCTCGCGCCGAATCGCAAGTTCTGTGATGCGCTGTTCAAGCATGCCCCTGATTCAGGCGACCCGCTGTCTCCTTTCAGCAAGGAAACGGAAGCAATCCGGGAACGCGCCTTCGAACACATGCGGCTCGCCCTGGAAGGCGGTGACGTGAAAATGTCGTCAGACCTGGCGCCGCACATGCCGCGGCTGCTGTGGATGTACCAGATGGGGCTTATTCTTTTCTGGCTTTACGATCGCTCGACCAATCAATCGCGGACGCAGAAACTCATGGACAAGAGCTTGTCTCTGCTGGTCGGCTTGCTCAAAGCCGCTTCGCTGCCCCTGATGAAGCCGCTGCGCAAGATGGCCCTGGAACTGATTGAGATCGTGGAGGAGTGAAGAATAGCGTCTCTGGTTGCTCCGCATTCAGCTGACCGCAGCAAGGTTCCCGCTACTGTGCCGGTTTGATCGTCGCGGCGCCGAGCACCGGACCTTCACCCGCCTGCTGCACAAAGACTGAAAGCGCCGTGTCATTGCGCTTCCATTCCCGACGAACTGCGAACGGCACTGTGGTCGCAAAGTTTCCGTTTGCCAGCGTGCCGACACGACGGAGTTCGCGGACGACGGCCGCATGGTGCAGAACGTGTCCATTGTTCTCGCCGGCTGAAACCTGGTTCGAGAGATTGTTCTCCGTGATGGCAAACCATACGTCGCCGCCTGTTGAAGATGGCGCAGATACCCTGACCGCAAGTCTGGTTGCTCCATTCAGGCTGAGCTGCACGTCAGCTGGCTGCGGCTGAGCGGCGGCTCCGGCAATC
>Ga0070681_10001397_pt1 | contig 21175 bp, 21 predicted proteins | sample KBSC83BmetaG_FD_65650 | JGI IMG/M metagenome (GOLD analysis project Ga0070681, IMG submission 65650) | Corn rhizosphere microbial communities from Kellogg Biological Station, Michigan, USA - KBS C8-3B metaG | ecosystem: Host-associated > Plants > Roots > Rhizosphere | place: USA: Michigan... | reverse complement strand
TCGATGGCGCTCGCCACCGCCACTAAGGAAAATCATGGGGATATTGCGGAGTTGCTCAAAAACGCCGGCGCCGTCCTGCCGGTGAAGCCAAATTATCAAATCGATTCCGAGGTTTTGAAAAGCTATGCCGGAATGTATGCCGGCGACCGTTTCGAAATGAGGTTCAAGGTGGTCGATGGCAAGCTCACCGGTGGGCCGATTGGCGACAAGCCAGACACGTGGGATGCGCTCGATAACACCAGGTTCCAGCATTCGGAGGACGTAGGTGTCAAGCTGGCATTCACAGCAGAGAACGGCAAGGTGATTTCCGTGACCGTGACCGGGTTCGGCGACAAGCCCATGGTTTTCAAAAGGACGGAAGCAAAATGAAGACGATCCTGTTACTGGCGGTTGCTGCGATGCTTTCCGCCCAGAACTGGCCGTCATTTCGCGGACCGGGTGCATCGGGCGTCGCTGACGGCAAAGCTCCGACACATTGGGATGTGCCAAAGGGAGTTAACGTCGCATGGAAGGTGGAGATTCCCGGGCTGGCGCATTCGAGTCCGGTCGTCTGGGGTGATCGGGTTTATGTCACGACAGCGGTGAGCAGCGATCCCAAGGCAGTCTTCCGGCATGGCTTGTTCGGCGACGTCGACCCTTCGCCGGATGTGTCGAAACACAGCTGGCGCGTATATTGTCTGGACAAAACGACGGGAAAGATCATCTGGGAAAAAGTCGCGCACGAAGGCACTCCGAAGACCAAACGTCATTCGAAATCGAGCCAGGCGTCATCCAGTCCAGCAACCGATGGTAAGCATGTCGTGGCGTTTTTCGGGTCCGAAGGCCTGTACACGTATGACGTGAACGGAAAGCTGCTCTGGAAGCAGGATCTCGGAATACTGAATGGCGGATGGTTCTACGATCCCGATTACGAATGGGGCACCGCGAGCTCGCCGATCATTTACAAGAACCTGGTGATTGTACAGTGCGATATCCAGAAGAATTCATTCGTCGCGGCTTATGACATCAACGATGGACACCGGGTGTGGATGACGCCACGGGAAGAGATTCCATCGTGGGGGACGCCGACGATCTATGAGGGCAAAGACCATACGGAGTTGATTACGCAAGCGACCAAGTTCATTCGCGGCTACGATCCAATGACTGGAAAAGAGCTGTGGAGATTATCGGGGAATTCGGAGGTGACTGCACCCACGCCGATTGTGGCGCACGACCTGATTTTCGTGACCAATGGCTATCGCGTGGTGCAGCCGATATTTGCTATCAGGCCCGGGGCAAGCGGCGACATCAGCCTGAAGGCAGGCCAGGAATCGAATGACTCGATCGCCTGGAGCAAACAGCACGGCGGCCCATACATGCCGACGCCGGTAGTGTATGGCGACTATCTATATACGTGCAACAACCAGGGTGTTACGGCATGCTACAAAGCGAAAACGGGTGAGCGGATTTACCAGCAGAGGCTGGGCGAAGGCGGGGCGTATAGCGCGTCGCCGGTGGCGGCGGACGGAAAGATTTACTACACGAGCGAGGATGGTGATGTTTTTGTAGTGAAGGCCGGGCCGACTTATGAGTTGCTTGCGACGAATTCTATCGGTGAAGTGTGCATGGCGTCGCCGGCTATTTCGGATGGCAAACTATTCGTACGTGCGGAGCATCACCTGTTCGCAATCGGCGAGCCTGCGAAGTAGAGCGGGCGACGGGCTATTGCGGATTTACCGAACGGTAAGCGCGGACAAACTCGTCGACCAGGTCATCGACAGTCATCGAGACCTGGCGATCGAGACCTTTGGCTGGAACTGCCATGACTTTCTGGTCTCCCCAGGTTTCGGCCACCGTTTTGGTGTTTTTATCGCGGGTGAGCGCTACTACCTGATAGAAACCGACACCAATCACCATCGGCACGGGCCCCTTGCGGCCGGCTCGCGGCGCGGATGAGATGCCAACGCCCAGGAACTCGACAACGTCATTGTCGATCTTGATTCCGGCATTCTGAAGCTTCTGGACGACGCCTACGCGCAACAGCTCGCGATCGACGCCATCATGCTCCAATTCGGGCGACGGCGGATCGATAATTATCTTCACGGCTTTGACGCCACGCAGAGTGGCACGGTCCATGGCCGAATCCCCGCCGAAGCAGCCTGCCGCGAGGGAGGCGGACAGGGCCGCATACGAACAAAACTTCCGTAGACGCATTAGTTTTATTTTACAGACGGTTGGTGGGTGGAAAAAGGGCTGTCCCAATCACTGCCTTATGGGCTTGTGAAAAAATCGGGTCGGGCATGCCCAACCCCTACGAGCGAATTGCATGCTCGGCCATCCGTGGCGCTGGGACATGCGGTTTATGCGCTCAGCAAAAAGCCGCAGGTCCCCCCAAAAGGCGCGTGGCCCTACGCTACATGCCGGGCTGCTGGATATTCATTTGCACCGTCGCGCAGTGCCCGACTCCTACGAGTGAGCCGAGCTGGGGCCGTGAGAAGTTTTGTGGTCCAGGGACATGCGGTTTACATGCCGGCGGCTGATCGTTGATCCCGCTCGCGGATCACGAGGATCTGGTTGGCGCCGATATGGGTTTCTTCCTGACGGACGCCGCTTGGCCATTCGATCTCCATACGGTCGATTGTGGCGGCCTTTCCGAATCCGAAATGGAGGCGGAGATCGTTCTGTGAAAGATAACTTCCGCCACTGCGGACTTCATCGATCTGGGTGCGGCCGGCCGCGGTGAGATGCACGCGCGCGCCAATTCCGCTGCGGTTCGAACGCGTGCCCTCGAGCTTCACAATGAGCCAGTTTCCGGAAGGTTTGCGCGCCGATTTGAGCAGAGATGGCGGCTCGTTTTGGTTATTGATCAGGACTTCTACGGAACCGTCATTATCATAATCGCCAAATGCGGCGCCGCGTGCGGCGTGCCGCTCGAGGATCGCGGGGCCTGCGCGCTCCGAAACGTCTGTAAACGTCCCATTTGCATTGTTGCGGTATAGGATGGCGCGATCTTTGTAATGGATGTCGATTTTCAGGCGCTCGACTTCGGGAAAGGCATGGCCGTTGACGAGCAGCAGGTCTTTCCAGCCGTCGTTATCGAAATCAAAAAAGCCGCATCCCCAACCGACGAAACGGGTATTGTGAGCGAGTCCGGCAGCGATGGTGGCGTCGTCGAAGTCGGCGGCGCCGCGATTGTGATAGAGAGTCTCACGTTCGTCGGAGAAGTTGGTACGAAATATGTCAGGCTTGCCGTCGCCATCGTAGTCCGCGGCAGTAGCGCCCATCCCGGACATGGCTTTTCCGTTTTCATCGAAAGCTGTGCCGCGCAGAAGCCCTTCTTCGCTGAAGGTGCCGTCGCCGCGGTTGAGGTAGAGAAGCGATGGGGTCTGGTCGCAGGCGACGAAGATGTCGGTGCGGCCATCCTGATTGAAATCGCCGGTCAGGACGCCGAGGCAGTAGCTTTTATCCGGCTTGGAAATTCCCGATGCGTCAGAGACGTCAGTGAATGTTCCATTGCCATTGTTGCGATAAAGAATGTTGCGATCGAATGGCAAGCCGCGCGGGCCGCAGTTCACAGCTATGTCACGATACCAGCAATAGGGATTCTCGCCCGGCTTGGGGGTGGTGGCGAAATCGAATCTCACGTAATTGGCGACGAAAATATCCAGCCGCCCGTCATGGTCGTAGTCGAGAAATGCGCAGCCGGTGTTGTAGCGCACGCGGTCTTGCTGCAAGCCGGCCTTCGCGGTAATGTTTTCGAACCGCCGGCCGGCGATGTTGCGATATAACGCCAGACTACCCCAGGATGTGACGAGCAGATCGGTGAAGCCGTCATTGTCGAAATCACCGGCACAAACGCCCTGGCTCCAGCCGTCACTCGTGAGGCCAGTCTCCTTCGTCACGTCCGTGAAACGGCCGCTGCCCTCGTTTCGGTATAGACGGTTCGTGCCGCCGGGTCCGGAGAGGATGAAAATATCGAGTAGGCCGTCGTTGTTGTAATCGATAAAGGCGACGCCGCTGCCGGTGGTTTCAAGGATGTACTTTTTCGATTCGGTTCCGCCGTTGGGGAATGAATGGAGCAAGCCGGCATGCGCGGCGAGGTTGCGGAAATCGGGCAAGCCGGGAACATTCACGGCGAGCGAAGAGGCGGCCAGCAGGACAATCGTCTTCACTGTGGAGGAGCTTTTTCACCCAGTTTTTTGAGGAACTCGGTGAATTCGCCCTCGGGCGGGCGCTGCAACTTGTCCATTTCGGCCTTCTCGCGAAGCGCGTCCGCTGTCCGGCCTGCGTTGCGATATGCCAGCATCAGATTGTAGTGGGCCGATTCGTTGGCTGGCTGCAAATGCACGGCGCGCTCGAGCAACTGGATGGCGTCGTCGTAGCGTTTTCGGTTGGCACGCTCTTTGGCGAGCGCGAGCAGGGCTTCGGTGAAATCGGGGGACAGGGCGAGTGCCCGCTCGAAGCGCGGCGCAGCCTCCTCGGTTTTATTTTCGGTGAGCAAGATTTGACCCACTTCGTATTCGGCGGCGGCGTCACTTGGACTCAGTTTCAGCTCGGCCTCAAACTCCTTGCGGGCTTCATGCAAAGCATCCGGAGAATGAGACTGCATTAGCATTGCCCGGCCGAGCCGGAAGTGCAAATTGATGGCCGAGGGATTTTTCTGGATGGCTTTACGATATTCGGCGACGGCTTCTGGGTAGCGGCCCTGCACTTCGAAAATTTCCGCCGAGATCTGGTTCACGCGATAGGATGCCGGCGTTTTCTGATACATGCGAAAGACGACATCGTTCCAGGCCTTCATGTGTACGCGGGCGACTTCGTAGAGAACGTCGGCGTCGGACGGAAACTGCTTTTGCAATTCGAGAACGACGGGGAGCGCGGTATCCAGGCGGTTATGAGCCACGTGGCACTGCGCGAGCGCCAGCCCGGCCAGGCGGCGGAGCGTGGCGTCGGTGTTGTTGGTGAACAGGTTGGTCAGTTCACTGGTAACTGCGTCGCATGCGCCAGTCGCCGTGCGGGAGAGGGCGAGAAAAGTGCGTGCGTGGGCATCGCCGGGCTTCTGTTGCAAGGCCTGTTCCAGCGTGGCCGTTGCGGCGGCGTATCTGCCTTGGTGGAATTCTGCGATGCCCTGGGCGGTGGGGTCCTGGGCGAAGAGCAATGTCGCGAATAAAAAGAGGACGTAAGGCCTAGCGGAGATTGCCGAAAGGGGTGGCGCGCTGCCGGTAGTACCTGAATTGTATTCGATGCCTTTGGCGAATGGAAATGTAGCGCAGGGCGACGCGCATTTTGCGGGGACCTGCGGGTTTTTGCGGAAAATTGAGAAAAAAGCCGCAGGTCTTCGCCAAACTGCGGCGGAGCCCTGCACTACAGGAATCGTGACCGGCACAGTCGAAGGTAGGATGGGCGGTTCAGTCCAGGGTTTCAATCGTCGGCAAAGCCCAGGGTGCGATGGTCGCGCGGGATTAGTGGCCGGCATCGTCTAAGACCAAGTCGAGGTTGCTGAAGCGTTGGCGCATGCGGCCCTCGAACAGACGGAAGCTGACGAGCGGGGGCGCACCGGGTGCAATTTTGGGTGGAGGCGCAAGGCGTTCCGACGGTGGAGTGGCGATCTCCATCACGCGGCCCGAGTCCGCCACATTTTTTGTCAGCCGCTCCACTTCGCCGGCCGCCAGCAGAGCGAAAAGTAATAGCGGTGTCACAGATTCATCCAGTCTTTCATGGAATGAAGGCTCTCGCACGCTCCGCGCTACAATAAATAATCATATGGCTGAAAAAGAGAAACCGGCGAAGGAGCCGATGCCTCCGCTCAATGTGTGGCTTCCCGCGGTGGCGCTGGGCTGGTTCGTACCGGGAGGCGGGCATTTGCTACTGAAACGACGCGGCCGCGCCATTCTATTGGGCGTCTCGATTACTTGCATGTTCGTGCTCGGACTGCTGATGCGCGGCGCGATGTTCAAACCGCAGTCTGGCGATATCCTGACGATCCTCATTAACTGGGGAGGATTCGTTGGCGATATTGCGTCCGGCATTTTGTACCTGCTGACTACCTGGCTCGGGTACGCGCAACCTGATATGCCCGGCGCCGTCCACGATTACGGCACCAAGTTTCTAGTGACGGCGGGCCTGCTGAATGTCCTGGCGATGGTGGATGCCTACGAAATCGCCGGTGGGAGGAAAAGCTGATGCCAAACATGAGCCTTTCACATTTTGAGGCATCCTTTCTCTTCGCGCTTTTTACTTCGGTGGTTCTAGGTGTAGTGACCAAGCGAACGGACAAAGAGCGGCTGCATTATGGCGTGTATGTTTTCGGGTGCTTCATTGTCGCTCTGTTTGGAATCGGCTGGCTGATGTATTTCGGCCACCGATAAGCAGAGAAATGCGCACAGGCAGGAATGCCAGTGCCACGTTCGTCACCACCCCATCTTGGCCATTCGGTCCAGGATTAAGGTGCTGTATTCGTTCATGCGGGCGGGTTTGCGGCGCAGCGGCGATGGAAGAATGGCGGCCAGCCGCGCTGCCTCGTCGCGATCGATACGCGCGGCCGGAATCTTGAAGTGATACTGGGCGGCGGCCTCGGCGCCGTAGACGCCCGGTCCCCATTCCACGACATTCAAATAGAGCTCGAGGATGCGGCGCTTGTTAAGGGTGACTTCCGCCGCGGGCACGAGCGTGAACTCGACGCCCTTGCGGACAAAGGATCTGCTGGTCGAGAGGAAAAGGTTCTTGACTAGCTGCTGGGTGAGCGTAGATGCGCCCCGCAGCCGCCCGTCTTCCTGCTGTTCTTCGACGGCATTGCGCACCTCCACCCAATCGAAACCGCGATGCTGGTAGAAGCGGCTGTCTTCCGCGGCGATGACAGCATGCTGAAGAGCCCGCGAGATACGGTCGAGCGCGACGAAGACGTATCGCTTGCGATAAGGGGTCCTGTGAATCCAGGATTGCACGCGGCGCTCGGCCTGAACTGCGGTGAAGGGCGGATTCAACCAGCGCAGGGCGATGAGGCCGAGCCATGTGAAGGCGTAGAACGCCGCGATACACAACAGGACAATCCGCAGCACACGATAGAGAATGCGACGGGGCGGCAGGCGCATTTTTTGAGGAACAGCGACCATTTTGATTAGGATACAAGTCTAAGAAACGCGTGCTGATGGGAGTGTTAGGAAACCGGGCCGGGCGTGCCCGGCACGATTTCTAGCCAGCCGGAAAGCCCGGCATAAATTAAGTGCTACGATCTACGATTATGCGTAGGGCAGTCCTTCTCTCCCCAATTTTTCTGTGCGCGGCGGCTACGCCCGCGGCGCCACAAACGGTCGAAGAGGCTAACACCAAGGTCTCCAGACTGATCCCACTAACCGTCGACGCCGGTGCACCGCTGCGCATGTATTTGACCAAGCGCCTTACAAAACGCCTGAACGAACCGGTGCATGCCAGGCTCATCGAACCGATTTTCGCGTTCGATCGCGAAGTGATTCCGGCCGGGACAGAGGTTCTTGGGCGAGTCAGCCGCCTTGTACCCGCGTCGAAATTTGCCCGCATGATGGCGATCATCGGAGGCGATTTCACGCCATTGCATCAGGCGCGGGTGGAGTTTACAACACTCACATTGCCGGACGGGCGGCAAATGGCGCTCCACACAGTCGAAACGACCCCTCTGACCAGCATCTATTCGCCTCCGCGGAAGAAAGCAAAACCTCAGAAGGCGAAAAAACAGGCGGGAAGCGGCGGCGTTCTCGGCACTGGCAAGCAGGAAATCCAAAAGCAGATCAACGCCGCAGTCAACTCGCGGACACAAGGTGTGGCAGACATCGTAAGAGGGCCGGACAAGCGGGAGCGCCTGGAAGAGTATCTGCTCATGAAACTTCCTTATCGCCCGCAGTGGGTCAGGAAAGGAACGCGGTTCGATGCGGACCTTCGAGAGCCTTTGCAGTTCGGCAGCGCCACCTTGAGCGCCGAAATGTTGCGGATATTAGGCTCGACTCCGCCATCGGATAGCGTTGTACACGCGCGTCTCGTCACTCCACTGAATTCGAGCCTGGCGAAGCAGGGGGAGAGCGTTCAAGCCGTCATTTCACAGCCCTTGTTTTCGGCCGATAAGAAACTGATTTTGCCGGAAGGCACGCACCTGATCGGCGGCGTCACGATGGTGCATCGGGCCCGGTGGTTCCATCGCGGCGGTCAACTTCGCTTCAACTTCCAGCGGGTCGAATTACCTGCCGCCTTCGCACCTGCGGCAGTCGCCGATGACGGTGCTGCGGCCGGGAAAACGACATTAGCCTCGCTCGAAGCAGCAGAATCGAGCGGTAGCACGGCCATCAAAGTGGACAAAGAAGGTTCCGTGAAGGCCGTCGAGCCGAAAACGCGTTTCATTGCTCCCGCCATTTCCGTTCTGATCGCCGCAAAGTCGCTTGATAACGACCGCGAGCGGGAGCGCACGGGGAGCCCCGACGCGAACGTGAGCGGCCGGACCCTGGGGGGCGCTTCCGGATTTGGCCTTTTGGGTGCTGCCGCGGCGCAAGCCTCTCGAACCGTGGGCAGCGTGCTGGGTTTCTATGGAATGGCGTGGTCCGTTTACTCGAATGTCGTGGCACGCGGCGCAGAAGTCGAATTTAAAGATAATGCGGCGGTAGATATTCGCTTCGGCTCACGTGCCCCGGCGCAGCCTTCCAAATTCAGGCAAATCCTGGCGCCTGTGGCTCGAAGCGAAGCTGTAGCCGAGCCGTGACCGCGGTACGCCGGCCGCAACTTAAACGGCTTGGAGTCGCGCCTGCTGGACCATCTCGATCAACACGGCTCGGGCGGCATCACTATTTCTTACTTCTCGCAAAAAAGCCACTCTCCGGCCGTGCATTCTGTCGCCGGTCTTCAGGCGGAGATGGAAGCCCAGGCGATCGACGGCGGTCATGGCAGCTTCGTCGGCAGCCTCGCCTGCAAACTGGCGGGCAATCAACACGAGCGCATCGGCGTGATCTCTATTCATGTGCTGGATGATTCCCGGCGCAACCTCGGCGAGAGGATCAGGAAGAGCGCTTCGGTAGTCCCCGGCTGAGATCCATCCCATCACGCCAAAGCCTCCGATGAAGTAGATGTCCGCGACCTCCAGCCGGTAATATGCAAAGTCGGTGTAGTCCTGCCAGTATTTTGCGTTCTCATGCCGCGAGAGATACAGCTCTCGAACCTCCGCCGCGGGTGCTTCCGTAACGGGGCCCAAGAGCGTCAGGCGGGCAGCGCCCAGGGGATCGCCGGAAATGTCCGGCTGCGTAATAAGCAGGCTGGCGCGCGCATCCTGCTGCAGGTTTTGGGTATGCATCGCCATGCTGCTGACGAAAAAGGTTGGACGGCCAAGTTCATCGGCCGCATAGGGCATCATGGAGCCGAAGGGGAATCCGGGAACCTTTCGCGAATGCGTCGACAGGCTGCCGATGCGGCCGAGTGAGGCGAGCGTGCGCGCACGTTCGGCGAGCGACGGCTCGGGAACATCTGGAGGCGCTGGTCCCGTGCCTGCGTGTTGTCGGGTAGTCACGGTTCTATAGTAGCGAAGCGAAGATCAGTCCGGAGAGCCGTAGAATGGAAGCGCCGGGGATATCTGTGGCACACAAAACGCCTAAAGGCCTTCTGAAAGGCTCCAAACTGACGCGCAGCCACACCACCGTCATCGAGGCTGCTATCCCTGCTGTGACCGCTGCGAAAGAGTCTCCTAGCGTTACCAAGATTGTCATCGGCGTCATCAAGCCCACGAAGACAGGCCAAATACACATCAAATTCACGCCGATTCAGGCGGGGTTGCGGATGCAGGTCCGGGGAAACAGCGCTGTCCAAATTTTCTTTGTCTATACTGACCGGCCTGATGATGTGATGCGCGAGATTACGCGGAAATTTGAAGAGCGTTAGCACCTGCGGCGGCGACGGGTGACACGGCGGCCGATGGTATGGCATGCTGATGTGGGATGGGCACAGGAGAACCGGATGCCGGAATCGAAGCTCGATTTACTGCAAGGCACTCTCGACTTGATGGTGCTGCAAACGCTGGCAGCAATGGGCCCGCTGCATGGGTACGGAATCGCGCGACGCATTGAACGGGTAAGCGATGATGTGATTCTGCTGAACCAGGGGACGATCTACGCTTCTCTGGTGCGCCTGCTGCAGCGTGGATGGCTCTCTGCCGAATGGGGCGTCTCCGATAACAATCGCAAGGCCAAATTCTATTCCATTACAAAAAGAGGCCGTAAACAGCTTGCCCAGGACGCCGCCTATTGGCAGCGACTCTCGAGCGTAATGGGCCGCGTGCTCGCCCTGCGGGAAGAAGGCGGCCACTGATGATCGATTCGCTTCGCCACGCACTCAACCGTGTCCGCGCCTTTTTGGGCAAGCAGCCTATCGATCAAGACCTCGAGGCCGAGATCCACTCACATCTCGGGTTCGCGATTGAAGAAAACCTTCAGCGCGGCATGTCAGCGGATGAAGCTCGGCGGCAGGCGCTCGCGCGCTTTGGCGGCGTCGAGCAGGCCAAGGAGGAGCATCGCGAAACGCGCGGCCTACCTTTGCTCGATATCCTGCTGCAGGACCTGCGCTACACTTTGCGCGCACTGCGCCGGGATCGGGTGTTCACAGCCGTTGCCGTGTTGATTCTGGCTTTAGGGATTGGCGCCAATGTCACGGTTTTCAGCGTGGTCAATACCCTCCTGCTGCGTCCGCTTCCCTTTCGGGATCCACAGCGGCTTGTCTGGCTTGCCGCAAATCAGGGGAAAGGCGGCCTCTCCGCCGTAACCTATACGGTGGATGCTTTTGAGGAGTTTCAGCGCCACAACCATTCTTTTCAGGATGTGACGAGCTACCAAACTTTTTTTAATTCCATCCAGTACAAGCTGACGGGATACGGCGAGCCACAGCCCGTGTTCGGTGTTCAGGTGGCCGGCAACTTTTTTCCGATGCTCGGCGTCCAGCCGGCGCTGGGGCGACTCTTCTCTCGTGAAGAATGCCAGAAGGGCGGGAGGCCGGTGGCGCTATTGAGCTACCCCTTCTGGCAGCGGCAGTTCGGGGCGAATCCCGCTATCGTTGGCCATGCGATCACGCTGAATGACCAGACAGTAACCATTGTTGGCGTGGTCCCGAACACATTCGATTTTGGCTCGATCTTCTCGCCTGGATTGAAGGTGGATTTTTATGTTCCGGCGATTATGGATTTCTGGCGCACGTGGGGAAATACGCTTGCGCTGGTTGGCCGGCTCAAGCCCGGAGTGACGCTGGCCCAGGCGCAGGCGGAATCGAATATCCTCTTCCCACAGATCAAAGCCGCACACCCGGAATGGTACGAAAACTATCTGGCAACAATGACCGACCTGAAGGGCTATGTGAGCGGGAAGCTGCGCCGTTCGCTGATCGTGCTCTGGTGCGCAGTAGGTCTTATTCTGCTCATTGTCTGCCTGAATCTTTCGAATCTGTTGCTGGCGCGTGCTGCCGCGCGAAGCAAAGAGTTCGCCTTGCGCAGGGCGCTCGGAGCCGGGCGAGGCCGGATCATTCGCCAGCTTCTCACCGAGAGCCTGATTTTGTCCGGCATCGGCGGAGTGCTAGGTTTGTGCTTTGCTTTTAGCGTTACCTTATATCTTGCTCATCAAGGGTCGATTGCGCTGCCCCTGCTCAGCAGCGTAAGAGTGGACGGAAGCGCGCTTGCCTGGACGGTGCTGATTGCAGTCTTTGCCGCAGTCCTGTTCGGTGTCGTTCCGGCCTTCAAAATTTCCGGCGGCAACCTGCAGCAGGCCCTCAAAGACAGCGGCCACGGCATGAGTCAGGGGAAAACGCATGAGGGTCTGCGCGCGGCGCTGGTCATCTCGGAAGTCGGGTTGGCATGCGTACTGTTGATTGGCGCGGGTTTGTTGCTGCGCAGCTTTCTCCGGGTGCTCGACGTGGATCTGGGATTCCAGCCAAGCCGCGCTGCCGCCATCAAGGTCGATTATGACGATGGAGGCAAACCGGCGCGGCGCGGTGCGATTCTGCAAGAAATATTGCGGCGCGTCAGCGCGATTCCAGGAATCGAATCTGCCGGAATCGCAGACATGCTTCCCCTCGATCGCAATCGAAGCTGGGGTTTCCAGGCAAAGGGAAAGGTGTACGGCAAGGGGGAGTTGCAGGGAACGCTCGTGTATGTGGTCACGCCGGGGTACCTCGGCGCTATGGGAATGCATTTGCGCGAGGGCCGCGACTTCAGCTGGCACGATACGGCCGACAGCCAACGCGTCGTCATAATCAATCAAGCAGCGGCCCGCTATCATTGGCCGCGGGAAGATACTGTTGGACGCATCTCCCTGGTAGGCGACCGCGAGACACGCGTGATCGGCGTCATCTCGGATGTTCGTGAAAGCAGCGTGGAAGATGCATCCAGCCCGGAGATGTATCTGCCTATGACCCAGGCAGATCCGGAAGGGGCGGACCTCGTCGTACGTACCCGGCTTCGACCCGAGGCGCTCCAATCGAGCGTGATGGGAACACTACGTGCGATGAACCCTGGGCAGCCCGCGACGGAATTCCGGCCGATCCAACAAATTGTGGATCATGCGGTATCGCCCCGACGCTTCTTTGTGCTGCTGGTCATGATTTTTGCGGCGCTGGGCCTGATTCTGGCTTCGCTGGGGATTTACGGCGTGATCTCGTATTCAGTCACGCGGCAGACGCAGGAGATTGGCATCCGCATGGCGCTGGGCGCAACTCAGGGACGCGTGCAGCTTGGCGTAATCGGAAAAACACTGCGATTAGTGCTCATTGGGATAGCTGCAGGATTAGCTGCATCCATCGCGGTTGCCAAACTGATTGCATCGCTTTTGTTCAAGACTGCTCCGACAGACCTGATTACGTTTTTGGGCACGATTGTTTTGCTGGGCCTGGTAGCGGTCTTTGCCGGATACATCCCGGCTCGGCGCGCCTCGCGGATCGATCCGATGAATGCGCTGCGCGGCAATTGAGGAGAGGTGTTCCCCGCTATTGCTAGTTGACGTCGAAATTCACGGTGTATGTCTTTTCGACGGTCCCCGCAACATCTTTTACGGTTGCCTTGAATACATAAGATCCAGGATCGAGCGCAGGGTTGTTATTCATGACTGGCGGACCGGGTTGAAACACAGGCCCTTCCAGGCAGGCGAAGGCTCCGGGAGAGTTTTTGCACAGACTCACCACCGCCGTGAACTCCATCTGGCTTGTCCGCCCGTCCGATGCGCGTGTTGTGCCGGTGATCGAGTATTGCTTCGCATCAAATTCTATCGGAATGCTGGCCCGTATCCGGCGGTCCGGCGTGATTTCCAGCGTGACTTTTGAACCGGGCTCCTGAGACACAAAGATCCCGTGCGGCTGAGATTGCTGACTCCCGCCTATTTCCTTTTCATGAGGGTCCATCGTCATGCGGAAGTCGCCTGACCTGGTTTTGTCTACAAATTCAAGAATGATGTTGTTTCCCAAGCCTTCTATATAACGATAGCGCCACTGTTCGAATGGGAATGTCGAGGCGACGCCGCCGCCATCTGCTGCAGGACGTTCATAGGCGCCGCCGGAAGGATGGGAGTCGATTTCATTCGGCGGCCCCCACATGATATAAATTCGGCCGCGGTCGCTCTTCCAGCCGGCAAGGTTAGTAGCGCCGAAATGGTCGTTGGCATAAAGGATGCGCTGGTAATGTTCTTCTTTGAATTCGTTTTCGGAAGTGCCGGGCGTCGGGTCGCGGACCAACCAGAACTGTTCGATAAATTGCTGGCGCTCGGCATCGGATTGGAGGAGTTTAAATGCGGCTCGCTCCTTGTTGGTAATAATGTATGCGACATCCTCGTTGAGCCATTTCGTATAGGGAGTAACGAGTGGAAACGGCGCGGGTGGTTGCTGCACTTGCGCCAACCGTTTCAACGGTGATTTTGAGGCCGGCATCTGCCAGCCAGCCAAGACCAGGGCAGTCGTGAGGGTCAAAATTCCAAGGGAGAAGACGGGCATCAGACCTGCGCGCGGACTTTCCGGTTTATAAAGCAGACGTCGAATTCGTTTCACGAGATTTCCTCCTGTAGCTGCCAATGCGGCCTCGCGCACGGTGCAGCGGTTTTGTTCCAATGCGGTGAGGGCCGCGGCGTATTCATGCGCGTCCCCATTCATGGCAACGACGAAATCGTCACAGCAGTTCTCGCGCTCGGCGCGGATTAATCCGGAGATCCACCACGCGGCCGGGTGATAGAACAAAAGACTCTCCAGGGATGTCAGCAGCAGGTTGACCAGATAGTCATAGCGGCTGATGTGCGCCAGCTCATGGAGCAAAATCGATTCGACCTGCCCGGCCGGAAGACCCACGAGCAGGCCCACCGGCATCAGAATCACGGGACGCACATAGCCAATGACTACCGGTACGTCGGCCAGGCATGATTCAAAGAGCACGACCGGACTGGAAAGCCGAAGACGCGCGGCAAGCTGATCGAGTCGCTGCTGCCAGAAGTCGGGTGCATAACACACGCCTGCCCTACGGAGACGCTGTGCAGCGATCCAGCTTGCCAAGGTGCGCAAGTGAAACACCAGGACGCCCGCGACCCAGAAAGGGACAAGCCACGGCAGAAAATCCGTCAGGCTTCGCGAGATTGCTGACTTTCTTCCGAGCGATTGTTCATCCGAACCGTGCACCATGGGACGAATGACGGCGGTCGCTGCACCCTGGGTCCGTTGCGGCATCAGATGGACGAAGGTCAGGCCAAAGGCCGCAAGCATAGTGAGCATTCCCAGGCATGCGGCGGTATATCGGGCGCGCGAAGAGCGAATGATGCAGAGCGCACCTGCCAGAACCAGCGCAAGCAGCGCCCCCTCCCACACAAAGTGAACGAGCGTCCAGCCGATGGCCATCGCCCCCGGCGTGCCTACCCAGCTTTCGATAAAAGTCATCGCGCCCCCTTTTCATAGTCGTCAAGCAGCCTGCGCAGCTCGGTTAGTTCCTTTTTCGAGGCCTTACGGGCGGAAAGCGCGCCCATCATCAGGCTCTTAGCGGATCCATTGAACGCGCGCTGCAGCAGATCGTCCGCGAGTTGCCGCTGCGTCCATTCGGGCGGCCGCGCGGGTTCGTAAATGTGCGCCCGTTGCTTCACATTGCGGCGCACCAGACCTTTATCCGCCATGATCTGCATGAACTTCAGCACGGTGCTGTATTGGGCCGGCTTGCGGCGAATGATGGCCTCGTGCACTTGTCGAACCGTGCTCGGTCCGCGGCTCCAAAGCACGGTAAGGATCTCGAGCTCAGCGTCCGTAGGGCGGGGCGGGTTCTCTGGCATGTACGAACATATTACTACGAAAAATTTACTACTTCAAGTCTTTTCAAGTAATGTGAGTCGAAGGAGTATAGTGATTTCCATGATTGGACGTCCAGAGACAGTCGAAGCCGCTCCTTACTATTTCACTTACATTAACCAGGTCATGGGCGACAATGCCCTTGGTATTATCGAGAGCCAATTGGAGGAGTCGGTGGCCTTTTTCTCAGGAATTTCCGAAGAGAATTCTCTGTACCGCTATGAGCCGGAAAAGTGGAGCATCCGGCAGGTGCTGAACCATGTCACGGACACTGAAAGGGCTTTTGCGTTTCGCGCTCTCTGGTTCGCCCGGGGCTTCGAGGCGCGCCTGCCAAGCTACGACCAGAACGTCGCGGTATCGGGTGCGGGAGCTGACAGAATCGCCTGGGCCGCGCATGTCGAGGAATTCCGCCGCGTGCGCCTCTCCACGATTTCACTTTTCCGTAATATGCCTGGCGAGGCATGGACGCGAAGCGGCATCGCCAGCGACAATCCCTTCAGCGTGCGCGCCCTGGCCTTCATCATTGCGGGGCACGTGACGCACCATGTGACTGTCTTGCGCCAACGATATTTGACGAGAACGCCGTAGCTTGCCCGAGATCGCCTTTTCGGCGGAGTGTTACCCGGGCTCCCCTTCGCTATTGAAAGGCCACCACGTATCGCCGGAAAGCAGATCGATGCCTTTTTTTGTTATGTAGAAGTACGTTTGGAAATCCGTCTCGATGACGTCAAGCGGCGGCATGCCCTGGAGTTCTGTAGATGGTTTTGTCGAAGACAACAGATATGCTTTGGCCAGCCCATCCCGGGTCAGCCCACCCAGTGCCTCGACGATGTCGGAGCGCTCAATAGTTAACCCAACGGCTGCCCCGCCTTCAGCAACTTGACAGAGGATCAGCTGGTCCACGTTCTCGTAGTCGTCAGCAATCGTCCTTAAGACCAAACGTCGGACAAGGTCACTTCGGTTCACATCGTTATTCCAACACTTGCGTGACGGTCCGTCCAGAGAAGAGCTTGCCGGCCCAAAGCGCCGACGGGGATCAGCGAAGGGGCGCAAGCTATCGGCCCTCAGTTTGACATGCCCTATCCCAAATGAAATCCTGAGGGCGTCCTCTAACGAGATGGAATCCAACGCATCCTTTTGGGAAGCTGTACTTGGCGCAGCCGCTTCGCTGCGATCCAGCAAGCTGCGCAGCTTCCTCACGCTGCTGGGTATCATTCTCGCCACCACTACCTTGATTGCAGTCATGGCCGTGATTAACGGCATGAACCACTACATTGCCGAGAACGTGTCCGACATGGGCGCCGATGGTTTCCGCGTGCAGCGGATGGTGATGATTGGCGAATTCGATCCCAAAAAGTATCTCGAGATGCAGCGGCGCAACCCAGAGCTGACCCGCGAAGAATACGATTTTTTGAAAAGCCATGCCACCATGCTGCAGGATATCGGCATGGAGACGGACCGCCAGGGAAAGGTGCATTATGGCAGCGAGCAGGTGGACGGAGTGGAGATCGATGGCGTCAGTTCTAATATGTCGTCACTCGCCAATGTGCAGGTTGCGGCCGGACGCTTCATCAGTGAAGTCGAAAATCAGCGTCGCCAGCAAGTCGCGTTCGTCGGTAGCGATATCCAGCAGAGGTTTTTTCCTAGCGGCAACCCACTGGGAAAGACTTTAGTGATCGAAGGACGTCCTTTCGAGATTGTGGGCGTGGCCAAGGCGAAAGGCAGTGTATTCGGCAACTCCCTCGACAACTTCGCCATGATTCCTGTCGAGACCTATTTCAAGATATATGGCGCGCGCAAAGGAGTTGGTTATCGCGTCCGCGCGTTCGATCCAGCCTACCTGTTTCGCGCGCAGGATGAGGTCCGTATGCTGCTGCGCTCTTTTCGACACCTCGGACCGAAACAGGAAGACACGTTCGCGATCTTCTCGTCAGATTCGCTGGTTTCCGCATGGGACAGGATTACTGGCTCTATTGCCGCAACGGCTGTCGCGGTAGTATCGGTCTTCATGGTGGTGGGCGGAGTGGTAGTCATGAATATTATGCTGGCGGTAGTGACTGAACGGACGCATGAGATAGGAATTCGCAAAGCGATTGGGGCCCGGCGCGTCGACATTCTCCGCCAGTTCCTGGTGGAGTCTTCCATGCTGGCGGGGATCGGCGGATTGATCGGGGTGTGCCTCGCATGGACGGTCGCGCTACTGGTCCGGAGCGTTACGCCTGTCCCGATGGCGGTGCCGCTCTCCGCGGTTGTGATTAGCGTGGCGCTCTCCGCCAGCGTCGGACTGTTCTTTGGCATTTATCCGGCGCAACGGGCGGCGAAGCTCGATCCCATCGAAGCGTTACGGGCGGAAAAATGACGCGCGAGACTTTATTCTCGGGCGTAGGCATGGCGCTCGATACCATCCGCGGCCACAAAATGCGAGCCATCCTGACGGTGTTGGGCGTGATTATCGGTACAGGCGCGGTGATCGGAGTCGGATCGATTTTAGCGGGGCTAGACGGCGCCATCACCAACATATTGAAAAGCTTTGGACCGAACACACTGGTTGTATTCAAATTCAAGATTGGGGTGCGCACCGGTGACCTCACGCCCGAGGAAATGCGGCGCAAGCCCCTCAGCTACGCAAATGCTCAAGCTATCTCCGAACGATGTCCCGGCGTGCAACACGTAAGCCCGTATTTATTCCCGGACTGGCATCAGCTCCACCGGGCGCGCCACAAAGGCAATGACATCTACCGGGTCGATCTAGGGGGCACCGAAGAAGGCTATGCCGCCGGCGGCACGGTTATGAAATTTGGCCGATTCTTCACCGACTTCGAGAGCCGCCACCACATGCCGGTCGCGGTAATCGGAGAAAACGTGCAGAAGGCGTTTTTCGCCAACGAAGATCCAGTGGGCAAATGGATTGACGTGGACGGCCACCAGTTCGAAGTGATCGGCGCCATGGAGCGCCCCGCGGCATCATTCCCGGGCAGTCAGGATCTGCGTATTCTGTTCCCCTATTTCACCATGCAAAAGCTGTTCCCCAACGCGCGCGAGAACATGTTGATTGTGATTGCGCGGCCGGGCATGATGACGCAGGCCGAAGACGAGGTGCGTACGGTCTTGCGAATCGAGCGCCGGGTACCTAACAACCAGCCCGACAGTTTTTCGATTTCGACATCGCAGCAGATGGTGGAGGACTTTCATAAGGTCACCGCGATGGTCGCGCTGGTGGTAGTTGTCCTCAGCTCGATCGGTCTCCTGGTAGGTGGCATTGGAGTCATGAACATCATGCTGGTTTCGGTGACCGAGCGCACGCGCGAGATTGGCATCCGCAAAGCTATCGGCGCGCGGCGCAGCGATATCGTCCTGCAGTTCCTGACGGAAGCTGTGGTGCTAACCGGTCTTGGCGGCATGCTGGGTATGTTCTTCGGTTGGTTGGTGTCGCTCGCGGCAAGATTGGTATTTCCAAGTCTCCCCACGGCCGTACCCATGTGGGCACTGGTGTCGGGGGTGGTGGTATCTGTCGGGGTCGGGCTCTTTTTCGGAATCTGGCCGGCTACGCGGGCCGCGCGTTTAGATCCCGTAGTGGCGCTACGGTATGAATAAGCTCTACAACAGCGGACGGAGAAGCCTTGCTAACCGCTTGCTCGCGCGCGCAGCTCAGTAACGGCGCGAACCTACAGGTCTGGGAAATGGCCGGGCATGCCCGGCCACCACGAATGCTGGGCATGCCCGGCCAGATTTAGGAAATGCAATGAGTGACTTGGCGAACTGGAAAGTCCACGGTCCCGTCCATACACTACGCACCGAATTTGCCGAGTGGGATCTCAGCCTCGAACAGTTGCAGGCTTCGCGGCATTGCAACTTAGTCCGCTTCCATCCCGATGGGAGGATCAGCGAAAGCGAGGCCTACAATCCGGACGGGTCTATCGCGCGATCCAGCTATGTGTACGACGCAGCGGGGCGGATGCAAGAAACACGCTTCGAGATGAACGGCGTTGCAACCAGCAAAGGCATCTACTACTACGATGAGCACGGTCGACTGACACGCGTCGTGAGCGTGGATCAGGGTGAAATAGAGCGCGAATCAGAATCCTACAGTTATAGCCAGGACGGCGAGAAGACAAAGTTGTATTTTATTCCGCAGCAGGAACCTAATGTCATGTTTGGATACGGGATCGAGGGCACAACGCAAGCGTACAGCGCACCCGGCGCCGCGACAGTCACGACTCGATACAACGAGCATGGGCAACCTGGCGAGGTCCTATTCTGTGACGATGGTCAGCGCCTTCTAAGGCGTGTGATCTTCACGAGAGATAGTACGGGACGGCTAATCAGAGAGGAGATGCATTTCGGCGAACAGATTCCGTTCCCGGGAATGGAGAAGGAACTTGAGAATGCATCGGCGGAGGATCGCGAACGTGCGGTGGCGATGATTGCTAACCTATTTGGCGCCAAGAAAGTAATGTCGAGCACGACTTATTCCTACGATACGAAAGGCCGTCTCATCGAGCGGCGCATGCGCACGGGTCAGCTTAGCGATCATCGCTCCACATTTTCCTACGACGATCACGACAATCCGATCGAAGAAGTCAGTGAAGACAACTCACGCGAGATGCAGATGGATGAGGCAGGGAAGCTTCACGTCACGAAAGAAAACTCGCATAAACAGGATGTACGTTTTGAATACACGTACGACGCCCGGGGGAACTGGACAGAGCGAATTGTATGGAGCCGCTGGGAGTTGTACCCGAACTTCGAGCGTTCGAATACCGAGCGGCGGGAGATCACGTACTACGCGGGCTAACTGCGTTTGACGTTTAGTCCGAGCCTGAACGGCTTGTCGCGGGAGAAATCGGGGCCGATCCGCCCTGGTGATTGCCGAAATGGCGCTAGCGCTTGGGTTGCTGGCCGGCGCCGGCCTGCTGATCCGGACCTTCGTGGCTAGGAGGGCGATCAGTCGCGGCTTCGACGAACAAAATGTACTCACCCCGCAGCCGGGGTCGTGCTAATTAACCGGGCTATGCTGAAGAAATACTGGCAGCGAATAGACGCCAATCCGATTGGAGAATTCATCACGATCGGCAAAGGGATGGGCCAGGGTATGGAGGAGTTGCCGACACAAATCATCGGAGTGGTGGCGGCCTCTTCCGCTCGCAGCCAGTTCTATATGCCGCTGCTCACAATTTTTGCCGCATGGCTTTGGTCTTGGCGGCGGTCGGTCTCTATGGTGTGATGGCTTACCCGGTGGAGCAACGAAGCGAGGAAGCCGGCGTCCGCATGGCTTTGGAGCCGGCCCTAGGGACGTGCGACACATGGTTGTTTTGCAGGGACTGCGTCTCGCGCTCGTGGGAATTTCCATCGGGATTCCAACGGCCATCGCTCTGACGCGCGTCACGGTGAGCGTGATCTTCGGCATTCAGAACTCGGACCCTGTCGTGTTGGGAGCGGTTGCTTTGCTGCTCAGCGGTATTGCGTTGCTGGCCGCTTAGGTCCCGTCACTCCGTGCCACCCGTGTAAACCCAGCTGACGCGCTACGATGCTGAACTCTACAATGCCAACGTTAAGGGTTCTATTTGGTAATGATCTTTTGTCGCTTAAAGAAGTACGCTGGATAAGTCTGTGTCACCACGGGCCTCGGTTTAGAGTTATCGTTACCTCGTTCCTCGTTTCTGTAGATGTAGGGCATCACGCTGACCAACTCCCACCCTTGATCCGCGAGAGCCTCTAATTCGTGCTGTTCTACGTGTCGGTATTGTCCAGGCGACGTCTCCCGTGGGAACACGGACTTTACTTCATACGGGGGATGGTCAGCGTAGCGGCCTCGCTGCTGCGCCCATAACATTACGGCAGTGGTCACGCAGAACGCGACCACCAGAGCGCTTCGTGTCATCGTCAAAGATTTACGATCCACCGG
>Ga0070681_10001396_pt1 | contig 21186 bp, 25 predicted proteins | sample KBSC83BmetaG_FD_65650 | JGI IMG/M metagenome (GOLD analysis project Ga0070681, IMG submission 65650) | Corn rhizosphere microbial communities from Kellogg Biological Station, Michigan, USA - KBS C8-3B metaG | ecosystem: Host-associated > Plants > Roots > Rhizosphere | place: USA: Michigan... | reverse complement strand
CTCGGCTCCGGCGGCGGCATTGACGTGCTGCTCTCCGCACGCCGTGTTGGCCCTGCCGGCAAAGCCTACGGTCTCGACATGACCGATGACATGCTGGCCCTCGCCCGCGAGAACCAGAAGAAGTCCGGCCTCGAAAATGTCGAGTTCCTGAAAGGCGAAATAGAAAACATTCCCCTGCCCGACAACTCCGTCGACGTGATCATCTCCAACTGCGTGATCAACCTTTCCGGCGACAAGGACCGCGTTCTCCGCGAAGCCTTCCGCGTACTCAAGCCCGGTGGACGCTTTGCCGTTTCTGACGTAGTGGTTCGCGGCGAAGTGCCCGAAGAGATCCGCCGCAGCATGCTGCTCTGGGTGGGCTGCATTGCGGGAGCGCTCAGCGACACGGAGTACGAAAGCAAGCTGAAGAAGGCTGGCTTCCAGAAGATCGAGCTTGAGCCGACCAGGGTTTACAACGTGGAAGATGCTCGCGCCATGCTCGCCAGCCACGGCATTGACGTAGATGCGATCGCGTCGCAGGTCGAGGGCAAGTTCATGAGCGCTTTCGTGCGCGCGGTGAAACCCGCTGGCTGCTGCGCTCCTGGTTGCTGCGCCTGACAAAAGGAGCCGCACATATGAAAGGGATGTACAACGTCTTGTTTCTCTGCACCGGCAACTCCGCCCGTTCAATCCTGGCCGAGGCCATTATGAACCAGAAGGGCCGCCCGCGTTTTGTGGCGTACAGTGCGGGCAGTCATCCGAAAGGCGCTGTACATCCCGGAGCTCTGGCCCAGCTGGAGCGTGTCCATTTACCCACCGACAGCTACCGCAGCAAAAGCTGGGACGAGTTTGCTAAATCGGATTCTCCCCGCATGGATTTTGTTTTCACCGTGTGCGACAACGCCGCCAGCGAGGTCTGCCCCGTTTGGCCTGGCCAGCCTATCACGGCACACTGGGGCATTCCCGATCCGGCCGCGGTAGAGGGCAGCGAGGAAGAGATTCAGCGCGCGTTCCACAATGCATATCTCATGCTGGAACGCCGGATAAGCCTTTTTCTCTGCCTCCCTCTCAATAAGCTGGACAGCCTTGCCATCAAGAAGCAGCTGGACGAAATCGGCAGAAGCTAATGAATGTGAAAGGAACCATGAACACTGATCCAGCTTGCGCGAGTGCTACTGCCTGTTCTGTGACGGAACGGAAGCGCCTGGGCTTTCTTGATCGTTATCTGACAATCTGGATTTTTGCAGCAATGGCCCTCGGAGTCTGTCTCGGTCGTTTTTTCCCGGCAGCCACTGCCGTAATTGGACGCTTCCAATCAGGCGCCACGAATATTCCAATTGCAGCAGGACTGATCCTCATGATGTACCCGCCACTCGCAAAGGTCCAATATGAAAGGCTCGGGGAAGTCTTTCGCAATCGCAAGGTGCTTGGGCTCTCCTTGCTTCAGAACTGGGTGATCGGGCCGTTCTTGATGTTTGTCCTCGCCATCCTATTCCTTCGCGGCTACCCGGAATACATGACCGGTTTGATCCTGATTGGGCTGGCGCGTTGTATAGCAATGGTGATTGTGTGGAACGAATTGGCAAGCGGGGACACGGATTATGCCGCAGGTCTCGTCGCATTCAATAGCGTCTTTCAAGTCCTTTTTTACAGTCTCTATTCGTGGTTCTTTATTACGGTTCTTCCTCCCCTGCTCGGGCTGAAGGGCAGTGTTGTTGACGTGAGCATCAGTCAGATCGCGCAAAGTGTGTTCATATATCTCGGCGTGCCTTTTCTGGCGGGCATGGTCACCCGCTTTGTCCTGCTCCGGCTTAAAGGCCGCGACTGGTACGCCACGCAATTTATCCCGCGCGTAAGCCCGTTAACCCTCATTGCGCTTTTGTTCACAATCGTGGTGATGTTCAGCCTCAAAGGTAATCTGATAGTCCAGCTCCCGTTGGATGTTCTGCGGATCGCCATCCCGCTCCTGATCTACTTTGTGGCGATGTTCTTCGTCAGTTTCTGGATGGGGCGCCGCGTTGGTGCCGATTACAGCAAGACAGCAACTCTCTCCTTTACCGCCGCAAGCAACAATTTTGAGCTGGCGATTGCCGTCGCCGTCGCTGTTTTCGGAATGAACTCAGGAGTTGCGTTTGCCGCTGTCATAGGACCTCTAGTCGAGGTGCCTGTGATGATCGCTCTGGTGAACGTTGCTTTCTGGTTCCAGCGCCGGTATTTCGTTCGCCAGCCTCTTAATAGCGGCGTTCAGCCCGCCACCTGAGGCACAAATGCTCTGTTACGCCTCTGGCAGAATTCAGCTGCGAAGCCTAGATTGTCGTGCCGTGGACGGAAGAAACTGGGACAAGCTAACGGGCAATGTTGGGCTGGTTCTAAGCCAGAGAGATGGGTTCCCGGCCCCACAGAAAATAAGTACGCTATTCAGCGAAAGTCTAATCGCTGTTGCGTTTGGAGGACTCCCGGCCGCCAGATTTGCGCTTTTCCGGTTTTGAAGCGGGCTTTTTCAGGCCAAGAGCGATATCGGCGAGTTCCAGGAAGCGGGCCCCGCTTTCCGGAGGCAGATTGCCGCCGGACTGAAAGCCACGATTGCCATCCGGTCCGCGCAGCGCCAGCCGCGGTGCTACCCACAGATCCGGATCTTCCTGCGGTAGCTTGGGCGTTCTTCTGCGCATAACCATAACGTGTTCCGATCGTGAGAGATGCCCATATCTTATCCCGTGCTGCTCGAGTGTCAACACCCGATGGTAACCTGTTGCATGTTCGTTTTGCGTTATGCGCCGGGCCCCCGGCGATTTGGAGGCAGCATTTGCCACCGCAGTTTAGATCCATGCAGCAGGTCATCATCCACGCGCCACTGGAAGCAGTGTGGGCGTTCAGCATGGATCTGGGCAGAATCCCGGAGTTCCATCCTCGCGTCTTCAAGGTTGATCTGATTGATGGAAAGGCATTGCGTGAACCAGGTGTCTCCTACCGATGCCATTTTTCCGGTGGAAAGCATAGCTGCATTGAGAAGGATATCGAAATCGTTCCCCTCGAAAAGATCGTCACCGTTTTGCCGGAGGACACCTTGGGTATAAGCACGGTTCTCTGCGATTACCGGGTGGAAACGAGTTTTCGCAGGCTTAGCAATGCTTCGACCAGCGTGGAAATCCGCCACTATTACTCGACGACGGGACTCAAAGCCAAACTCATCAACTTGATCGCGAAGGGGAAGATAGCCCGTGAGACTCAGGCGACATTGAATGCGGCCAAAGCGGCCATTGAGGCCGGCGCCCTCCAACATCGACGTTGAGTCGGTTCTAGTCAGCAGCTTTCGCCGAAGGAACCCATTCATCTTCTTGCTCCTGAACCTCGGCGAGTCTCTTCATTTCCGCAAGAATTTTATGCAGCTCCAGGGCAGCCCCGCGAAGCCGGGCGCAGTGGTCTCCCAGGTGCGGATATCTCATTTCCAGAAGGCCCATGCTTGCCGCCGCGGCGCCGAGCATGTCTCGTAGGGAACGAACCATCTGCCAGTCGGCATCGTTTGTAATGATTGTGTCAGCCCTCGCCATTTGCGGCGTGCTCCCGGCTCCGTGATGCGATGCCTACGCTTTCAGGAAAGGATGCATTTTGTCACGTCAAGTGGCGTAACTTGGCGCAGCTCTGATCAGCCGAAACTTGCGTTTATCTCTTCTGTGTTCATCAGTGCTCGTCCGTGGCAACCCTCTGTTCCTTTTTGTCCTTGTGGAAGCGGTTTGGCTCCGGCTCAGCCGCTGCGGTTCAAAGCTGCGCCTCAGCGGCCTGTGCCGGCTTCGCTGGCTAGAGCGAGTTCAGGAATGCTACCAGCGCATTCTTCTGCTGGCCGGTGAGAAAGCGGTAATTGTTGATCACGAACGTTGCTTCGCCGCCATGGCGAAGGATGGCCTCATTACGGGTCCCCGAAAGCAGGTCATGCATCAACCGGCTCTTCGTGCGCAGCCCCCACAGCGGCGGCGTGCGTAGTTTGTTGGCAGTGTTCTGTGGTCCGTTCTGCACAATTCCGTCGCCGGTGCCCACGTTATGCAGCAGGAAGTCGCTGTATGGATGGATCACCTTGCTGCCCAGCGCGTCTGGGACGACGAACGCTCCTCCGTTGATCTTCGTTCCTGCCGGAGCCGTCGTGATTGAGCTCACATGACACGTATCGCACCCGATCGCGTGAAACAGCTGCGCTCCCTGCTGCGCATCCGGCGTCCCGGCCAGCACAGAATCGCGCGGCGGCACCCTGGTGCTCCGCATGAAAGATGCGAATTTATCGATGTCCTGCAACCCGGTCGCCGGATCAGTTTTGTCCTCGACCCCCTCTGTGCTTCCACAGGCAGTCGTGGAATTGGCGGAAAACAGCCGGTTGGTAATTCCCTGTTCATTTACGTAGGCGTCACCGGCAAACGAGAGCAGGCTTGCCTGCTGGTCCTTCCAACCGAACCTGCCGACGCGCGTCTGTCCGGGCGCTTCCATCACCGGAACCAGGATGGCCTGTCCGGCGATCCGGCCTCCAGTCGCTTTGGCCTGATTGATCGCGATGGCGAGCAGCGTGGTGTCATCGATGGCCTCTACAAAGCCATCACCCAGAATGCTTGTCGTGGCTCGGAGTGCGCGGATGTACTCCGACGACGGCACAGTCTCCTGCGCTTCGGCGCAGACCGCGCGGTCATTGATCAGCGAGCGCCCCGGAATCTGGGTAGCGCCATCATTGATCGTGATGGTTGGGTTCACGAAGTTTCCGTGCAGGTCACGATGGCCAACACGCAGTTCAGTCACAATGCTGGTGCCGCCCACCACGGGATTGGCGTGGCAATCGACGCAGCCGCGCGCGTTATACACCGGGCCAAGCCCCTCAGAGATATCGTCTTCCTCCATGAAGGTATCCATATCGTCGGCCAGCGTTTCGTTGGCTGCCAGGATCATTCCGTTGCCCTGGATCTGGGAAGCATCATGGGTTACAGGCGTGTTGTATCCGGCGGGAGCGTCGGGGTTTTGTGCGCTTCCGGTGAACATGGTCATCGCCGCAATCGCGGCACTGGCAAGAAAAACGCGCAAGGATATCCGTCCTTCCATTTGGCTGTTCCTCCTGGACGTGCTGGTGCTCGAGTTTTTTTCTGATTGCAAGGAGCCGTTGCGGCGACGATCGACTGCCGGCGCTAAACCAACGGCGCTGAAGATCCGTCTCTGAGGGGCTTGCGTGCTTTCGTATCGTTTTCAGCCCGGAAGTGGCGAAAGCAGCAGGTCGGGAGAGAGTATCGGAGCGGAACCGCTGGAGTCAATCACGCATTAGGAAAAATTAACTTGTTCTTTGGGCCAGCAGCGCGACTGGAACCACAGGACAGGAGACGCAGTGCACGCATTTGCTAAGCGGATTAAGCAAACGCCCGCTCGCTCCAGTCGAACACCAGGGAACATATGTGGGTTATTTAGTTTGTTACGGGCAGCGCTGCCAGCCGTGCGCGCACGAACTCCACAATCTCGGGAGTGACGTAGGGTGGGGGCTCGATATGGAAAGTCGGTTTGCCGGAGAGGTGCTCCGGCCGCACAAATTCCCAGCGGGCCGTCTGGCTGGTGTCTGTTTGAGTGTGGATGATGAGGGCATCGGCGCGGTCCAGCGCGTCGATGGCTGAAACTTTGAAGTCTGCAGTATCGGGATCGAGCACGGAGATATAAAGATCCGGCTTGAGGAACTTGAGGATGCTGTTCGATTCCATGATCACGTTTTCTGCGCCTGCGATCTTGCGCTCGATGTCCGGCACTGCTTCGGCAAGCCGTCCCTGGCGTGTGCGAACCCACCACGCTTTCCGGGCGCCCGCAGTGAGATAACGCGAGCTGTCCGTCTCGCCGCTCAGGTCCCGTTCTTCGCTGATGGCGCGAAAGTGATCGTCACCGGTATCGCAATCGCAGGGCTTGCCATCGGCCGAGCATATCCCATGGCCGAACTGCGTGATTTTAAGCGCCGTCCAGTTAAGCTCCGGCAGTGCCGCGATAATGCCCGCAACCACGCTGGTTTTGCCCACGTTGCGCGAATGTCCGCCCACTACAACCAGTGCCATAGCCTTTATTTTCGCAGGTTACTACGCCCTTATAAAGCTGATTTTCAGTGCCTCCTTAGAACTCGCCGGGATCTGACGTTCATGTCGATGACCCGATGACCCGATGACCCGATCTCCCAATCACCCGATCTCCAGATCACCCGATTTCGGTTCAATCGATAGAATGTACCGGATGCCTTCCCTGCCCCGACGGCTGCATTATCTCGCGGCGCTGGTCGCTCTGGCCGCGCTCGTAGCGGTGGCACACGCGTTGCGAAATCAGCTGAACCAGACGGCGATCGCACTTGCCTTCGTTCTGCTGGTAATCCTGGTGGCTGTGCGTGCGGGACGAGGCCCCGCAATCTTTGCCGCCATCGTCGCCGGCCTGTCATTCAACTTCTTTTTCATCGGTCCGCTCTACTCATTGCGCATTCATCGTTCCGAAGATTTGGTCGCTTTCGTTGTTTTCGTGGTCGCGGCAGTACTGGTCGGACATCTCTCATCGCGCCTGGAGCTCCGTGTCATGGAAACGGAAGAGCTTCAGCGCAGCGAGCAACTAAAGACCGCGCTGCTGGACGCAGTCACGCACGACTTGCGGACACCCCTTACTTCAATCAAAGCAGCCATCACGACTCTGCGCAGTGGCTCGGTCGCCGAGCCCGTCCAGCGCGAGTTGGAAGAAGTGATTGATCAGGAAGCCGACCGGCTCAACCATTTCATCCAGGGCATGATGGATCTCGCGCGCCTCGAGGCCGGCGAGCTCTCTTTGCAGAGCCGCTCGGTGACGGCAGATGAAATCATGGAAGATGCGCTTTCCCGCGCTGAAGGCCTGCTGCTGAACCATCCTGTTGAGTCCAGCGTCGATCCCGGCCTGCCCAGGCTGAGCGCGGATCCACGGCTGATCTCCCAGGTGCTGTTCACCGTGATTGAAAATGCTGCAAAGTATTCGCCGGCAGGCACGCCCATTTTCGTGAGCGCCAGCCGCAATGGCGCAGGCTCCGTCTGTTTTTCGATCGCCGACGAAGGTCCTGGTATCGCCCCGGAGATGCGTGATGAGGTCTTTCGCAAGTTCGTCCGTGCCGGTGAACGGCCCGGCTTTGGCGTGGGTCTGGCGATTGCACGCGGTATTGTCGAAGCGCATCGCGGCAAAATCTGGATTGAGAGCGGCAACGGCGGACGCGGCACTCGTGTACAGTTCTCCATACCTGCAGGAGACGCGGCGTGAATGATGATCCCAAGAAAATCCTGGTAGTCGATGACGAAGCGCAGATCACCCGTGTCATTCAGCGCGGGCTGGAATCGGCCGGATATCAGGTGCGCACCGCCAATGACGGACGCTCCGGACTCGAAAGCTTTCGCGCCTGGGTCCCTGACCTGGTCATCACCGATCTCTCCATGCCCGGGTACAACGGACTGGAGCTATGCGAGCGCATCCGACAGCTCAGTGAGGTCCCCATCCTCGTTCTCTCGGTACGCGATGACGAACCCACCAAAGTTCGTGCCCTCGACCTCGGGGCGGATGACTACGTGCCAAAGCCGTTCGGCATGGCCGAGCTTACGGCCCGAATCAGGGCGCTGCTGCGCCGCTCAGCGCCTCCGCTGCAAACCGACTCAGGATTTGAAGTCGGCGATTTCAAGATCGACCCTGACCAGCGCCTGGTCAGTGTGCGAGGACGGCAGGTCCATCTCACGCCCAAGGAGTTTGACCTGATGCGGTTCCTTCTGGCCAATCGCGGGAAGGTGCTTACCCATAAAACAATTCTTTCGGCCGTGTGGGGCAGCAACAGCGCGGAACAACCTGAATATCTGCGCGTTTTTGTCGGCGCGCTGCGGAAGAAGCTGGAAGAGAATCCCCGCGCGCCTCGCTACCTGAAGACCGAACCCTGGATTGGCTATCGGTTTGACCCCGAATGAGTTAGTCTCTTTCACGCTTCAGATTCCTTACGCATTCTTGCGGGTCTCTTTATGACTTCTTTATCCCCTTCCGCTTGAAAATGTCCTCAGAAGGGTGCAGTCATGTTTCTCCATTATCTTGCGCGTGTTTTAGAAGTCCTCTTTTTTGTTGGTCTTGTAGGTTCTCTGGTGGTTGCGGTACTCGCCTTCGTCGGCGATTTGCACGTGTTCTTTGAAGACGACAAGGTTGAAGATTCCGGCCGTTCAGTGTCCGCCCCAGGCATCATGGACGCCGAGCCACACACCAGCAGATCCTAGAAGGCTTTTCCAAGGACGCCCCGTTTATGCCTCACGGGGCGTTTTTCTCTCTGGCCGCCTCGATCTCAAATTCCACAATCGGCGAATGGGCAGTACGCCTCCTCTACAATGCATCGCGATGCCTGCTCTCACCCCGCTGACTCTATTTGGCCTCTTCTCGGTTACGGCCATGGTGGTCTTCTATGCGCTGGAACAGCGTGCCCGTGGTTACACTCTGGCGTTTGCTGCCGCTTGTGTTCTCGGTTCGCTTTACGGTTTCCTGCAGGGCGCCTGGCCATTCGGAGTGGTCGAGTTGGTGTGGGCAGGAATCGCAGTAAAAAAGTGGAAAAACAAAAAATAGGCATCGCGAACAGGGTCAATAGAGCGTCGGCTCACCTGGGGGCCGTGTCTTCCAGCGCCGGTGCACCCACAGCCACTGATCAGGATATTGTCGCGCGTATCGCTCAATCACTTTCGTGAAGGCGGCAGTGTTGGTGATGGCATCAGCATCAGGATTTCCCGTGTTCACCAGATCCACCGCCGGTTCAAAGCAGATCTTGTATTTCCCAATGCTCTCATCCCAAACACAGAATGCCGGCACCACAGAGGCTCCGGTGTGGGAAGCCACGCGGGCAATTCCTGTGGCCGTGCACGCGGGTATGCCGAAGTAATCCACGAACTCGCCTTGTGGCGGCGTCATGTTCGTATCCATGAGGATGCCGATCACTTCGCCTTGCCTGAGCAGCTTGAGCAGGCCGCGAGCATAATCCTGTTTCGAAAGTGTCCTGTTGCCGTGCATGTTGCGATAGCGCTCCACCATTGCATTCAGGTAGCGATTATCAAGCGGCCGCACGATGATGTTCATCGGGTGTCCATAGATGGAGTGCGCGAACGAACTTATCTCCCAGCCGCCGAAGTGGGCGGTAAGAAAGATCACGCCCCGGCTCCGCGCCTTTGCCTCGGCAAAGTGCTCAAAGCCGTCGTAGATTGCGAGCTTTTCCACGTTCGCTCGCGTATACCGCGGGAACAGGCAAAATTCGGCCAGTAATCGTCCCAGACTCACGAACACGCCCCGCAGGATTCGCTGCTTTTCTTGCTGAGTTTTTTCTGGAAACGCTAGGTCGAGGTTGCGCATGCCTACGCGGCGAAGCCGGCCGTAGATGCAATAAATCATCAGAGACACGCCAATGCACATGCCCCGCGCCACCGCCCGCGGCATCCAGCGCATCACGCTGGCCATCAGCCAGACCGGGATGTACTCCAGAATCTCTCTCATTCAGTGGGAACATTGGACGGTAACATTGCTCGAATTTTATTTCAAATCAGGGTAACCGCCCGCCGCGCTCGCAGCTCTATTCAACTGGAGCTAGTGTTTCTGGAATAATCTTGGGCGAAGTTGGTTGAACACGCAAAGGAGATCGGCATGATGCGAATGTTCCTCACAGGCATTGCTGCCTGTGCCCTGTTCCTTGCCGCTTGTAAGGCAGGCAAACCAAGCGGGCTGGAGAGTTCCATGGTCAATGGAATCAAGCACAATATGACCATCGGCGGAAAGAATGTGAAAAATCCTGTGCCGGACACGCCGGAAGTGGCAAAAGAAGGTGCGGAACACTTTCAGCATCACTGCCAGATCTGCCACGGCCTTGATGGACAGGCTACCGGCGTACCATTCGCCGCGAAAATGGATCCACCTGTGGTGGACCTCGCGTCCAAGGACGTTCAGGAGTACACCGACGGCCAGCTCAAGTGGATCGTCGAAAACGGTATCTCGCCTTCCGGCATGCCGGGATGGAAAGGCATCCTCACCGATGAAGAGATGTGGAACATCGTGCGCTTTATGCGGCATCTCCCGGCCAAAGGAAGCTTAGGAGCGCCGGAAGTCTTCAAGGAAGAGGCAGAGCAGCACGAAAACGCTGAGCACGAGCACGGCGCAGCGTCAGGGGGGCACGACGAGAGCAAGCCCCACACGCACCCACACTCGCACTGATCCGGGTTGATATTCCAGCAGGAAAAACGGGAGCCGTAAGGCTCCCGTTCTTCTTGACTTCTGCTCGGCTGTAAACTCAACGCATAGGATGTGGAGTGGGTGCGGGCGTCGCCGGCGCTGCAGTGTTCGCTGGAGTTGCGGGCGCACTGTCTGTTGCCGGGGCGCTGCTCGGAGCGGGAGCTGAGGTCGTGGTGGTTGTTGGGACTGGAGTGGTCGCCGGCGGGTTCACCGGGACGTTCGATTTTTGCGGCGTACTCGCATTCGTTGATCCTCCAGCGGCTTTGCGAACCGCCGCGACAAACGGCTCACCCGCGGCAGGAGAAGGAACAGCTCCGGTAAGTATGCTCTTGAACTCCACCATGCGCCCGTAGAGCTCACGCGTCGCGTCTTCGTCCTGGCGGATCGAGTTGCCATTGATCGTCACACCGGCAAACAAGCCGCGCGCCCGCGAATAGGTGAGCACTTCAGCGCGCATCTTCCAGTCGGTTGAGCCCTCCACATGGCGCCCGACGGGACCCGCGGCGGCCGAAGCATCAACGCCAACCTTGAACTTGCTGGCAAGCAGCGCCTGCATGCCACGATCATTCATCACTGTCATTACCAGGTCCACGGCCTGGCCGCCGATCTGAAAGCCCACGCTTCCCCCCGTCATCGTGAAAGGCGCGGGCGCGCTCCAACCCTGCTCAGTCCGGCAGGTGGCCATTCCGCGGCCATGAGCGCCGCCCACCACGAACCCACCCTTGATCAGGGACGGCACCACGGCGATGCACTTGGCCGAGGATAGGATCTCTTCCGGAATGCCCTTGTCGGGCGTCGCCATGATCTCATTCAGCACGGTCGCCGCAGAATCAACGCGGCCCGCGGCAGTCTCGGCGAAACACACGGTGTTCATCGCCACCAGGCATAGCACGACACAAAAAACGTTTTTCATGGATCCCCTCAGCGTGAAATTGTATCAACGGGTACGAAGCAGAGATGCTGGAAAAGTTAAAAGGGTTGGAAACGGCGACCCTCGTGACCGTGTCCAACCCCCGTCTCCCAGGTTCTGTGGTAGGTGAGAAGAGTATCCATCTGGCCGCATTTCCCGGCAAGTAACCGGCGGCCCTGTCGGACAAGGGGGTAAGTACATGTACCTGAAGGCCAATGTCCGGGATCATGGCGCTGATTCGCGCCCACATGCGGCAGACGTACCACTCTGGTCCTGATACCCCGAAAGCAAAGCCCGGCAGCTCTGCCGGGCTTTTACATCAAAATTTTCTTGCACTTATTTGGAGGAGGTTACCAGCGAGTGGGTAATCGCGTGAACGGACAATGCGATGCGGTTCTGAACGCCCACTTTGCGCATGAGTTTGGCCACGTGCGCCTTGACCGTGCGCTCTTCAATTCCCAGCACTGAGCCGATTTCCTTGTTAGACCGTCCGGCCACAAGCAATTCCAGCACTTCTTTTTCACGTTCAGTGAATGTCACGCGTCCTGCCGGGAAGATTCGTCCCGGCGAAGAGGTCACGCGTTCGATAAAAATCGAAAGCACGCGTCGGGGAGCCCAAACGGAACCCTGATGGACGATGCGCATGGCCTGGATAAACTCCGCTGGTGATGCGGCTTCATCCACATATCCTTTGGCGCCGGCTGCCAGCGCTTTCAGGATGGTTTCGTCGTCCGCGCCGCTGCCGGTGACAATGATGCGCAGGTCAGGCCGTGCGGCCTTTAGTCCAGCCATCACGTCGAAAAGGTTCTGCCCTGCCCTTGCCCCAAGGAGCACCAGATCAATGTCCCTGCGCGGCCCTAACTCCGCCAGGCTGCTTGAAATCAGCTCGAGATCCTGTTCCGTGTCAAACAGTGATTTCAGTCCAATGAATCGCAGGGGATCGCTCTCCACCACAGCGATGTGAATGGTTGTCTTCTTGGACGTGGCTACCTTCATCAACTCTCCTTCCGCGGCCAGGACTTCTGTAACGTCATTTTACGCAAAAAACGAACGTGCATAGCTGAAAGTATCATGAACCATGGCACCTGCCCATTTCCCAGATGGGTACATGTACTGATCGCAAGGAGGTAATGACCGGCTGCTTTTGACCCTAGCGGCTGGCTTCAAGGATGGCGGGAGTACCGGACAAAGCCGCGCGGTCAGCTTTTCCCAGTCCGAATCCGCGATGATAACCATCGCAAAACGGATCTGTTTGGCTGGCGTGTGCGGAGCAGGAGCGGCCCGTTCCGTTGCGGTGGGTCCCTGCCTGCTGTCCCAGGCCGTCTCGATAACCGGAGGCCATGCCATTATCAAACTCGGCCGAGGCTGCGAACGTTTCTTTTCCAAGTCGTCGCATTTCTTCCAGCACACGGAAGTTGGTTCCCCTATACCCGTCGGCGTATCCCACCAGTGCGCCGGCCTTGAAGCCGGCGTCGAAGGAAGATCGCGGTCCAAATTCGCTTGAATAGTGGCTGTGAAACTCCTTGAATTGCTGCCATTTCGTGCGCTGTGGACGCGCCATGTTCACGTCGAGGTTACCGAAATGAAAGCCTTCCTCATAACCGTGCCGGTATCCGTGCGCGAAGCTGGAGTGGCTTAGGATGGCGCCGCAGCCTTTCTCGGTGAGATGAGGATCGCGATCTGCCCCGTACATTACGGGCACCGCGAGAAAGCATAAGATTGCGATCAGTTGTTTCATTTCAGCTTCCCGGGCAGGGAGCTTCGCTTGCGATGGTGGGATGATTGAAGATTAGACGAGGATGTCAGTGCTTCAACACTGGCCTAAGGTCTAATTGAATTGTCGTTAAGGATTTCCCTGAATGTTGAAACACACTAATGCGCCCGATACTCAACTCACCTTAACCGGTCATGAAGAGCAACATGCTCTCCGGCGCTGAATTACAAAACCTGGGGGAAACGGCGACGGGGTAGTTAAGCTTGGATTGATTTGGGCAAAAAATTCCCCGGATGGGCCAAACAGTCCTCCGGGGTTTTGATTTTCAGCCATAGTTTCAGGCCCGGCTTTTTCGATTCTAGTATCGGCCGCCGCCAGCGACCGGAATGTTCCTGTACCCGCCCTGATGTTCCCCGATTCTTTCCAGGAACGCCGCAGCCATATCTACGAACTTCGTTCCCTTCTCCACATACTCTGGCATGCGTCGCCACAGGTCCTCGAAACGCTCCGGGTTTTCTGACGCGAGTGTCGCCACGCCTATGCCCGCTATGGCGAGTCCCACCGGACGGCGTCCCGTAAGGAAGAGCACCGCACCTGCCGCGAACGATCCATAAATCAACGCCTTCTTCCAGTCCATTTGCACTCCTCCAGCACTCCCAATTGCTCAAACGACTATTAGAGTACTTGATGGCACACTTTGTTGCCCTGCCAGAGGCTTGGCAACGTGGTCACATCCACTTCTGCTGCGAAAGCCCGGACGAAGCGAAATTCAAATCGATCAACCGAATGGTATCGGGAACTCTTGTGGCGTTAGAACATGGGCCCGGGAATATGCGCCCAGAAAAGTAAAGTGGGCGTCGGTATAGGGTCGACGCCCACGTGGGGGTACTGCGTATGTTGTTGTTACTAACATAGACGACTTCTTTTCGAAAAAGTTGCAGAACCGGGCGAAATTAACATAATTAAACACTTGGGAGTGCATTTCGCCCCTCTTCTCTGAGAAATCCCTAACCTTCTTCGCTCTTTATCAATCCCTTGCAGTTTTTTCCAATACCAAAAAAAGCCCTTCGGATTTCCCGGTCCGAAGGGCGAGAACAATAAGGAGAGGAGATAAAGCGACTACGACATTGAAGCCACTGACTCGCGAACCTGGACGCGAGCCTGATGTAATCCCATCTTCGACTCATCGGGGCTGATTCCAAGCAGGCGCGCGATCTTCTCGTGCTCATATCCTTCCACGTCATGCAGCAGGAAGATCATCCGCTCTGTGGCCGGAAGTTCTACGACGGCCCGTTCCAGATGGATCCGCTTCATGTTGCCGCGGATATTGGTAGAGGCGCTGGTCTCGTTCGCATTCAGCGTGAGCGTGCCTACCGGCATCATCTCGCGAATTTCCGCCAGGAAGGCCTGATCTATCTGCTCTGTTGCTGGGGAGTCATTGCGCGCAAACGCGCGCAGGAATGTGTCGGCCGAAACCTGCTCAGCCACGAGTTCGTTATCTGTCATCAGAAAAGCGAGAGTATAAATGCGGTGGCAATGCCGGTTGTAGATCTCGCTGTAATTGGCTCTCTGTGCTTCAGCTGCCGGCGCCCAAATGCCTGCATTTTCGAAAAAGCCTGAGAAACTGCTTGCCATGGTCGATCTACCTCTTTTCTACCCGAGTGGGGGACTGATCGTTCACATCAAGTGGCACGCGAGGATACAAAGCAATCCGCGTGCCCAAGGAACGGACATTCCAAGGCTTTTTTGCAATGTTTTGTAAGCTATTTATTTTCAGTTACTTAATCAGACTCATTGTTGCGTTTTTGGCCCAGTCACAGTGATGAAGTGTTTTTCTGGGAGAAAACCTTTTGAGGAGTTGGCAGTTCGATACCACTTTGAGGAAGCAAAAAGCCTAATCTGTCCAGAGCACGAACGTAAAAACTACGCTAGCGAACGATGATCACTTCTCGGAAGTTGTCACGGCCCAGGAAAAATTTCCTCGATGCGAAGTCTTTAAACAGATTCTCAACATGGCGGTTATTAAAGATGCGTTGCAGACGGAAACTCGGCCGTGCCTCCAGTTCCAAAGTATCTGTCTGTACGATGTGATAGCGGCAGTAAGGCGTCTCTGGCCCGGCGTCTTTATCATGGAAAAACGCGAGCAGCGTCCCGTGAGGTTTAAGGAATCTGTAGAGGCGGTCCACCAGGGGCTTTACCAGCGGTTCGGGAAGATAATCGGTTGCATCCCAGCATAGGATCGCGTCGAACTGGTTATCCTGGTAGTTCAGGTTCTCGGCAAAAAACTTCTCCACGTTAAAGCTTTCTGTGCCGTCTTCCTGCTTCACCAGGTATTCGAGGTCCTTGCACGCGCGGAGCACATCTTCACTGCAGACGCGCATTCCCTGTTCGATAAGAAAATTGATATTGGTAGGTGAGGTGGACCCGAGATCGAGAACGCAGGGTTTCTCTTCCCCGCTGCCCTTCAGACCACGCATGAACTCTCCCAGACCAATGGAGCGTCTCTTGGTCCGGGGAGATTCCTGGCCAGCTTTTTCAGCTTTGCCTTCCGCCGGTTCTGAACCGCGAAACCAGCGCATGAATCCTGAACTGGGGGAGCTCATGGCTCCCCCAATCGTACTCTATTTCGGGTCCATAAAGGAACCCTGAGAACCGGAACCAGCGTTATAGCTGATCCCGCTCATGCCCGTACCCGAAGCCGCGCCTGCAGAGGCCGCACTCGATTTTCGCGCCTCCGAGCGATTGTCCTTTTCCTGCTTGATATCGATCGCCCCCTTGAAGAAAGCGCCGTCTTCGATCACGATGCGAGTGGTGCTCACGTCGCCGACCAGGGTGCAGGACTTCTTGAGTTCCACACGTTCGGTGGCGGAGACGTTCCCTTCCACCCGGCCATGCAGCACTATGTCCCGGGCTGTGATGGTCGCCTTGATTTTTCCGTTCGGTCCGATCACCAGTTTGTGATCGCGGAGGTCAATATTCCCCTCAATCTCGCCGTCCAGATAGAGATCTTCATTGCCCGTGAGCTCTCCCCGGATCACCACCGATTTCCCGATGTGTCCAACGTCGGCTCTTTCTGAGTAGCTGGCATTTTTGCTCGGCTCTTTGGGGGCTGCGTTAAAGCTCGGTGTCGCGGTGGCAGCGACGGTGGATGAACTGGCGTTTGTACCCTGCGCCTGGTTGGTGCTCATGGGTTGATTGTCCTCAGGTCTCGCTTTCCACATGACGTCTTTGTTCCTTTGGTTGAGATTACTTTCTTGCGCCGCCACGTCCGCTCCGAGATTCTCCCTCTTGGGCCGGCACTTCATTCCGGGAGCGGCGCCACGCGGTCCGCAAGCATCCCGCGCAGCCAGTCAAAACAAGCTTTCAATCGAAAGGGTCGCTTCTCACCCGGGGGTTGGAGACGAGGTCGACGCGCGACCAAACTCTTGCCCGTCAACTCGCCATCAATGAAATTGTTCGGTAGTGTACTCCCGCCTTTCTCAATTGAAATAGTTACTGTAGGAGTGCACCTGAAAGGTAACCCGGTGCTTATCCGTGGCACTCCGATTCCCAACATCTCTCCTGAAAATGAGGCGCATCGTTACCTTCTAGTAACCATATAAATATCACGGCGTTACTCCTTATTTTTCATCGGCTTAGCGAAATACCAAATCTTCAGACGGCTGATCTGTTTGGCCATCTGTTTGCATTTCAGTAAAGACATCGACCGGACGGAAATGTCACGGCCAGAGAGACTGAAACCAGGGGAACAGCAGTCTCTCATCAGGTCGCGGCGATTTGAGCCAATGGGACTGCCTTTTCCGAAAGGGTCGAGTGAGAGGGCGGCCACACGGCCGCCTTCTCGCGTTACAGGCAACTCTTCCGCCGTTTGGACAAAGCTCGCGATGCTGCTGGAGATAGCGTCTTCTTTCCAATAGCGCGATCCCGGGCGCTTGCTTAAAATTGCAACCAGCTGCTTGGGTTTGAGCGTCTAAAGAAAGTAACTGGTTCGGATCTGACGGCAATGTTTCTTCTCTCTCGCTATCGCGTGTTGGTGTATCTGCTGGCGGTTTTGTGCGCCGCGGCGGCCTTCCCCCAGTCGCCGCCGGCCATCTCTGTACCGCCTCGTCCTGATCTTCCCAAAGACGCTACCTCCTACATACGCGACATCATCAAGAACGAGATCGACTCAGACGCAAAGGACCACACGCTCTGGCGCTACCGCTTTCACCGTGAAGATGAAAAGAACAACTATGATCGCGACGTAGTGGAAACCCGAGAAGGCCAGCTTGCCCGCACCTTGCTCATCGCGGGGAAGCCCCTCACCCAGGACGAGCGGCGCAAGGACGAAGAGCGCATGCAGAAGCTGGTCAACAGCGAGGAAGAGCGGGCCAAACGGACCAAGCGTGAGAAAGAAGATACTGATAAAGCCGTGCAGATGCTCAAAGCCATTCCTGACGCCTTTGTCTTCAAGTATGCAGGCGAAGAAGCTGGCTTGATCCGCCTCAGTTTCTTCCCCAATCCACACTACGATGCCCCAACCCGCGAACTTCAGGTTTTCAAATCGCTTTCCGGTTCAATGTGGGTTGACCCGGCGGCGCGACACCTTTCAAAAATCCAGGGTCAGCTTTTTGAAGATGTCACATTTGGATGGGGCTTCCTGGCGCGATTGAACAAGGGGGGCACCTTCAGTGTTGTGCAGAAAAATGTTGGTGACGGGCACTGGGACGTAACCGAACTCGACGTGAACATGACCGGCCATGCAATTCTCTTCAAGAACATTGTGGCGCGTCAGCGTGAGATCAAGACCGACTACCACCGCGTTGCCGACGATCTGACCATCACGCAGGCATACCAGTTGCTGGAAAAAAATGATGCTGGCACGCTGCAGGGCGGCAGCCACTCGGTGGCCAACAGCCGGACACAGTCGCAAATTGCCGCGAAGAAAAAATAGAACGCGCCTGCTGCTCTGTGCAGGCGCTCCTCAAACCAGTCCAGCGAACAGCTTTATTTCTTCACTTTCTTATTCGCGTCCGTCTTCGGTGCTTCCGCGGGAGCTTTCTCCAGCCCCAGGTCCACCAGGATCTTCGGGTTCTTCTCGTCAGAAGCCAGCAGGTTGTGGCACGCACTGCAGTCCTGCGTGATCGTCTTGCCGTCCGTCGAGGAGTGCGCTTCGTCGTGGCAGCGGAAACAACCAGTAAAGTCCGTATGGCCGAGATTGTTCGCGTACGTTCCCCATGTGACTTTCATCTCCGGGAACACGTTGTTATCGTAAGCAGCTTTTACCGCCTGGGCTGCACGGCTGATGTCGCCGCGTCTTTCCGCGTAGACCTGGGCGTAGTTGTTCTTGTAGAAATTCTCAAGAGCTGCTGGAATCTTTGCGTCAGCATCCTGGCTGGTCGCATACTCCTGTTTCAGGATCGAAACCGCCGTCTTCTTAACGAACGGCAAGGTGGGAGAGATATCTCCTGTCGCGATCGCCCGGTCAATAGCCCGTTCCGGCAGGAGATAAATGTGCGTCGGCCGGTTATGGCAATCGATGCAATCCATCGTTCTGAGCTTTGCGTCATCCGGCTTGGAGGCGCCCGCTGCAGCATACACGGTGGTCGTTCCGCCCGACGAATACTCAACCCACGGGATGTTTTCGCGCTTTTCGTCGCTGGCGTAGTAGCGCACCGTGATTCCCTCGCCCACGTGACGTCCGTGAATGCCAACCCGGCTGCGTCCGCCGCCAAGGTGCAGCATCAGCACAGTATGAGTTTGCGTATTTTGCTCGTCGTTTCCGTAGCTCACGATGTCGCGCAGCCGGTCTTCGTCGAACTTCTGCGGCCAGTGGCAGGTCTCGCACGTTTCGCGGGCCGGGCGCAGGTTCCGCACGGGAGCCGGAATTGGGCGCGGATAGTTATTCAGGGCGACTGCAACCAACTGCCCTGCCCCAGACAGCTTGCTCTTCACAAACCATGAGGCTCCCGGCCCGATATGACAATTGACGCACTCCACCTTCGAGTGCGGTGAGAGCTGGTGAGCCGTAAATTCGGGCCTCATCACGGTGTGGCAGGTCTGCCCGCAGAAGCTGACGCTATCCATGTAGTTCACGGCACTGTAGGTGAACTGCATCGTGATGATGATGTTCAGGATCGTGGTGACTCCGACGAACCCTATAAGCCGCCGCAGGTCTGGATTTGAAGGATCAAGGGGCGGGAACTCTGCCGGCATCTCACCCTTTTTCGTCTTGGTGCGCCGGTTCCACCAGATCCCGAGCGGGATCAGGATCAGCCCAAGAATGAAAAGCCCCGGGATGAGGAGATAGATCAGAATTCCCAGGTACGGGTGAGGTATGTTTCCGCGGATCGTGACTTGCAGGAAGTAGAGCCACAGCAGGGTTGCTGTTGTCACAATGACCACGCCGGTAAGGCTCAGGACATTGTTCGAAAGGTAAACCAGTGGTCTAAGCCATTGGCGAAGGCTGCGCATCGGTCGCTTTCCCTCCCCTGAACAAGAACCCTCATTATCCGGAATGAGCGCACCCAGCTACTGTGATATCAATCACAAGCAAAGCGCTGACATCATAAGACAGCATCAGGACTCTTGAAAAGAAAAGCGGACTCTCGTGCCTCGTCGGATTAGCGATAGGCGAAGATCATCGCGTAAATGATCCAAACCACGATACTGAACCCGGTGCCCAGCGCTATCCAGGCAAAAAATCGCACTGTCTTAACCACGATTGGCTGGTGCGGCTCGGCCAGATGCTCTTCGAGCCCTCCACTTGCAACCAGTTCCTCGTACTCGCGCGGCTTGTCGCGCTTCAGTTCCGCCAGCGGCATGTGTCCGGTGAACACCGTGATGTCCATGGGAAATTTTTCAGGACGCAGGTGCGTGTTGAAGAAGTGAATGGTGAAGATGAATCCGGTGGCCAGCAACGCTTCGTCGCTGTGGATGATAGTTGCAACGTTGATGAACCACCCAGGCAGCAGTCGAGTGAAGAGGATCGGGAACCACAAGGTCAGGCCGGTTGACCCAATTACGAAAATGCCCCAGAACACTGCGAAGTAGTCGAACTTCTCCCAGTAGGTCCAGCGGCCGTATCGCGGCCGAGGCCCAAGGCCCAGGAACCACCTCATTGTGGCGAGGAACTCGCGCAGGTCCTGGCCGTTAAGCAGCAGGCTGTCTTTTCCGAACAGCATTTCTCCCCAGGACCTGCGCTGACGCTTTTTTGTCCGCACTATGTCGGCCAGGTGCCCTATGAAGACAGTGAACATCAGCACTGCAGCGCTGCGATGAATAAAGCCTGCCGTTTCGAATCCACCCAGGATGCGGGAGAGCCTCGCCGCCCATCCGGTGTATGAGAATTTGAGGGAGAGCCCGGTCAGCGCAAGCGTGATGAAGCTGAGCACCATGCAAGCGTGCATCACCCTGTACCGCGGCTGAAAGCGCACGTACTCAAGCTGCTTGTGCGGCCCGGTGGTTGTGGGCGGAACAGTCACCTGCTCTGGCCGGCTCACCACCTCCGGTGCTTTGGCAGTCGACGACATCACTTTGCCTCTCTTCCTGCTTGCTTCTCATCAGCACTGGATTGTGCGGCTTCTCTCGCCTCTTCGGCACGTAACTCACGCCGCATTTGCATCGCCTTGGGGAACCAGAGCAGAGTGTGCAGTCCACCAATCATGAATGTGCTCACCAGCAATGAGGTCATTCCCCAGAACGTCCAGAAAAGAAACGGGAACTTGCGAGGATCGTGATGCGTCGCGTGCGTCAGATACCCGGCAAAGCGTCGTGTTGCCCCGGTGTGGCATTTCTGGCACGTGGCGACCACGTTGGCCCGGCTCAGGTGTGACTGCGGATCATTCACGTTCCGGATGTCATGGGCCCCGTGGCAGTCGTAACACTTTGCCGTTTTCGTGTAGCCAAGCCGCGAAACCTTGCCGTGATAGGTTTCGAAATATGTCTCTGCAATCGCGGCGTGACAGCGCCCGCACTTGTTCATGATCTCCAGCTTGAACTGGTCCTGATCGGCGCGTTGGATGGTGTGCGCCGTATGGCAGTCACTGCAAACCGGCAGCTGCTTGCCGCTGTGATCATTGGCAGCCGCATGCACGCTGTGCGAGAACTGTTCCTGAATCCCGTTATGGCAGACCCCGCAGGTCTGCGGTACGTTCTTCGGATTTACGGTGGATTCCGGATCTGTCTTCGGCAGTTCGCGATGTGCGGTGTGGCAACTCGTGCAAGTCGCCGTCACAGTGAGTCCGCTCTTCAGCAGGCCCTTGCCGTGGATACTCTCCGAGTAGTTAGCAATGATCTCGTGCTGCTCGCCCTTATACCGGACCGCCGCCTTCATGCCTTCACGGTGGCAGTTCGCGCACAACCCAGGCACATT
>Ga0070681_10001392_pt1 | contig 21190 bp, 16 predicted proteins | sample KBSC83BmetaG_FD_65650 | JGI IMG/M metagenome (GOLD analysis project Ga0070681, IMG submission 65650) | Corn rhizosphere microbial communities from Kellogg Biological Station, Michigan, USA - KBS C8-3B metaG | ecosystem: Host-associated > Plants > Roots > Rhizosphere | place: USA: Michigan... | reverse complement strand
CGGTCGGAAAGGTCGCAGACGACGTGGTCCCAATGACGTAAGCATTACCGGACGAATCGACGACGATACCATTACCTTGATCGGTAGCCGTCCCGCCGAGGTAAGTCGAGTAAGAGATCGCACTACCAGCAGGGTTTAGTTTGGTAACAAAAGCATCAGAATTGCCTGCCAGCGTTGATTGTGGTGCGCTGACGATTGGGAAATCAGGCGAGTTCGTTATGCCTGTAACAAATGTGTTTCCAACTCCATCAACTGCTATTGAAAACGCCTGGTCGGAGCCCGTACCACCAAGGTAAGTGGAGAAGTCCAATGCGTTGCCGGCGGGAGTCAACTTGGTCACGAAGGCGTCTGGTCCGAAAGCAATATTGTTCTGCAATGCGTTAGCAACAGGAAAATTGGAAGAGCTAGTTGACCCGATGACAAATGCACTATCGCCTCTGACAGCAATCCCGCGTGCCTGATCAGCACTACTTCCGCCGAGATATGTCAGGTAGCTGAACGCTGAACCTGAACTGTTGAGCTTCGCTACAAATGCATCGGTGGCTCCGCGGTTGGTCGGCTGAAACGCATTAATGACCGGAAGATTGTTCGAGCTTGTGATTCCAGTTAAGTAAGCATTGCCCGTCGAATCAACGGCCACTGCTCGTGCCTCATCGCTTTCGTCGCCGCCAAAGTTCATCAGGTAATCGAGATTACCGGAAGTGTCGAGGCGTATCGCAAACGCATCGTTTCCTATCGATGTTGCAGCATATAGATTTGAGTTATTAGTTCGATCGATTGCGATTGCAGTAGCAGTGACGTTTGCAAATCCGGTATTGCTTTGGTTCCAGGTGCCTGCGCTGTTATTACTCTTGAAGATCCCACCGCTCAAAGTAGTCGCATAAATGTTCGCACTGTTGATGGGATCGACGGCCAGGTTATTGACGGACGGAGGGAAAGATTGCCCTTCGATTGTAGTTGTCAAACCGGTGCCGCTGGGAATCCAAGTAGTTCCGCCGTTGATCGTCTTATACACAGCGCTCGGAGCCCCTGGGACCCCGGCATATAACGTCGACGAATTCAATGGATCAATTGCCAGTGCGTTGATTTGAGCGAAGTTATTTAGACCTGTGTTGATTGGTGTCCAGAGGGCACCGCCGTTTGTCGTTTTCAGCACGCCACGATTAGACATCCCAAGGTAGATTGTTTGGGCAGGATTTTGGGATGGGTCTATGACAATCTTGTTAACGCGACTTGAATTGGTGCCGTTGTTGATTTCTACCCAGCTATCGCCGCCATCAGTGGTCTTGAAAACTCCGAAAGTTGTACCCGCATACAAAATAGATGGAGCATTTGGATCAACAGCTAATGCGAAGACAATGAGAGAGCTCAAACCAGTATTTTTTTGCGTGTAGGAGCCACCGCCGTTCGTGCTCTTATAGATACCGGTCGTTGCTGCTGCGTAGATCACACTTGAGTTTGAGGGATCGATAACCAGGGCGTTTGTGGAGAGTGGTGCGTTTACTGGGGCACCTGATCCGGTGACGTTCCAACTTGCGCCCGCGTTCACACTTTTAAATACTCCGATGGTTGTGCAAGCGTACAATATCGAAGCAGTAGTTGGATCCTGCGTGAGACAGTTGACTGAGCTTGCGGTCAAGCCCGCTGAGCTTGACGACCAATGTGCCCCTGCGTCCGGGCTTTGATAAACGGGATTACCACTCCTCTGGTTTGGTAGAGAGAGTGTGCGAAAGCGAGTCGAGTCAGTACGCCCCACTACGACCGCTCGATTACTATTGTCAACCGCAATGCCGAACCCTGTGTCAGAGTTGTCGCCACCGATGAATGTTGAATATACGAGAGCCGAGCCAGAAGGGTTGAGCTTGGTTACGAACGCATCGAGAAAGCCATCTTTCGCATCCTGAAACACGCCCGATGTCCTGGGAAAGCTTCCTGATCCCGTAAGACCGGTGACATAAGCGTTTCCATCAGAATCGACGGCTATGGCATTGCCGTTATCGTCGCCATTTCCGCCAAGATATGTTGAATATACAAGTGCCGTCCCCGCCGGATTAAGCTTTACAATAAAAGCGTCCGCAACCGAGTCCTTTACAGCCTGGAAAGCCCCAGCTACAGGAAAGTCAGTTGACGACGTGCTACCTGTAAGATAGGCGCTACCTTGCGAATCAACTGCGATGCCGAGTCCTTGATCTAAACTCGTGCCGCCAATAAAACTTGAGTAAACGATCACGGGATCAATCTTCAACGGCAGGGTTCTGTCGTAGGCACCCACCTCAAACCGAACTTCATCACCATTCACAAGATAGCCGGCTTGAATTTCCTTTCGAGTGCCTTTGACATCCTGATAGGCGAAGGGTTTGCGCAGCTGAATATCACCTACCTTTGTGGTCAACAATAGGTTGCCACCCGAGTCCACGGCGATTTTCTGCGTGCCTTCAAAACTCATTCGAATCTGGCGTGAAGATCTTCCTGGTGCAACTATGAGGTCGTACTCGAGTTGCCTTTGATTTCCGTAATAGACGAGATCGATTCCTGGATAAATATTCCGGTAGCGTATTTTCGAATACTGGGAAATATTGGTGCGCCAGTTGCTGGGATTATTGCCGATGAAGTAATTACTTTTGCCTGGTAGTTCATCCAATCCTACCGGATGCGATACCGACTTCGCGCCGTTGAAGCGCATTGTTACCGTACCAACTTCTTCGTCCGATCGCGGCTGAACCGCTTCAGCGTCCGACCTCGTGGCGTTGACAGTTTGACTATTAACGGACCGAGCGAGTCGCACAACCGCGCTTTGCGATGTAAGGAATATTCCGTAGCCTTGACCACGAGCGATGAACTTGACCCTGGAATCTAGCTGGCCGCGGTTGGCCTCAAAACTGAGAGGCAACTGTCCGTAGGATTCGATTGCGGCGTTAGAGGCCTTAGCCTGGTCCAGGCCAGCAGTTGCATTGACTTGATCAGGACCACCCGCTGTTGAAGAACTGGAATCGGGTTCGTTTGACGCTTCCGAACGCGGAAGCAAAACGTACGAAACTGCTGAGGTGATGGTGACAATGAGACAGCATAGAATACAGAGCCTAAGCGAGGAGATCTGAGCTCGTTCGGAACGCAGTGGGAGTATCATGCAGATTGTCCTGTTGTTCTAGAATTCTATTGAGTTTTAGTTAGTCGAATGGGAGTGATTGAGAAGTCCCAAACTTTTGACCCGTAGATACTACTACGTACCAGAAAATTTCGGTAGATGCATTAAGGTGAAGATTGAAAACAAGGCGGTCTTATTAAGCGACAGGGAGGAACGTCAACTCTCGGTCGACACAACGGGATAACCGCGTTCTAACCAACCTTCCAACCCGCCAGCGAGCGGTCGCACGTTTGTTATTCCTTGGCGCTTTAGGGCAAGCGCCACACGGGCGCTCGTAGCCTCGTTTGGTCAAGAGCAGTAGAGCACCAAAGTCTTTCCGTGCGGAAGCTCACCTCCACGTTCTTCAAGATTCTCGGCAGGCAATCGCATCGCGCCTGGTAAAGTGCGCGGCTCGGCCTCGCCCTCGAGCGCATGGCGCAGGTCAACAATCACAAGGTCCGAGCCTGAATCCATCTCAGCCTTCAACTGATCCGGGGTGATACGCGCTATTCGCAACGAGCGAAGGAATCTGCGTCGTTGCGCGAATTTCCATCCTACGTAAGCCGCAAGTCCGCCGACAAAAAGTATAGTCAGCAAGCCGCCGAATCGCGATGCGTACGAAACGACATCCTCTAATTGATCGCTGAACAAATAGCCGAGCAGTTCAAACGTGCCAATCCAGACCAGTATGCCCAGTCCGTCAAAGAGCAGAAAGCGCGAGCGCGCTAGACCGTAGACTCCCGCCATCGGGGTAGCGAGAGCACTTATACCGGGAACGAGCTTGCCGACAATCAGGGTCTTCGCGCCGTATCGCGCGAAGGTGTTCTCGGTGCGCCGTACGCAGTAGTCAGGCTCAAGTGATATGCGACAGAGGAACTGAAGAACGCGAGTGCCGCGCACCCTCCCAATCTCGAACCACACAATGTCTGCGATCATCGCTGCGCTGAAGGCGACGAAGATCGTCGCGCCGAAGTTCAACTGACCTGTTTGCGCGAGCGCACCTGCGGCTACGATGAAAGGCGTGGAAGGTAGTGGTAGCCCGAGTTGCTGCGCCAGCACTGAGGCGAAAAGCACAATGTAACCATGCCTGACTAGGTACTGAAGCGTGTCATTCATGATAGTGATGATTCACAGATATTTCGCACTGGCCATCATAATATAGCCCCATGTAATGAAAGAAAATGAAAGGGCCAACTATGCGCCGGTTTGCGGCTTGGTGTTCGAACTGTCGCTCATTGATCGGAAGACTTCACTTTGGAAGAGTTGAGATGTCTCAGTTCCACTCCGTTCGAAGTTCTAAAACGGAGCGGTTAGAGATCTGAAACGTACAGTCCTACTCCCTTCTTCTTAGTTATTGCCAATAAATCAAATTAGTCCTTGACTTATTCTAGTAAAGGCGTATTCTTCGCTCAAAAGCCCGTAAGGAGTGATGCAAGCCTCGTCAAATATTCGCTGACTGATGAGGAGTGGGAAAACTCTGGTGTTGGTTCGGGGAGACAAGCGCGATTTGAGTCAATGCGAAGGAGATTCATCGATGTCAGAAAAAAACAAAAACGCGGTTAGACCGTCCGATGAGGCGACGCCGCAAACGACCCACGCAATTAAGCTAACTCCGAATTTCATGACGTTAACCAAAATCATGATCTTGGCTGCTACTTTGACTTTCGCGCTTGGCTATCTCGTGAGCCGCACCGAAGCTCAGGATGCTGATGTCGAGAGTCGTGGTCAAAAAGAACAAAGCTTCGACCGGCGGATTAGCGATAACGCACGCCTGATGATGGACCAGGGAAAACAGATCTTTCGTTACGACACGTTCGGCGATGAGGCTTACTGGTCAGACAAGCTCAAACTTCATCAAGCCATACAGGGCGCAAAGTTTGGTGGCATCGGTCCTGGTGTTAGTCCCAAAACTGCGCTGGCTGTGGGACTGAAGGTTGACATGGACGCATTGCCACAACCGCTGGTCAATCAGATCAAGCAAGGCAAGGTAGACCTCGACGACCCAGCGGTCACATTAGCTCTAATCAAGCTCGACGCGGTTCTTGGAGTGAAGGGAACATTCAACCCGAACGGTAGCCTCAAGGCCGTCGGCCTCAGTTGCGCGGTTTGTCATTCGACGGTTGACGACGCGTTCGCTCCGGGAATTGGACACCGTCTCGACGGCTGGTCCAATCAAGATCTAAATGTGGGCGCCATCGTGTCACTCGCTCCTGATTTGAGTCCACTTACCAGTCTGCTCGGAGTTGATGAGGCAACAGTCAAGAAGGTGCTTGCCAGTTGGGGACCAGGAAAGTTCGATGCGGAGTTGAATCTCGACGGCAAGGCGTTTCGGCCGGATGGAAAGTCGGCCGCCGTGCTCATCCCACCTGCATTTGGGATGGCTGGAGTGAACCTGCACACATGGGGTGGCGGCTGGGGTGGCGTCACTTATTGGAATGCCTTCGTTGCCAACCTTGAACTGCAGGGACAAGGCACTTTCTTCGATGCACGCTTGAATGATCCGGTAAAGTACCCAATCGCGGCTCGAGCGGGGTTTGCAAACAAGCGCAGCGATCCGGACATGGTGACTGCGAAACTGGGAGCGCTTCAGTTTTATCAATTGGCGATCCCTCCGCCGACGCCACCAGAGGGCAGCTTTGATCGACTGGCGGCGGCTCGTGGGGAAAAAATCTTCAACGGCAAGGCGAGCTGTGCTCAATGTCATGTGCCGCCACTCTTTACTGAGCCAGGCTGGAACACTCACAAAGCTTCGGAGATAGGTATAGACGACTTCCATGCGAATCGTGCTCCTGATAATTCTTATCGCACATCGCCGTTGCGTGGGATCTTCTCACACATGAAACGGGGCTTTTACCATGACGGTCGCTTTCCAACTTTGCTCGATGTGGTCAACCACTACGACGGTTTCAAAAAGTTGAGTTTGACTGAGCAGGAAAAGAAAGATTTAGTCGAGTACTTGAAGTCGCTATAGTTTCAGAGACGAATGTCGGTTTCGAGGTTGCGCGGCGCGGCGCCGCAACCAAACGATCAAGTTGCGAGATCGGTCAGTACCGATTCGCGGTAGCGTCGGGTGAGTCTCGAGGATCAAGCAGTTGTCAGCATTTTGAGACTCACCCGACGCTACCGCGCTTCGGTGCTGACCGGTCTCGCATGGCCGATCAGCCTACGGCCCTCTGAAATGTCCTCGCATAAAAACATCGTCAGAAAAACAAGAAGTTGTTGGTTTGTTTCACAGAGAAAATCCCAGGACTCCTTCGCACGGCGGTCAACGAGGCTTGACCACGATTCCGGCCGGACCCGTTGAAATGGTAAACTTCTCAACACAAGTTTAAGCGGGCACTAGATTGTTACCGAACGAGAGGACAATTTAATGTCTTGTATTACCTTACAAACCAAAACCGGACCAGAAGAGTATCAGCTTGGCGACCTGGATGAAGTTGTCTGGTGGAAGACTGACAATGGAATAAATGCCGTGGGTTACATGGACTTGGTTTCGGGCCTTCTAAATGAGAATGACTTAGAAACTTGTCGAGAAAAACGTCCCGAGATTGTTCGTGAAATAGGTCCTATAAGTCCTATAAGTCCCCTCTAAAAACCTGGACTCTCAAATTCGTGGATCGACTTGTTCAGGCGCCGCGCTTTTCGATTTTGGCCCATGTATCGCGCAGGCCGATAGTTCGGTTGAACACCAGCTTGTCTTCCGAGCCGCGATCAACGCAATAATAACCAAGTCGCTCAAACTGATATTTTGTTCCAGGTGCCGCGCTTCTCACACTCGGTTCGATTTTACAATCCTGCAATACCGTTAATGAATCAGGATTCAGATTGTCGGTAAATTCCTGTCCTTCTTCAACGTCGTTCGGATCCTCTTTCAGAAAAAGGTTGTCGTACTGACGGACCTCTGCTGATAAAGCGTGTTCAGCTGAAACCCAGTGAATTGTCGATTTCACTTTTCGACCATCTGGTGTGTTACCGCCGCGTGTAGCCGGATCGTAAGTGCAGCGAAGTTCTACAACCTTTCCATCACTGTCCTTAATCACTTCTGTACAAGTAACTAAGTAAGCATAGCGGAGGCGCACCTCGCGACCTGGAGAGAGCCGGTAAAACTGCTTCGGCGGATCTTCACGAAAGTCATCCTCTTCAATAAAAATAGTTTTTGAAAAAGGAATCTTTCTGCTTCCCGCAGAACTATCTTCCGGATTGTTGACAGCATCCATCTCTTCCACGACATCGTCCGGATAGTTTTCAATCACCACCTTCAATGGTTTTTGCACACACATCACACGCGGAACAATTTGGTTTAAGTTTTGGCGCAGGAAGTATTCGAGTTGTTGTAACTGGGTAATGCCATTTGTCTTCGAGACCCCAACACTCGAGACGAAGTTGCGAATGGCAGTAGGTGTGTATCCGCGGCGGCGCATTCCCGACAGGGTAGGCATACGCGGATCGTCCCAACCCTCGACATGTCCGTCTTCAACCAGTTTCAGTAACTTGCGTTTGCTAAGCAGCGTGTGCGTGAGTGACAGTCGATCGAACTCGTATTGTCGCGAAGGAAAAATGCCGAGGTTTTCGATAAACCAATTGTAAAGTGCACGATTGTTATCGAACTCCAGGGTACACATCGAGTGTGTCACGTGTTCGATTGAATCCGACTGGCCATGAGCGTAATCGTACATTGGGTAAATGCACCACTCACCACCAGTACGATGATGGTCCATGTGGAGGATTCGATACATGACCGGGTCGCGCAAACTAAGGTTTGGAGAGCTCATATCAATCTTCGCTCGCAGCGTTCGCGTACCATCCGGGAACTCTCCTTTTTTCATGCGCTCGAACAGGTCGAGATTCTCTTCGATGGAGCGGTTGCGATAAGGGCTGTTCTTGCCGGGCTCTGTTAACGTGCCGCGATACTCGCGAATTTCATCGGCGCTGAGATCGCATATGAAGGCTTTTCCGTCCCTAATCAACTGAATGGCCCAATCGTAAAGTTGTTGGAAGTAGTCAGAGGCATAGAAGAGACCGTCCCACTGGAAGCCCAACCATTTCACGTCCTCCATGATGGCATCAACGTATTCAGTTTCTTCTTTGGAGGGATTGGTGTCGTCGAAACGCAAATTGCATTTACCGCCAAACTCCGCAGCCAAACCGAAGTCGAGGCATATCGCTTTGGCGTGGCCGATGTGCAAGTAGCCGTTTGGTTCAGGAGGGAATCGTGTTTGTATCCTACCTCCGTGTTTGCCACTCTTGATGTCCTCGATCATGATGTCTCTAATAAAGTTCGACGGCCCACCAGCTGTCTTCTCTGTCGATTCTTCAATACTCACGTTATATGTTCTCCGGTTCGATTTGATAGTTCAGTGTACAAAAGATGGAGGGTGGGGTTCTACTCAGTGCGACCTTTGTGTTCTCGATGACTCTGTGGTTAGAAATGCGGCCCAAGATTCCACCACAAAGGCACCGAGAACACAAAGGTCACACAGAGAAGGTGGTTCAGGTGATGGCTCTGACGCGTCTTAGTACTTCTTGCTCGCCGAGGTTTTGGGCTACCAGGAAAAGATCAGGACTCGTTGTTAGACCGGTGAGGAGGATCCTGATGGCATTGCTTACATGACCGATCGAGCCGGCAAAATTCTCTGGATTCTTCTTGTACTGCCCGGCCGTTGGAGCGAAGCCGTTAGCGGACGCCAGGCTGCGGATCTGTTCGAACCACGCCTCTTTGGTGTCTTCATGCCGATACGAATCAGCAAAGCCTTTAGCTAACTTGACCACCATCGCGGCTTCGACTGGAGCGAAGCGAGGATCTGAAGGATCACTTACTGGTGAAAACAGTTTCTCGAAGTACAGACCATAAGCTGCCCGGAATTCATTCCACTTTGCAAGATCCTTACGTTGTACTGCGGGATTTCGCTCATTCGCAAAGATGCGTCGAGCCAGCGGCAAATTGCTGGATAGTATTGCTGCCAACTCCGAATCATATTCTCGAGCCCAGGTAAGCAAACTTTCCAGCGCATCTTCGATGGGTAGTTGCGCGATAAAATCGCGGCTGATTGATTCAAGTTTTACCAGGTCGAAGATTGGACCAGCCACTCCGCACTCTTTTAAACTGAGTGCCGCCGACGCCGATTCCGGGAACGTCATTTCAGCGAACCTGCTATTGGCCAGACCTCTTAAGTAATGTAGCACCGCGCCTGCCGGATAACCGGATTCAATGTAGTACGCAACATCGGCCTCGTTGTCCTTTCGCTTGCTGAGTTTGCGCCGGCTCGCACCGTCGAATTTCATCAGCGGAGCAATGTGGGCATACGGTATCGGCAGGAAGCCAAGTGCCTTAAATAGTTGCAGATGCAATGGCACTGAAGAGATCCACTCTTCTCCTCGAAGTACCACGTTGACTCTCATCAACGTGTCATCAACCACGTGAGCAAAGTGATAAGTTGGGAGTCTCGGAGTTTGATCGCTACTCTTCAACAACACAACATCGTTCCTATTGTCCTGATGCTCGATTCGACCGCGGATCAGATCAACAAACTCGACGCGATTAGGTGGACCGTCGGGTGAACGAAACCGAATCGTATAAGGTTTTCCGGATTGGAGACGGCTCGATACTTCGGCTTCCGAAAGATTTCGACAACGCGCCCATGTGCCGTAATAGCCAGTTTGAATCTTTAGCGCAGTTTGCTCTTCCGTCATCTGGGCCAACTCTTCGCGTGTGCAAAAACATGGATAGGCATGGCCTGTCCGCAGCAACTCGCGCGCGTAGGTGTGATATATCAGCTCTCGCTTTGATTGTTCGTAAGGTCCCCATTTTGAATTCGCGTCGTTCTCATCCGACTCGATATCGAAATACTTGAAGGCGCGCGCAAACTGTTCGCGCGAACCGGGCACTTCTCGGGCCTGGTCGGTGTCTTCGATTCTAATAAAGTACGATCCACCGGAATGATGTGCGAGGTTCTTGCCAAGGGTGGCGACGTACACTCCGCCTGTGTGCAAAAAGCCTGTTGGGCTTGGAGCAAAACGAGTTACGATCGCGCCGTCAGGAAGATTGCGCGGAGGAAACAAAGACTCCCAATGCGATGGTTCTGGCAGTTCAGCGTCAAATAACGTGTTAATCAAGTCGACCGTAAGCATAGATTTCATAAGGTGGCGAATGCTAGCACTCCTACCTTAATCGATCCAAACAAAGCGGGATGTTTCGCGTTCTTTTCGCACATGATCGACCGGGAAGACCTGATTGTGCATTACTACATAAATACCCGGATCAAGTATTCGAACAGCGAAAAGACTCTCGGTAAGGTTTTGCAAACCATCGCTCCCTTCAAACCCCAGTGGAGTCATTGCACCGGTGAGCACAATAGGAACCTTCAGTTCAGGTAGCGCTTGCTTCAGATACAGACCGGTCTGGACCATTGTATCCGTGCCGTGAGTAATTACGATTGCAGGCTGTTCGCTTAACATCTGCTCGACGAGTGCAAGTATTGAGCTGCGATCATCATCAGTCATTTCCAGACTGTCTTTATTCATGAGCGGCATTACGCGTACATCGCAGTCGGGAAGCCGGAGTCGACCGAGATATCGATCGATTTGGTTATCCAGGTTTGCCACTGTGCTGGTCTGCTCCGAGTAAACTTTTTCAATTGTGCCACCCGTAGTAATTACATTCACCTTCAGCATCTTCGAATTTTTCCTTGCAATCTGCAGTTCATTTCGACCATTACCATCTTGAGGACAAAATAACTATGACATCGGTGGGGCACTCGTTCGCGGATACGACGGGAAAGGAACGAATTCTCGATCATCGAAAACAGGCAACTTCATCCTACCGGCAATCCAATCCGCTTTTGCTTGCTCAATGCGCTCTCGAGAAGACGACACGAAATTCCACTCGATGAATCGCTCGCCTATAGGATCGCCTCCCAGCATCATCAGCACACTCGACGTTGTGGCCTGGACCACGGCTTCTGCCTCACGGCTAAAGACCGCCATTTGCCCTGGTGCTATTGAGCGATCGTCAACTTGCGCGCCGCCGGAAACAAGAAAGATCGCCCGTTCTTCGTATTCGCTGGGCAACGCTATACGCGCTCCACTTTCCAGCGTAACGTGCAAATAGAATAGTGGCGAATGCGTTTTCACAGAAGCGCGTAAACCGAACGCTTCCCCTGCCAACAGACGCAGCCAGACGCCACCGTCACGGTGGACAGGGAGATCATTCCCTTCGTGATGAGCAAATGCAGGAGCCGTTTCCTCCTGGCCGTTTGGAAGTGCTACCCACGACTGGATTGCGTGAATTGGTCCACCTTCCCGCCGCGCTCGCTCGAAGCGCTCAGAATGAGTGATCCCGCTGCCGGCGATCATCCAGTTCATCTCGCCCGGACGTATGGCCTGCTCCATGCCAATCGAGTCGCGATGCACGATCTCACCCGCGAACAAATAAGTTACCGTTGAAAGGCCAATATGCGGATGTGGAAGCACATCCGCGTTGCGTGGAAGTCCCTGTGGTAAATCAACTGGTCCCATGTGATCCAGGAAAATGAAAGGCCCAACCATGCGACGCTTAGCGGCCGGTAATACTCGCCCAACTTCGAAACTGCCAAGGCTGCGTGGTCTTTGATTGAGCAACAGTTCGATCACTGGTTGTCCTCGTAATTACTTCAGTTCAGCCGATACTAAATCATTCGTGAATCAAAGTAACCTGCTGACGCGACGGGTATGTCCGCTCGATTTTTCTACTTAAGGAGCTTTCACACCACTCCTCTTGCATCGCCAAAACTCACTTCTAATAGCCACTAGCTTAGAGCACTCGAACTCGACGGTGGCGAAGTTGCACTCTCCTCAGTTACTTTAACCGTCGATCAGTCAGCCGGGTATCACCGCGTTTATTAGTAGAAAGTAGATATTGGGCCTGCGGGTGCCGAGGCCAATAGAGAGAACGTTATGAGTGAGAAGCAGTTGACGGAACCAGACAACACTGCTGTGCGGGTCGCCTTGTGGCGGGCGCTGCACGTCGAAGTTGATGAGCCGCCTCACGTATTTGAAGATGAAGTCGGCTTGAAGCTGGCAGCTCCAGAGGACGGATGGCGCAAACGTCCGGACATGAGCCCGTTCACAAAACCTTTTCGCGCTTCGATCCTGGCCCGCGCCCGGTTCATCGAAGATCTGGTCGAGGAACAAGTTGCTCGAGGTGTCACGCAATACGTCATCCTTGGTGCGGGCTTGGACACGTTCGCACAGCGACGGCCCGAGCTTGCCTCCCGGCTGCTCGTGTTCGAGATCGATCAGCCTGGTCCTCAAGCGTGGAAGCGACAGCGTCTCGTCGATCTAGGTTTCGGCATCCCGTCATTCCTACGGCTCGTGCCAGTTGACTTCGAGGCAGGCGACGCGTGGTGGGAACGGCTGATTGAGTCGGGCTTCGATTCGAGTCGGCCGGCGGTCGTGGCGTCCACTGGTGTCAGCATGTACTTGACCAAGGATGCAATTGCGGCGACGCTGCGCCAGGTCGCAACACTCGCTCCGGGTTCCACGCTCGCTATGTCGTTTATGCTTCCAATCGAGCTGTCTGATCCTGCGGTCCGTCCAGGGATTGAGCGAGCGGCGGCGGGGGCTCGAGCAAACGGTACACCGTTCATAAGCTTCTTCACGCCGGCAGAGATCCTGGCACTGGCAAGCGATGCCGGCCTGAAAGACGTCCAACATGTGTCCGCATCTACTCTGGCCCAACGGTACTTCGCAGGCAGGAGGGATGGCCTACGTCCGCCAAATAACTCAGAGGAGTTGCTAGTGGCCACTACTTAAGTGGATCTAACCCTCAGACATTAATCAATTGGTATGTAGACGCCGCTTGTAGATTCTCAAGGCTCCCGAAAACATGGAACCGACGCCCGTAAAGAAGAGAACCAGGGTAGATGGTTCAGGCACAGATGTTAGAGGTTCCTGCGTGTTGATTAGCAAGGTACCGCTCCCTCGATACAAAAGAAAGTTCCACGCTGCCAATGAAAATGAAGCTATGCCATCATCAAATCCTTGTGGATCAAAAATCGTGACGCTGAAGTCTCCAACGGCATGGTCGGTACCGTGAAAGCTCAGCGCCGGTGTCTGGAAAAGCTGGAGTCCTTCCAGGAACAAACTTCCGATATGCGGTGGCCCAATTGGCGAATCGTCGTACGAAACGCCGTAGCTCCCAGATACCTGAATTGAAACCACGTGTTGACCGGCAGGCACAACGTAGACCTTATCGAATTCAGGAAAGCCTCCGAAGGCAAAACTGATATTTAAAGTATCTGCTTCAGCGATTGTTGCGGACGCAAGACAGATGATCAAAACGAAAGAGAGTGAGAGAAGTCGTGAGATCATAACAGATCCTCCGTAGAAGGTTCTTGAGGTTTCGCCTGCGTTTGTAAGAGCTACTTCACGCTTTAAAATCTATGGTAGAAATTGGTGTTCCATTACATGATTCTAAATTTACGTGATTCCCTTGGTCGTCGTGATACATCGCGTGCGCAACTCGCAGTGAATTTGGAAGTTCTATGACTCCTTCGAAAATGACCGCCAAACACAACCGACCGCGCTGTCCTGGCGACGATAAGTCATGGGGTGTCACAAGTTGATCGAGTACCCGGTCATATGAGTACACGCAAGCCCTCCCCGTTTTTGGTGTTTCCCGATCAAGGATTGGGGCGTAGATGCGGTGTGAGGTGCAGGCGCCGCATTGAATCATTTTCGTTTCGTTGCTCGCTTAACGTGCCGTTGCAGGAATAATCATCATTGGTTTTTACAAACTGATCGAATAGGAGGAGATTTCACATGAGCGAAGAAGATCTGGAAGTGCTGATTACACTCGATGACCCTGTAGAGGATGACGAAGAAGATACTTTCCACCACCTTCAAGCTGAAGAATACGATACGCCATGGCCCGGTCAGCCGGCTCATGATGAAAAACGACACGGTTCGCCGGCAAATCAAACTGCTGATGTTCATGAAGAGACATTGTCGCTGGATAACCAGAAGGGCCCAAAGCTTGAAACCTGACACGAGGCTCCTCAAAATGACGTTGTAATTCGTAACAACTGAGCGGCTTTGCCGTCGATCCAATTTCACTAAATAGTTTATCGAGTTCGCGAGGAAGCTGATCACTGACGACCGCGGGCTTGAGAAAACGTGGGGACCGAGTCTGTACAAGGAGATACCAAAGTGGAGGGCCTAAAGAAGCAACGTGTCACATCAGTTCCTGGTCATTGCCTGTCGCCTGCGCGAGCCAGGGTCTCAATAGATGCGCCAGTTGGCCCAGCAACCTATGCACGAATGTTCCCCGAGTTGCCGTCTTACCAGGCAGACGAACAATTCCTGCAGGCGCTCGGCCGCGCCGGCGGTCCCTGCGATTGCGGAGATATCGATGACTTTCCCGAATCACTAGGTGACACTGCCGCGGGTTGGCCCATCTTTGGTCAATTTGTAGCTCACGATATCACGGCTGACAGGTCGATTTTGCGGTCGCACGCCAATTCGGCGGAATTGCATAATGCTCGGAGCCCGCAGCTCAATCTCGAAATAATTTACGGCGATGGACCAACCGGCCATCCGTTTCTCTACCAACGTGACGATCCGGTGAAGTTCCTGCTTGGTTTAGACGGGTTGGACGTCCAACGAAATGTAGAAGGCACAGCAATTATTGGCGACCCACGCAACGATTCGCACATGCTAATTTCGCAGTTGCATCTCGCTATGCTCAAAGCCCATAACGCATTCGTAGATGATGTCCGGCAAAACGGAGCAGCTAACGATCACGTATTCGACGAGGCGGCTCGGCAGTTGTGCTGGCATTATCAATGGATCGTTCTGCACGAGTTTCTTCCTGCGCTCGTAGGAGAGACCCTTGTGGAACAAGTCCTTCGAGAAGGTCCACGGTGGTTTCATCCCGGACGTGACAGATTCATACCATTAGAGTTTGCAGATGCGGCCTATCGTTACGGCCACAGCCAGATTCGGCATCACTACCAATTGAATTTACAAAATGAGCCCGTGCAGGTCTTTCCTGATCTCCTGGGATTTCGTCCGGTACCACGTGAGCGCTCGGTCGATTGGACTCTATTTTTCGACGCACCTGGTGTGACGCAGGCACAGCGGTCTAAGAAGATTGATGGAAAACTGGTGCGGGCGCTAATTGAATTGCCGGTTGCAATCTCCGGTGAGACCGAAATTCAAGCCTATCATTCGTTGGCCGTTCGTGATCTTCAACGCGGGCAGAGTATTGGCCTGCCATCTGGCGAATCAGTCGCCCGTCACCTTGGAATCACTCCGCTGACGAAAGACGAGATTGGCGTCGCGTTCACGGGAGGGAATGGTGAGACACCTTTGTGGTACTACATTCTCCGGGAAGCAGACGTGTCTACCGGAGGAAATCGGCTTGGTCCAATTGGTGGTCAGATCGTCACGGAAGTACTGGTTGGACTCATTAATGCTGACCCGACATCGTTCCGCCATACCGGGCACGAATGGCGCCCCAAGAAGACACTCAGTGAGTTGCTGGCCTCGTAACGAGAACGATATTGGCGAATAGGGTATCACCCCAACAGCTGATTCAAACTTCACGTGGCCTATGTTGCCTCGGACGGGGCCGTCGCAGAAATTTGCGTCACCGTGTTGGCTGGACGGCGGAACATCAGGTCTAGCGCAAAATAAACGAACGAAAGTGCTCCCAGAGCGAAAATGGTATCCCCAATCATCCGCAGCCAGCGCAGCGTCTGCATTAGATCAGTTTGCAGAAACTCCGGACTGCGTGCCGACCAGTAGCCCACCGACACTGATTGATAAGTTTGCATTAAGCCAACGGGTAGGAGACTCAAAAGGATCTCAAGCATCAGTCCGATGTTGATGGCCCAGAACGCAAACCAGATTGGTCGTTCCTTCCACCTGAGTTCAGGCCTCATGGCTCGCAGACAAAACAATAACAAGCCTAGTCCGAGTGTGCCGTAAACGCCATAGAGGGCGCCATGAGCATGTACTGCCGTAGTGTTCAGGCCCTGCATGTAGTAAAGGGCAATGGGTGGATTGATCATGAAGCCAAAGATTCCAGCTCCGACCAGGTTCCAGAAGGCGACCGCCACGAAGAAATGGACAACCCACTTGTATTGCTTCAGCCAGGGTCGAGCTTTTGACCGACGAATGTTCGCGACTGCTTCGTGGCCCACGAGCAGAAGAGGGACGATTTCAAGCGCACTAAACACTGAGCCGAACGCTAGAGCGACGGTTGGTGTGCCGGCGAAATATAGATGGTGAAGTGTTCCGATAATGCCACCGGTCAAATAGATCGCGCCCGAAAGAAGTGCTGCCTGCGCTGCGCTCTCACCTCGAATCACTCCGAGCTTTGCGAAGAGAAACGCAATCACAACAGTAGCGAACACTTCGAAGTAGCCTTCGACCCACAGATGCACAACCCACCAGCGCCAGTACTCAACAACTGAAAGATGTGAACGCATTCCCCAGAACAAGCCGGGGCTGTAGAAGAGCGCTATGCCGGTTGTGGACAGGAAGTAGAGAACGATCAGGGATTTCGCATTACCCCTGGTTTTGAGTGCCGGAATCGCGGTTCGCCCGATGAGAAAAAGCCACAAGAGCAGTCCAACAAAAAGTGCCGCCTGCCATACTCTTCCCAAATCAATGTACTCGTAACCCTGATGACCAAACCAGAACCATGCCGTGCCTGAAAGTTTGTGCATAACTGACATCCATTGGCCCGCCATCGATCCCAGAACGACAATCAACAAGGCGCCAAAAAGCACATCGACGCCAAGTTTTTGATACTTTGGTTCATATCCACAGATGAAGGGTGCAATGAAAAGTCCGGCCGCCAGCCAGGCTGTAGCGATCCAGAATATTCCAAGTTGAGTGTGCCAGGTGCGTGTGACAACGTAAGGTAAATAGTCGGCAAGAGGGATTCCATAAAACCCTTGTCCTTCTACGCCGTAGTGTGCAGTAAGCATTCCCATCACAATCTGCAAAAGGAACAAGAGCGTCACGACTAAGAAGTATTTAACGGTTGCTTTCTGGGACGGCGACATCTGTACGCCAATTAACGGATCATGACTGGGCACCTCGGTCGAGACTACTTCACCGTCGCCACGTTGGGCGTAATACCAAACCAGCCAGCCGATTCCAGCTAACAAAACAATAACGCTTACCCCGGTCCAAACAATCGCGCTACTGGTCGGAACGTTGCCGACTAGTGGTTCAGAGGGGAAGTTGCTCGTATAGGAAATCGTGTTATTAGGACGATTGGCAGCCGAAGCCCACGACGTCCAAAAAAAGAAAGCGTTCAGCTCGCGCAATTTCACCGGGTCTGATTGCGCATTCCGTTGAATAGCGTAATTCGAGTTACCGTCAGTGAAGATTGCTGAATAGTGTTTCAAGTTGTCGTCGAAGGCGCGAGCGCGAACCGGATCGAGCGTCAACCGACCAGTACTCTCGTCGTAAGTATTGTTCCGCATCAAGTCTTGTAGCCGTTGACGCAGCATTGCTTTCTGCTCAGAGGAAAGATCGTCGTAGGCACTTGTAAAGTTACTTTTGGACCACTCATTGAGAATGAAGAGTGACTCACGATGAAGATAATCGGCGGTCCAGTCGGGCGCGACGTAAGAGCCATGGCCCCAGATGGATCCGATCTCCATGCCACCCATAGCCTGCCACACGTTTTGGCCGTTTTGAATTTCGTCGGCAGCGATAAGGTCCCGGCCATCGGTCGTAACAACTTCGCGAGGAATCGGCGGCGCCTGCCTGAAGATCTCGGTTCCCACCCATCCCAAAACAGCAAAGGAAAAAACAAAGATCGCGATAAAGACCAGCCACAGTTTCTTCATGGCATCTCTCTCTCAAGACAAATTGTTTTGGGGCGATACTTTCTATTGAGTGCCCAGCGCGGGTTAAGTAAACGTTGCTGTATCGGTGTTCGGGCGAGACCTTGTCACGCCCGGTTCATATTGTCAACACAATCCAGGAGCTATGCCCGAATCATCATTAGCAACATCTTGAATCTGCTTATTGCCTTGACCGCATGAGGTTGATTGGCGGGCAGCTTTAGGATTTCGCCCGTACCAACCTTGTGACTCTTTCCCCCAACCTCGATCTCAGCTTCGCCGTCGAGCACCGCAACCAGGGCATCGAAGGGTGCCGTGTGTTCACTTAGTCCTTCGTCTTTGTCAAACGCGAATAACGTGATTGTCCCTCCCTGATTCTTCAGTAGCACACGACTGACAATCGATTTTTCCTGGTACTGCAGCAGACTAACGAGTTGTTTAGCTTCGTCAGTGGTTTCAGCAACCGGAACTTCTTTACTCATAGCAACTCCTTCGCCAAAATGCGGCTTCATCATTTTCTCTTGGTAGCGACAATTGCGACTGCGCCGAGTACTTTGCGATGCCGTCTGAAGACCGAGCGCATCTCCAGTACCCGCTCGCGCGCTTTGGAATCACGGAGAACGTTCCAGGCAAAACGCAAAGCACCGGCAAACCCTTCATCGCTAATCAAGCGTCGGGGTTCGAGCAGATTCATCGAAGCCACTTCCACCGAGTCAATAGAAAAGCCTTCCGACTCGAGCAGCGATTGCCACTCTGAAACAGTTAATGGCCTGACGCCATGATGGACCACCCCGGTGAGTGCACGCTCGGTTTCTCTTCTTTGCTTCTCGTCGAGATTGTCTGACACCAGGCACATCTCATGAATACCGTAGCGGCCATTAGGTCTTAGCAGCCTATAGGATTCACTCATGATGCTGCGTTTTACCTCGTCGGGGTGCATCGTGAGCATAGCTTCTCCGTAGATCACCGTTGCGCAGTGGTCAGCAAGGCCTGTATCTGAGGCATTACCAATTACGCAACGTTGGTTGTTGCCCTTTAGGTATCCGCTAACGATCCTGGCAGCAGCCTTATCTCGCTCGACCGCCACATAAGATCGGGGCTTCAACGCGTTTGTGAGCTGAGCCGTAATTCCCATGCCGGGAGCAAACTCAATAACGTCGTCTTTAGGCCCGACACGCAGCGCTGTCAGCATGCGTCGCGTTAGCGCCATTCCCCCAGGGCGAAGAACCCGTTTGCCGAGCCGAGCAAGCACCCAGTGACCAGGCATCTTTTCGGTTTTTAGATCCTGACCCGGAAGAGTTGAATTTGGACCGTTCCGCGTCATTGTACTCATACTCCAATCCCACAAGCTTGACCATATACCAACTGATGCCCAGATTAGAGCTTGGTGAACGCCCGCGCGATGATTTAAGTCACGCTACGAATGTTGGGGAAACAGGTACCTCGCCGACAGTGGCTCCTGCGCGCTCGACGTGAATCACCTGCTCGCGACCATCGACACTGACTCGAAATGCACGCCACGCGCCGTCGACGATGACATACAATCCGAGTGCTTCCTCACCGGCTACAAACAGGACTCATCTTTTTGAAACTGTCGCTCGAATGCCCGCTCAGCAAGTGCGCTGAGCGTATGGTCATTGAGTTCAGTAAAAAGAATTAGACCGCTTGATAGCGGCGATCTTGTCGAGAGTCATTAGCACCACCGATAATATATCTGGATCTCACGCCGCCGGTGACAAATCTACTTGCTGCATTTGACTCGGTGTTGTTCACCAGGGATCCTTTTTTGGTAGTTAACCCGGCGAATCTTCTCAAGAATCCTAATGACCCAAACACGCGCGTCATAATTTTCGTGCTAAACCTGCAGCTATTTGCGGGCGAGGATGCTACGGCGGTTGCGATTACTCTCACGGACGCTAACGGTGGTGTTCATAATCTTCCTGCTCAAAACGTCAGTCTAATTCCAAACGGGTGGGGTTTTGCGCAGGTAACGTTCCGACTCCCCGATAACCTGCCGGCAGGCACGTGTCAGGTGAAACTTGTCGCGCATAGTCTGACGAGTAATATTGGCACGATTCGGATCAAACAGTAGCTGCGGACCGGGCCCGAGGCCGTCTGCATTTGCGGCTTCGCTATTTATTCTATATAGTCCAGTACAACTAGATGGTTGGTGAATCCTTCCATCAACGTGGTTGGCGGGGTGAGGACGTTGACCACATTTAGATTAGGCGCGACAGGTCCAAAACCGGTCGCGCCTTTTCGCTTGTTCAGCAGGGCCAACACTGAATTCCGCTAGATAAAGGTCTGACTTGGAGGTGCGGTTTAAAAAAGCGCCGCCAGGCCGGCGCACTCCAAGGAGTTCAGCAGATGAATCACTCCGAAGGCTTAATTTGAGTTCCTTGCGCAGATACCAAAAACCACCGCTCCTGGAACTTGAGATAGACATGGGTGTAACGGCTGTACACTGAAAATGGCTCATCGCCAAAACGGCCGCTCATCTCGGTTGTACCCGTTACCACGGCTGTATCAGCGTAAAACCGAGATCGCGAGCCCAACTGCTTGATTTTTTCAAACTTGAGCTGACCAGATCTCAAGACGGTCAGAAACTCGTTTTTGGTTACTTCGGATCCGCTCAACACGTCGACCAATAACGAGTCATTCGCCATCAAATGATCTACTTCGTCGACATTCGTCAACAGGCCGTGAAAAAATCGGCGCTCTACCGAGGACAAATCTTCAATCTGCATTCCTTATTCCCCTCTATCAACAATCGACTTGCGCGAAGACAAAGCGCGCGCGGTCCACGAGCCCGCTTAAATGTGAACCGTTCGCGCGCTCTTACGCACCGAAGCCCTTAATTCGATGCGATCTCTTCAAGGTTCCCACAGGTTGTCTCGGCCACCCGGGAAACTGCTCTTGTTAATAGATTAATACCAGTTTTAGTGGCTCTTTATTCCCTTGCTCAGTCTCTGCGTCACTCTGCGGTTCTCTGCGTATCTCTGCGATGCTGCTCTTACAACCAAAATAAGTTCTACCTTTGGTTGAGAAAGGCGCACAGAACCGCTGAGTGACGCAGAGGCTAACTGTGGAGTCGAGATGTGAAGATGCCTTAGTTGTAATTGCTGGTCGGCACTTCAAAACACTTCATTCGTAACGTAGCGCTACCAGCGGATCAACTTTGGTGGCGCGGCGTGCAGGGAGGTAACAGGCAACGAGGCCAATT
>Ga0070681_10001390_pt1 | contig 21220 bp, 13 predicted proteins | sample KBSC83BmetaG_FD_65650 | JGI IMG/M metagenome (GOLD analysis project Ga0070681, IMG submission 65650) | Corn rhizosphere microbial communities from Kellogg Biological Station, Michigan, USA - KBS C8-3B metaG | ecosystem: Host-associated > Plants > Roots > Rhizosphere | place: USA: Michigan... | reverse complement strand
CGCGACACGCTGTTCTCCTCCTTCGGCACGCGGCAGGTCGCCGACATCTACTCGGCCTTCTCGGACACGCCGGTCATCCTCGAGGTCGATCCGAAATATCAGGAGAACGCCGACGGGCTGAAGCACATCTATGTGCGGTCCTCGATCCCGACGGCCAACACCGGCAAGCTCGTGCCGCTCGACGGCTTCGTCTCCTTCCGGCAGTCGGTCGGCCCGTCCTCGGTGAGCCATCAAGGTCAGTTGCCCTCGGTGACGATCTCCTTCAATCTCGAACCCGGCGTGGCGCTCGGCCAGGCGGTCGACGGCATCGCCGAGATCGAGCGCCAGGTCGCGATGCCGGCCACGGTGACGACCAGCTTCCAGGGCAGCGCGCAGGTTTTCCAGCAAGCGACCGCCGGCCAGGCCATGCTGCTGGCGACGGCGGTCGCGGTCATCTACATCATCCTCGGCGTGCTCTATGAGAGCTTCATCCATCCCATCACGATCCTGACCGGCCTGCCTTCGGCGGCTTTGGGCGCGCTGCTGACGCTGCAGCTCTTCCATATGGATCTGTCGGTGATCGCGATGATCGGCATCGTCATGCTGATCGGCATCGTCAAGAAGAACGCGATCATGATGATCGACTTTGCCTTGCAGCAGAAGCAGGCCGGCGAGACCGATCCGGTCAAGGCCATGTACCAGGCCTGCATCCTGCGCTTCCGGCCGATCATGATGACATCCTTCGCCTGCATCTTCGGCACCTTGCCGATCGCGCTCGGTGCCGGCGCCGGATCGGAGCTGCGACGGCCGCTCGGCGTCGCCGTGGTCGGCGGGCTCATCGTGTCGCAGGTTCTGACCCTCTACATCACGCCGGTCGTGTTCATCTATTTCGAGCGGTTGATGGCCTATATGCGCATCGGCACGCAGCGGCCCGACGAGACGCCTGCCATCCATGGCTCGCCCGCCGAATAGCGCCCCGCATCGCAAAAGCGGCCCGCTGCATACAAGGGCGGGCCGCTTTTTTATGGGCGGCACGGTATGCGCCATCGGCGGACGCGAATTTTCGCATTGCCGTCACTAGCGTTTCCGCGCGGCAGATCTTGTCTGGTACAATCCTCCCGGGCCAGCAGCGGAGAGGATTGTGCTGTCAGACAGGCCGGTCGAGGGCATGCCGCGGCGCACGAGCCGGTATGCCCGTATTCGGCGCAGGATTCACGCCTGGTGGGAGGGCATCGAGCTGCCGCCCGAGCCCGCCGAGCCGGATCCCGCCGACCAGCCATTGCTGCTCGACACCGAAGCGCCGCCGCTCGAGGAGCGCGATTGGCCGGAGAGCGCCCAGGAGCGCGCCAAGCTCTGGCCCATCCGCCGCATCGAGGCGGCCGAGCTCATCTGGGGCAGGGACTGCATCCTGCCGGGCGGTGCCGAATACACGATGCAGCTGGCGACGCCGCTCGGCCTCACGCCGGCTTTGTCGCTACTCGATCTCGCCGCCGGTCTCGGCGGCGGCACGCGGGGGCTGGCCGAGAGCTTCGGCGTGTGGGTCACCGGGCTCGAGCGCGATGACGATCTCGCGACCGAAGGGCAAGACCGCAGCAAGCGCGCCAAGCTCGACAAGAAGGCGCCGATCCGGCGCTTCGATCCCAACGATTTCGAGCTGAAGAAGCGCTCCTTCGACTGCATGTTCGCGCGCGAGAGCTTCTACGCCGTCGCCGACAAGCAGCCCTTCTTCGCGACGCTGCAGCGCGGCCTGAAGGATCGCGGCCAGCTCCTCTTCGCCGACTACCTGCTCGGGCCGCAGCCGCCGGGCGACGCCTTCGGCAAATGGGCCGAGGCCGAACGGCAGCCCTCTTATCCGATGCAGCTCGACGAGCTCACGGCGCTGCTCGAAAGCCTCAATTTCGACTGCCGCATCGCCCAGGACGACAGCGAGGTCTACAAGACCCATGTGATGGCGGCGTGGAGCCGGATCGCGGCGGAGCTGCAGGGCGGCAGCATCCCGCGCCATCTGCTGGGCCGCGTCGTCGAGGAGGCCGAGCGCTGGGCCCGCTTCGTCCATGTCCTCAATGCCGGCGAGCTGCGCTTCTACCGCTTCCACGCCTTCTACCGCGAGCGCAAATAGGGCTGAGGCTGAACCGCTCAGCGGTTCAGCCTCAGCCCGGGAAGCTGCCCGGGCTTGACAGCCGCCGACCCCGCCTCTAGCTTCCGGCCTCCTTTTCGCCGAGACAGAGCCAGTCATGAAAGTCGTGAATTCCCTGAAGACCATGAAGACGCGCCACAAGGCCTGCCGCATCGTGCGCCGGCGCGGCCGCGTCTATGTGATCAACAAGCAGAATCCCCGCTTCAAGGCGCGCCAGGGCTAAGCCGGCCGATCTCGTCCGCAGAACGCCGCCCCGGGGAGCCCCGCGGCGGCGTTCTGCTTTTCGGGGGCCGTCAGCGCCGGGTGCCGGGCCGCACCAGCTTGCGATAGACGAGGAGACTGCCGACGCCGCAGGCGGCGATGAGGGCGGCCATGGGCACGGCCGTCCCGTCCTCGGCCAGCGCCACCAGCGCCCCGGTCAGCGCCCCCGTGCTCCATTGCAGCATGCCCTGCAGCGCCGAGGCGGTGCCGGCGATGTGCGGGTAATTGGCGAGCGCGCCCGCCGTCGCATTGGCGCCGATGAAGGACATGCTGGCGACGAAGCAGAACAGCGGTGCCGCGATGCCGAGCAGCGACAGATGTGGGCTCGCCGCGACGAGCGCCAGCACCGTGCCGGAAGCGGCGGCGCCGCTCACGCCATAGGCGAGCAGCCGATCCGATCCGAGGCGCAGAACGAGGCGGCTGTTGATCGTGGCGCCCGCCATCAGCCCCGCGACATTGATCGCGAACAGGATGCCGTAACGCTCCGGTGGCACGCCGAACAGCGAGATGAAGACGAAGGGCGAGGCGCTGAGATAGACGAAGAAGCCGCCCGACGCCAAAGCCGTCGTGCCGGCATAGCCCATGAAGCGCGAATCGCGCAGCATGTTGGCATAGGAGGCGAGCGCTTCGAGCGGTCCCATGCGGCTGCGGCGCTCGGGCGGCAGGGTCTCGCGCAGGAACAGGCCGGCCGAGAGCAGGCTCACCAGGCCGAAGAGCGTCAGCACGGCGAAGATGGCGCGCCAACCGACCCAGATCAGGATCTGCCCGCCGATGCTCGGCGCGAGCAGCGGCGCTGCGCTCAAGACCAGGAACAGGATCGACAGCATGCGCGCGGCGCGGTCGCGGTCGTAGAGGTCGCGCACGACTGCGCGGGCCAGCACCGGCCCGGCGCAGGCGCCGAGCCCTTCGAGCAGGCGGCCGAAGATGAGCGGCCAGACCGAGGGCGTGACGGCGCAGACCAGGCTCGCCACGGTATAGAGCAGGAGGCCGGCGAGCAGAGGCCGGCGCCGGCCGTAACGGTCCGACAGCGGGCCGTAGACGAGCTGGCCCAGAGCAAAGCCGAGGAAGAAGGCGCTCAAGGTGAGCTGGACCAGCGCCGGGCCGGCGCCGAGCGTTTGCGTCATCGAGGGCAGGCTCGGCAGATACATGTCGACCGACATCGGCCCGAAAGCCGAGAGCATGCCGAGCAGCGCCGTCATGCCCGGGCCGGTGGCAGGGGCCACGGCGCGCTGCTTGGAGTCCGGCAGGCTCATTCCGGCGCGATCATCTCTTCCGGGCGGACCCAACCGTCGAACTGCTGCGCCGTCACATAGCCGCTGGCGACCGCCGCCGCGCGCAGGCTCGTGCCCTCCTTGTGGGCCCGCTTGGCGATCTCGGCCGCCTTGTCGTAGCCGATATGCGGGCTGAGCGCCGTCACCAGCATCAGCGATCGCTCGACGAGATCGGCGATGCGGTCGCGATCGGCCTCGATGCCGATGACGCAATGCTCGGCGAAGCTGTCGCAGGCATCGGCAAGCAGCCGAATCGAGCGCAGCACGTTGGCGACGATCACCGGCTTGAACACATTGAGCTCGAGATGGCCCGAGGCGCCGGCGATGGTGACGGTGACATGATTGCCCATGACCTGCGCCGCCACCATGGTCAGCGCCTCGCATTGGGTCGGATTGACCTTGCCCGGCATGATCGAGGATCCGGGCTCGTTCTCGGGCAGGCGGATCTCGGCGATGCCGGCGCGCGGGCCCGAGGCGAGCAGCCGCACATCATTGCCGATCTTCATGAGCGAGGCGGCGACCGTATTGAGCGCGCCCGAGCACTGCACCAGCGCATCATGCGCGGCCAGCGCCTCGAACTTGTTGGGCGCCGAGACGAAAGGCCGGCCCGTCAGGGCGCTCACCTCACCGGCGAATTTGGTGGCGAAATCGCGATCGGCATTCAAGCCGGTGCCGACCGCCGTGCCGCCCTGCGCCAGCTCGCAGAGATGCGGCAGGCAGCCCCGCACGCGCTCGGCGCCGAGCGCGACCTGGCGGACATAGCCGGAAAATTCCTGGCCGAGCGTCAGCGGCACCGCATCCTGCAGATGGGTGCGGCCGATCTTGACGATATGGTCGAAGGAATGGGCCCGCTCGGCCAGCGCCGCCCGCAGGCGCTCGAGCGCCGGCAGTAGCCGATCATGGATCTCGGCCACGGTCGCGAGATGCATCACGGTCGGGAAGGAATCGTTGGAGCTCTGGCCGAGATTGACATGATCGTTGGGATGAACCGGGCTTTTCGATCCGAGCGGCGATCCCAGCAGCTGGTTGGCGCGGTTGGCGATCACCTCGTTGGCGTTCATGTTGCTCTGGGTGCCCGAGCCGGTCTGCCAGACGACGAGCGGGAAATGCGCATCGAGCGCCCCTTCCATCACCTCCTCGGCCGCCCGCTCGATGGCATCGGCGAGCTTGTCCTCGAGCAAGCCGAGGGCGCGGTTGGCGCGCGCCGCCGCCTTCTTCTGCAGGCCGAAGGCGCGCACCACGGCGAGCGGCATCCGCTCCTCGCCGATGCGGAAGAAGCGCCGCGAGCGCTCGGTCTGGGCGCCCCACAGCGCCTCGGCGGGCACCTCGATGGGGCCCATGGAATCGCGTTCGGTGCGGGTGGTGGGGGCGGGAGCCTGCATGATCGTAGAAGTGAGGTTGGAAATCGAAGTCCGCATGTGCCGCTGATTGCGTTGCGGCTTTCAACAAGGCACAACGTTAAGTTGCTCAGCCGGCACAGAAGCTATACATATGATTTAATGGGGGAATGACAATGGCTCCAAAAACGCGGTTTCGCGATCTAATACGGACTCAACGCGAAGCCAGTCCCGAATTGCCGCTGGTTCACTCAACTGACGCCTATCGGTTCGTCGACATTATGGACTCCGATAGCCTCACCCCACAGTCGTGTAGGATTTTTGGGCAGCCCTTACTTTATTGCTTTTATGGACGTCCGGCGTACAGGGCGAACCTCGATGAGGCACCCTCTGGTTTGGGCCATTACCTACCCGTCTGCGTCCTCTTCAAAGCGCCAAAAGGGTGCACGCCTAGACGCGTTTTTCCATTCGACTCCGGTGCATTTAAGAGCGGGTACTACGAAGAAGCTATTCACCGCGCAATGAGCGTGGATGATTTTGGATTGGACGCCGATCCTCATACGCCGGGCAGAGTGATTTCTCTCTTCTTCGGATCAGTAGGCGCATATCTCAACACCCAGCCCTCCAACGCCTTGGAGGTTGATTTTACTCAATTTGAGGCGCGAGCCTACCATGCATTGATTACAAAGCAGACAAAGAGTAATGCCGATGACAGAGTGTGCGCTATTGAAGTTCAATTAGACGAGTCAGTTAGCCTTCAATCAGCAGCCCAGGCCATTATTGGACCGGGGCCACTCCTCGAGTGCGCTCCGGTGAAAAATTATATCTCTCGGTTGGGCATTGACGCGCTTCCGTATGACCAATTGGGCCGCGCTCGCCCCGGCGAATATGCCACCGAACTCGTCCGGTTGTGTCGTGAATATTATAAAAGATCCGGGCTTATGTCGTGACAGCGCGTCTGGCTGGATTGGCAAATCCGCTAAACCATTGTCCTGCTTTCCTTGTCCCTTTGTTCGTCGTCACCGGCCAAGGAAACTCACTGCATGTACAGAAAATTTCACCATCTGATCAGATTGTCGGTTTTGAAGCAGTGGATATAGGCGAGGTCGCGCTCGTTCATACCGCTCTTCCGGAAACCCAAGTTAATGAGGGAGATTCCGCTGTTTGGGCATTTGCATTTGGCACCTCCGACATTGTGGTCGGAGACTCGTCATCGGTAGGTGAAAAGATTCGTGTTGCTCTCATACGCGGCGATTTTCATGCGTGGTCCTTTTTGGAGGCAGAAGCGGCATCGTTTTGTGGCGAAGAAGAAATGCGGCGGGATGCGTTACGGCAATGCTTTGCGAGTTTGCGACGGCAGTCAAAGCTAGGGAGCGCCATCTGGCGAGACATAGTTATCCTTTTGCCAGCGGTTCTAGAGGATCTCGCAGATATCTTACCTCCATCGGAGAATGCGGAGGATATTGACGTTGAAGTGGAGCGCCAGATATTGCACGTCACTCTGTCTCGCGCAGCCTGCGATAAGGTTTCCAGCTCTCATCCGACATTCGATAGGACGCTATTGGTAGCCGCGGCTTTTGGTATAAGCGCGGTGGCCTGTGCGCCTAGAAAGTCGAGGCAAAAACCTCCAGCAAATCGTGCAGAAGCTAATCTCGGTATCTACGGAATCTTGGAGGCCGTAGGCTCGACGCGTAACTTCATCCGACGCGGCGGGGCTGCGGGAAAGCAGTTGCTAGTGCTGCCGTACGGATTACGTGACTTCTCGCTAGATGCCGAGAATGCGCCAAAACCCTATGTCGAATTTACAATTGCCAGGGGTTCGCCGGAGATGCTTCAGAATGCATGTCAAGCGGCTGCGCGTAAGCTATCGCCTGCACGTATTCGGGCATGCATCGTCATCCAAAGAGCTGGGTTTGGATCGCCCCGTTCGGACACCTTCACGCCGACCCGTCTAGACACCGAGGAGATCGGTGGGCGGGTACCGAATCTCCGCAGTGTGTTTAATTGTTTATTCTATGTCGGCGGACACACATTATCCTTTCCTACAAACGATGCTCCTAGCTTGACTGCCCTCGCGAGGGGGACTTCTCTAGCCACTTCATGTGCTGCGGCAATCGTAGCCCTTGCGGCCTCATTAGACCCTCAAAAGTTAGAGAAAGAACTCACCCAAAGCTCTGCTCCGGGGGCGGTGCATGTTGCGACGCGGGTTATGCAGCGGAAGAATCCGATTATCGAAACGTGGAAGCGTGCATACTGGTCCATGCTCCACCCAGAACTTCTGCTGGATCGTGCGCAAAAATTCTACTTGCTTGCGCCTCGACGAACCGAAATTCCGGAGGCCCGAATCCGCCGATCGCTAGCGGTAGAAAGCGGCTATTCTTTGGACAAATTTGAGTGGGTCGAACTGACTGAGGACTCTCCGCAAACGCATGTGGCATGCGTTGCGCTGGGAGTTCCTGTTAGTCAGCCAACCACCGGAACCTTTTCTCGCTTTTGTTGCTGTCTTCTCAAGATGCTTGGGTGGAATGTGGAACCAGTTTTTGATTCTGAAGCGTTAACCGGGATCATAGGTCGATATGACAAACGGCGAATAGGATTTATGACTCTTGTTTCGCCTGTGTCTATAAATCTGAAGGACGAGGCTTCATTCTTCTCCTTTGCTAGAGTGATGAAGGGGATGGATGAGTTCTGCTGTATAACGAACTTTACTCCAACAGCTGCGGCAAAAGCAGTCGCGCTCAGCGCAGATATGCATATCTTTCATTACAGTCGGCTGGAGCAATGGCGGACTGGATTTGATCCGAATCAAAGAGGGCCTTACAGCCAACGAAAGTACCGGCCTGACGGCTAGGAGCACCGGGGCCGGGCGATCATTCCGCGGCTGTCGCCCTATCGTGCATTCCTACGACGTTGTCTGACTGGAAGCGCGCCAGCAGCTCGGCCTCGCATTGCCGGGCCGCCTGGATATTGCGGGCTTTGACATGGCCGAAGCCGCGGATCTTGTCGGGCAGGCTCGCGAGCTCGATCGCGGCCGCGTGGTTGGCGGGCGCGAGCCCGGCCAGGATCGCCTCGAGGAGATGCTCATAGTCGGCAATGAGCCGCCGCTCGGTGCGCCGCTCCTCCGACCAGCCGAACGGATCGAGCAGGCTGCCGCGCAAGAATTTGAGCTTGGCCAGCAGGCGGAAGGCGCCGAGCATCCAGCTGCCATAGGCGCGTTTCACGAGATGGCCTTCGGCGTCGCGGCGGGCGAGCAATGGCGGTGCCAGATTGAGCTCCAGCCGGAACGTGCCGGTGAACTGGTCGGCGACCGCGCGCGCGAAGCTGCCGTCGGTATAGAGCCGCGCCACCTCATACTCGTCCTTATAGGCGAGCAGCTTGAAGTAATTCTTTGCCACGGCGCGGGTGAGGGCGTCGCCGCCGAGCGCCTGCTCGCGCGCCCGCACCCGCGCGACGAGCGCGGCATAGCGGGCCGCATAGGCGCTGTCCTGATAATCGGTGAGGAAGGCGGTGCGGCGCTCGATGAGCTCGTCGAGGCTTTGCGACAAGCGTCGGTGCGCCGGCAGCTGTCCGCGCTCGGGCGAGGCGGCGCGCAGCACGACTGTCAGATCCTGCGCCGCGCGGCGGCCCCACAAGAAGGCCTGCTTGTTGAAGGCGACGGCCACGTCGTTGAGCTCGATCGCGCGCGCGATGGCGGCAATCGACACCGGCAGCAGACCTTTTTGCGCCGCATAGCCGAGCAGGAAGAGGTTGGCGCCGATGGCGTCGCCGAGCAGCTGGGTCGCAATGCCGGTCGCGTCGAGGAAATCGACGGCGTCGCTGCTCACCGCCTTGCCGATGGCGCGCGCGAGATCCTCGCCGGCGAAGGGCAGGTCGGGATCGTGCGTGAAGCCCGAGGTCATGAATTGGTGCGAATTGACGATGGCGCGCGTCACGCCCTGGCGCATCTTGGCTAGCGCATCGAAGCTCCCGGTGGTGACCAGATCGGCGCCGAGGACGAGGTCGGCCTCGCCGGCCGGGATGCGCACCGAATGGATCGCATCGGGCGATGCGGCGATGCGGATATGGCTGAAGACGGCGCCGTTCTTCTGCGCCAGGCCGGTCATGTCCAGCACCGAGCAGCCCTTGCCCTCGAGATGCGCCGCCATGCCGAGCAGGGCGCCGATGGTGACGACGCCGGTGCCGCCGACGCCCGTCACCAGGATGCCGCGCGGCCGCGCGAGAGCGGCGACCGACGGCTCGGGCAAGTCGGTCAAGCCTTCCGCGCCGGACGCCATCGGCTGCGGCCGGCGCAGCGCGCCGCCGACGACGGTGACGAAGCTCGGGCAGAAGCCTTTGACGCAGGAATAATCCTTGTTGCAGGAGGATTGATCGATGGCGCGCTTGCGGCCGAACTCGGTCTCGACCGGCACGATCGACACGCAGTTGGATTGCACGCCGCAATCGCCGCAGCCTTCGCAGACCAGCTCGTTGATCAGCACGCGGCGCGGCGGATCCTCCATCAGGCCGCGCTTGCGCCGGCGCCGCTTCTCGGCGGCGCAGGTCTGGTCATAGACGATGGCGGAGACGCCCGGCCGCTCGCGCATGTCGCGCTGGAGCCGATCGAGCTCGTCGCGATGCGCGATCGCCACGCCATGCCCGAACTGGCCCGCCGCATATTTGCCCGGATCGTCGCTGACCACCGTGATCGGCCGCACGCCCTCGGCGGCGATCTGGGCGACGATATCGGCCACCGTCAGCCCGCCATCGACCGGCTGGCCGCCGGTCATGGCGACGGCGTCGTTGAACAGGATCTTGTAGGTGGCATTGACCTGCGCCGCGACGGCGGCGCGGATGGCGAGCAGGCCCGAATGGAAGAAGGTGCCGTCGCCCATATTGACGAAGACGTGCTTCGTCCCGGTGAACGGCGCCTGGCCGATCCAGCTCGCCCCTTCGCCGCCCATCTGGGTGAAGGTCTCGGTGCGCCTGTCCATCCAGATCGCCATGTAATGGCAGCCGATGCCGGCGAGCGCCCGGCTGCCTTCCGGCACATGGGTCGAGGTATTGTGCGGGCAGCCCGAGCAGAAGGTCGGGACGCGGATCATCGCCGCCTGATTCTCGGCGAGCTGCGCCTCCTTCGCCTCGAGGAAGGCGAGCCGGTCCTCGATGTGCGGGCTCTTGTAGAAGCGGGCGATGCGCGCCGCGATCACCCGCGCGATGCGCGCCGGCGTCAGCTCGTCGTTGGAGGGCAGGATCCAGTTGCGCGCCTCGTCGAATTTGCCGATCACGCGCGGCCGCACATCCTCCCGCCAGTTGTATAGCTGCTCCTTCATCTGGTTCTCGATGACGGCGCGCTTCTCCTCGATGACCAGGATCTCCTCGAGCCCCTCGGCGAAATGGCGCACGCCCTCGCGCTCGAGCGGCCAGCTCATCGCCACCTTGTAGAGACGCAGGCCGATCTCGCGCGCGAGATCCTCGCCGATGCCGAGATCGTCGAGCGCCTGGCGCACATCGAGATAGGATTTGCCGGTCGTGATGATGCCGAAGCACGGCTTGGGACTGTCGATGACGATGCGGTCGAGCGCGTTGGCGCGGGCGAAGGCGAGGGCGGCATAGAGCTTGTATTTGTGCAGCCGGTATTCCTGCTGCAGCGGCGGATCGGGCCAGCGGATGTTGAGCCCGCCCTCCGGCAGCTCGAAATCGGTCGGCAGGATCGGCCGCGCACGATCGGGCGAGACCATCACCGAGGCCGAGCTGTCGACCGTCTCGGCGATCGTCTTCATCGCGATCCAGCAGCCGGAATAGCGGCTCATCGCCCAGCCATAGAGGCCGTAATCGAGGATCTCCTGGATGTTGGCGGGGTTGAGCACCGGAATGCTCGCATCCATGAAGGCGTATTCCGACTGGTGCGGCAGGGTCGAGCTTTTGCAGGCATGATCGTCGCCGGCCAGCGCCAGCACGCCGCCGAATTTCGCGCTGCCGGCGGCGTTGGCATGCTTCAGCGCATCGCCCGATCGGTCGACGCCGGGGCCCTTGCCGTACCAGATCGCGAAGACACCGTCATGCAGCGCACCCTCGAAGAGCCCCACCTGCTGACTGCCCCACACGGACGTCGCGGCGAGATCCTCGTTGACGCCCGGCTGGAAGCGGATCTGCGCGGGCTCGAGGAAGGGCTTCGCCTGCCACAGCGCCTTGTCGAAGCCGCCCAGCGGCGAGCCGCGATAGCCCGAGATGAAGCAGGCGGTGTCGAGGCCCGCCGCCTGGTCGCGCGCCCGCTGCAGCAAGGGCAGGCGCACCAGCGCCTGCACGCCGGTGAGGTACACCCGGCCGTCTCTCAGGGCGTATTTGTCGTCGAGCGAAACCGAGCGAAGCGCCGACATGGGTTGGTGCCTCCACGCACCTGCCATCCCAAGACATTAGGTGCGCGCCGCCGACGAGACAACGCCACTCCCCCTAAAGGCAGGAAACGCGCGGGATCGCCGAAGGTTGGGCAAGTTTGTTAGCCCTGGACGGGCGACCGGATCATCCTCTGTCCAACCGGGCTACTTCTCGCCATACAGCGCCTCGAGCTCCGCGCCATATTCCTCGCGGATCTTGTGGCGGCGGATCTTCATGGTCGGGGTCATCTGGCCGTTGTCAGTGGTGAAGGGCTCGCGGGCGACCGTGAAGGCGCGAATGCGCTCGAGCGGCGACTGGCCCTTGTTGACGCGATCGATGACACGGGCGAGCGCGCTGCGGAAGGTGCCGTCGATGCTCAGGCTCGCAAGATCCGCCGGCTGACCGTTGGCGTGGCAGAACTCGTGAACCAGGCTCTCGTCCGGCACGATGAGCGCCACGAGATAGGGCTTCTTGTCGCCGGACACCATGGCTTGCGCGATTTCCGGTTGCAAAGTGAGCAGACCCTCGACGCGGGCCGGCGAGACATTGTCGCCGCCCGACAGCACGATGATGTCGCGCTTCCTGTCGGTGATGCGGATATAGCCGTCCTCGTCGAGCAGGCCGATATCGCCGGTATGCAGCCAGCCGTCGCGCACCGTCGCCGCCGTGATCTCCGGATCGTGCCAATAGCCCTTCATGACCATGCCGCCGCGCACCAGGATCTCGCCATCCTCGGCGATGCGCACCTGGCAGCCCTCCATCGGCGGCCCGACCGTGTGCATCTTGATCCGATGCGGCGGGTTGACGCTCACGATGGGCCCGGATTCGGTCTGGCCGTAGCCCTGCAGCAGCCGCAATCCCAACGCCGTGAAGAACAGGCCGATATCGGGATTGAGCGCGGCCCCGCCCGAGACCAGCGCCTTCAAGCGGCCGCCGAAGCGCGCCCGCATCTTGTCGCGCACCGCCTTCTCCAGCACCCAGTCGAGCAGGCGGTCGAGCAGGCCGAGCGATGCCGGATCGTGATAGCGCTTCAAGCCGAGATCCAGCGCCTTGTCGAACAGGAAACGGCGAAGCCTGGAGGCGCGTTTCAGCGTCGCCATGACGCGCTGATGCAGCACCTCGTAGAGGCGCGGCACCGCGGTGCAGATGCTCGGATGGACCTCGGCCATGTTGGCCATCAGCTTGTCGGCGCTCTCGGCATAGTAGATCTCGGCGCCGATCGAGATCGGGAAATAGAGCCCGGCCGTGTGCTCATAGGCGTGGCTCAAGGGCAGGAAGGAAAGAAAGGTCTCGTGACCGAGACCGAGCGCCGTCAGCACCGTCCTGGTCGAGCGGCAGTTGGTCAGGATATTGCCATGGGTCAGCATCACGCCGCGCGGCGCACCGCCGGTGCCGGAGGTGTAGATGAGGCAGGCGGTATCGTCCTTTTGCAGCGCTTCGGCGCGGGCGGCGATCGGCGAGGGGCCGGATGCGGAGAGTGCCAGCGCATCCTCCCAGCAATGGATCTCGAGGCCCTGCGGCGGATGCGCCAGCCGCTCGATGCTGACGACGAAGGCGAGCTCGGCGCGCACCGCCGCGGGCAGCAGCTTGTCGGCCAGCGCCGCGGTCGAGACGATCGCCGCCTTGGCGCCCGAATTGGCCAGGATGTGGAAATGATCTTCGACCGTGTTGGTGGTGTAGGCCGGCACGACGATCGCGCCCGCCGCCAGGATGGCGAGATCGGCGATCGGCCATTCGGGACGGTTCTCGGAGACGATTGCCACCCGGTCGCCCGCCTGGATGCCATGCGCCGCGAGGAAGCGCGCCAGCCGGTCGACGGCGTCGCGCGCCGCGCGCCAGCTGGTGGGGTGCCAGGCGCCACCCTGCTTGGCCCACAGGAAGGCGATATCGGGTTCGAGATCCGCGGCGGCGCGGAACAGGGCCACCAGATTGCGCACCCCCTCGAGCTCGATCACGCCGGCCGCCCCCCGTTGTTATTTTCTGGCCCCCATTTGTGCCGCTCCCTCGCAAGATTTCAACAGCTTGGCAGCCCGTCGCCCGCGGCCTATATGCGGAAGGCATAGGGAGACCAAAATGAACGACGCAGCCAAGCCGGCGGCGGGCCTGGGCGCGCTGCCGGTCTGGGACCTCGGCGACCTCTATCCCAGCCGCGACGGGCCCGAGATCACGGCCGATATCGAGCGGGCGCGCGCCGAGGCCGGCCGCTTCGCCGCGCGCTATGAGGGCCAGCTCGCCGGGCTCGACGGGGCTGGGCTGGCCGAGGCGCTGGCGGCCTACGAGGCGCTCGACGAGCGGCTGAGCCGGCTCATGAGCTACGCCTCGCTGGTCTATGCCGGCGATATGAGCGATGCCGCGATCGCGCGCTTCTACCAGACCATGCAGGAGACGGTCACCGACATCTCGGCGCTGACGCTGTTCTTCACCCTCGAGCTCAACCGCATCGAGGAGGCGGTGATCGAGCGCCAGCTCGGCCATTCGGCGATGGCGCATTGGGCGCCCTGGGTGCGCGACGCGCGCGCCTTCCGGCCGCACCAGCTGGGCGACCAGGAGGAGAAGCTGCTGCATGAGAAGCAGGTGACGGGACGGGCCGCCTGGAACCGGCTGTTCGACGAGACCATGGCCGAGCTGCGCATCCCGGTGGCCGGCAAGGATCTCACCTCGGCCGAGGCGCTGCATCTGCTGAGCGAGCCCCATGCGGCGCTGCGCAAGGAGGCGGCGCATTCCTTCGGGCAGGTGATGCGCGACAATGTGCGGCTGTTCGGGCTGCTCACCAATACTTTGGTCAAGGACAAGGAGATCGAGGATCGCTGGCGCAAATTCCCGCGACCGGTCTCGGCGCGCAATCTCGCCAACCGGCTCGAGGACGAGGTGGTCGAGGCGCTGGTCGCCGCGGTCGAATCCTCCTATCCCAAGCTCGCCCATCGTTATTACCGGCTGAAGGCGCGCTGGTTCGGCGGCGAGCAGCTCGATTACTGGGACCGCAACGCGCCGCTGCCGGACGCGCCGGACCGTGCCGTGTCATGGGACGAGGCGCGCGACACGGTGCTCTCGGCCTACGGCAAATTCTCCGGCGAGATGGCGGCGATCGGCGAGACGTTCTTCGCCCGTCGCTGGATCGATGCGCCGGTGCGGCCTGGCAAATCGCCGGGTGCCTTCGCCCATCCGACCGTGCCGAGCGTCCACCCCTATCTGCTGCTCAACTACCAGGGCAAGCTGCGTGACGTCATGACCCTGGCGCACGAGCTCGGGCATGGCGTGCATCAGCTGCTCGCCGGCGGCACGCAAGGCCATCTCCTCGCCGATACGCCGCTCACCCTGGCCGAGACCGCCTCGGTGTTCGGCGAGATGCTGACCTTCCAGGACCTCATCCGCGGCGAAAGCGATGCCGCGCGCCGGCGCGTGCTCATCGCCAGCAAGGTCGAGGACATGCTCAACACGGTGGTGCGCCAGATCGCCTTCCACACCTTCGAGACGCGGCTGCACGACGAGCGGCGCAAGGGCGAGCTGGCAGCCGAGCAGATCGGCGAGATCTGGCTGGCCAGCCAGCGCGAGAGCCTCGGACCGGCGCTCCGCTTCGACGCGCTCTACACGCACTACTGGGCCTATATCCCGCATTTCGTGCACTCGCCCTTCTATGTCTACGCCTATGCCTTCGGCGATTGCCTGGTGAACTCGCTCTATGCCGTCTATCAGGATGCCGAACGCGGCTTCGCCGAGAAATATCTCGAGATGCTGAAGGCGGGTGGCTCGAAGCGGCATCGCGAGCTGCTGGCGCCCTTCGGGCTCGACGCGTCGGATCCTGCCTTCTGGAGCAAGGGACTCGGCCTCATCTCCGATCTCATCGACCAGCTCGAGCGCTCCTGATGCGGTCAGGGCGATGAGCGACGAGGAGAACAGTCTCGCCGGCCGCGCGCGGCGCTACGCCCAGGTGACCGGTGCGATGGGCGGCCTCGCCGCGCGCCTCGCCGGCCAGCGCTATCTCGGCATCGGCATCGATCGCGACCGTCATGCGGCGGAGCTGAAAGCGGCGCTCGGCGGGCTCAAAGGTCCGCTCATGAAGGTGGCCCAGCTGCTCGCCACGATCCCCGGGGCCCTGCCCGAGGCCTATGCCGAGGAGCTCAGGCAGCTGCAGGCCAACGCGCCGGCGATGGGCTGGCCTTTCGTGCGCCGCCGCATGGCCGCCGAGCTGGGGCCCGATTGGGAGCGCAAATTCGCGCATTTCGAGCATGCCGCCGCGGCCGCCGCCTCGCTCGGCCAGGTGCATCGCGCGACCGGCCTCGACGGGCGGCCCTTCGCCGTGAAGCTGCAATATTCCGACATGGGCTCGGCGGTCGAGGCCGATCTCAACCAGCTGAAGCTGGTGTTCCGCGTCTATGAGCGCTATGAGCGCGCGATCTCGACCGAGGAGATCCATGCCGAGATCGCGGCCAGGCTGCGCGAGGAGCTGGATTACGCGCTCGAGGCGCGCCACATGCGGCTCTATTCCGCCATGCTGGCCGGTGAAGCGCATGTGCATGTGCCGGAGCCGGTCGCGCCGCTCTCGACCCGCCGGCTCATCACCATGAGCTGGCTGGAAGGCGAGAAGATTCTCGATCTCGCCGCCGCACCGCAAGAGCGCCGCAACCATATCGCGGTCAACATGTTCCGCGCCTGGTACGTGCCCTTCTATTATTACGGCGCCATCCATGGCGATCCGCATCTCGGCAATTATTCCGTGCGCGCGGACGACGATATAAATCTGCTCGATTTCGGCTGCGTTCGTCTGTTCCGCCCGTCCTTCGTCGCCGGCGTCATCGACCTCTACCATGCGCTCGAGCGCGACGACGAGGCGCTCGCGGCCAAGGCCTATGGCAGCTGGGGCTTCGGCGTCCTCACGCCGGAGCTGATGGCGGTGCTGAACCGCTGGGCGGCCTATGTCTATGCGCCGCTGCTCGACGATCGCGCCCGCCGCATCCAGGAGGCGAAGCAAGGGGCGCTGGGCCATGAGGTGGCGCGCGGCGTCCATGGCGAGCTGAAGCGCCTCGGCGGCGTGCGCGTGCCGCGCGAGTTCGTCTTCATGGATCGCGCCGCGATCGGCCTCGGCTCGGTATTCACCCACCTCAAGGCCGAGGTGAACTGGCACCGGCTGTTCCAGGAGCTCATCGCCGACTTCTCGGAAGAGGCGTTGGCGGCGCGGCAGAAGAAGGCGCTGGAAAGCGTCGGGCTGCTGCCTCCGGCTTAGAGCTAAATATTGCGGCCTTCGAGCTCGTCGATCTTGCGCTTCACGCGCCGCGAGTGCGGGTTGATCTCCAGCGCCTTCTTCAGCACCCTGACCGCCGCGTCCTTGTTGCCGATCGATTCGTAGATCTGCGCCAGGCCGGACAGCGCGCCGAAATGACGCGGCTCGAGGGCGAGGGTGCGCTGGATGTCGGCGACCGAATCGTCGTAGCGGCCCATCTGAAAATAGAGCGTGGCGCGCTGGTTGAAGCCTTCGGCGAAGGCGGGGGCGCGCTCGATGACGAGATTGAAGGCGCTGAGCGCCGAGGTGTAGTCGCCATGCTGGAGCGCGGTCTCGCCGGCATCGAACAGGCGCGAGGTGGTGCGGTCGGGTGCCTGGCCCCACAGGCCCCAGATGCGGCGCACGATCTGCGTCGCCTCCTCGTCGGAGTCGGTGGTCTTCAGCCGCTCGAAGAGAGGGTCGAGCCGACCGTCATTCTGGTCGGCACGGGCGCCGCCGGCGAGGAGCAGGGCAGCGCTGACTGCAAGCAAGATGCAGCGTCGCATGGCGAATCATGCCATTTTTGGGACGAATTGCCAAGCCTTTGCTGGATTGTCGCCCCCGCCGCCGCCGGGAAACCATTGGCTTTGCTTCGGGAGTCGGCTATTGCACGGCCATCCGCGAAGCAAGCGAGTCGTCGGTAGCCCATGGATCTGTCGGTGGTCGTGCCGGTGCTGAACGAGGCCGAGAACATTCCCGGCCTCGTCGGCGAGATCCGCGCCGCGCTCGACGGCAAGCTCGATTACGAGATCGTCTATGTCGATGACGGCTCGACCGACGATTCGGTCGCCGTGCTGCGCCGCCTCGCCGCCGCGAGCCCGATGCTGCGGCTGGTCCGCCATGGCGCGCGCAGCGGCCAGTCGGCGGCGATCCGCACCGGCGTCAAGGCGGCGCGCGGGCCTTGGATCGCGACGCTCGACGGCGATGGGCAGAACGACCCGGCCGACATTCCCCTGCTGTGGGCGGCGCGTGACGCGACCGGGGCCGATGCGCTGCTGCTGGTCGCCGGGCAGCGGCAGAAGCGCCGCGACAGCTGGTCCAAGCGCTGGGCCTCGCGCATCGCCAACCGAGTGCGCGCCTTCCTGCTCGACGACCAGACGCCGGACACCGGCTGCGGCCTCAAGCTCTTCCCGCGCGCGCTCTTCCTCGAGCTGCCCTATTTCGACCATATGCACCGTTTCCTTGGTGCGCTGGTGATCCGTGCCGGCGGGCGCGTGCGCTCGGTGCCGGTCAATCACCGGCCGCGCCTGCGCGGCGCCTCGAAATACGGCGTGCTCGACCGGCTGTGGGTCGGCATCAGCGATCTCGCCGGCGTGATGTGGCTGAAGCGTCGCTCGCAGCGGCCGACGGTCGAGGAGGGATAGCGCGCGATGGCCGCGCCGGGCGCCGCATCGCGCAAACCGCCGCCGCGGTCGTCGACGGGCTTTTTCGGCGCCGACGAGGCCTATGGTTTCGGCCTCCTGTTCAGCATCGTGCTGGTGGCGACGGCGCTGCGCGTGCTGGTGCTGTCCGGCAATGACTATCCGCTCTATGGCGACGAGGCGCAGTATTGGGCCTGGTCGCGCCATCTCGACTGGGGCTACTACTCGAAGCCGCCCCTCATCGCCTGGCTGATCCGGCTCGGCACGCTGTGGCTCGGCGACAGCGAGTTCGGCGTGCGCGCGCTGTCGCCCTTCCTGCATGGCGGCACGGCGCTGCTGCTCTATCTCATCGGGCGGCGGCTCTACGATGCGCGGATCGGATTCTGGTCGGCCCTCGTCTATGCCAGCCTGCCGGCGGTCAGCCTTTCCTCGCTCTTGATGTCGACCGACGTGCCGCTGCTGTTCTTCTGGGCGCTCGGCCTTTATTGCTATCTGCGCGCCAACGAGGCGGTCGGCGCCCGGCGCTGGTGGGTCGGCGTCGGGCTCGCCATCGGTCTCGGCACGCTCAGCAAATATTCCATGGCGCTGTTCGTGCCTTCGATGCTGCTGCATCTCTGGGTCGCGCGCCGCGACCTGCTGCGGACGGCGCCGCCCTGGCTCGCCATCGCGCTCGGCTTCGTGCTCATCCTGCCGAACATCGTCTGGAACGCCGCCAACGGCTTCGTGAGCTACCTCCACACCGCCGACAATGCCAACCTGCATGGCAGCCTGCTGCACCCGGGCAAGCTGCTCGAATTCCTCGGCGCCCAGCTCGGCGTGTTCGGACCGGCGCTGTTCCTGATCCTGCTGGGCTTGCTGCTTTTACGCTTCCGCGGGCTGCTGCGCGACCAAAAACGCTGGCTGCTCACCGCCTTCATCCTGCCGCAGCTCGCGCTGGCCCTCGCCATCGCCTTCATGAGCCGCGCCAACGCCAATTGGGCGGCGCCGATCTATGTCTCGGGCACGGTGCTGGTGACCGGCTGGGCCTTTGCCGAGGGCGCGGCCGCGCGCTGGCGGCGCGGGCTGCTGATCGGCTCGGTCGTGTTTCACGCGCTCATCGGCGGCGGCATCTATGCCTTCCACGACATCGCGCATGCCATGGGCATCGAGCTCACCGCCAAGACCGATCCCTTCCGCCGTCTGATGGGCGGCCGCAAGCTCGGGCGGGCGGTGCAGGCGATCCTCGAGCAGCAGCCGGCGCCGGTGCTGATGAGCGACGACCGCATGCTGCATGCCGAGCTGCTCTACTACCTGCCGGGGCATCCGCCGGCCGTCGAATGGAGCGAGGACGGCAAGGTGCATGACGAGTTCCAGCTCGAGGCCGATGCCCGCCAGTTCCGCGATGTCCCGATCCTGCTGGTCAGCCGCGACGAGCATCCGGCGGCGCTGGCCCATTACGCCGAGGCCGAGCCGGTGAGCGTGATCACGATCCCGGTCTATCCCGACCTCACCCTGCGCTATCACCTCTTCCGGCTGCGCGGCCTCAAACAGTAGGCTTCCGGCCTGCCCGGACATTGGGCAGATGCCTCGATATATGGCGCGTTTGGATGGTATTGCCCATATATCTATGGTAAATTCCCACCGATAGACCGGTGGCCCAGCCCGGCTCTCGTCGGCGCCGGCCATCGGCCAAAGGAGCCCCTTAGCGGGCCAGGCGGGGAGGTCTGCCATGTTCAACCAAATACTCGATCCCCTGAACAATGTGACCCTGACGGGGCTCGTGGCGCTCATTCCGGTCGTCGTGCTGCTGCTGATGCTGGCGGTCTGGCGGATCTCCGCCTGGATCGCGGTGCTGGTCGGCTCGGTGATCACCTATCTCATCGCGATCGCCATCTGGCAGATGCCGGCCGGCACCGGCTTGCAGGCCTATGTCTACGGCTCGCTGACCGGCATCTGGAACGTCGACTGGATCACCTTCTGGGGCGTCATGCTGTTCAACACCATGATGGTGACCGGCGTGTTCGAGCGCTTCCGGCAATGGCTGATCTCGATCGGCACCGAGGATGTCCGCGTCCAGACCATGCTGTTCGCCTGGGCCTTCGGCGCGCTGCTCGAGGGGCTGGTCGGCTTCGGCTATCCCTGGGCGGTCGTCGCGCCGATCCTGATCTATCTCGGCATCCCCGATCTCGATGCGCTGCGCGTCTCGGCGCTCGCCAACAACGCGCCCGTCTCCTACGGCGCGCTCGGCGCGCCGATCATCGGCCTCGCGGCGGTGACCCAGCTGCCGCTGCTGCAGCTCTCGGGCGCGGTCGGCTCGATCGTCGCCGTCCTGGCGCTGCTGCCGCCCTGGGTGCTGATCTATCTCGTGGCCGGCAAGCGCGGTCTCGCCGACGGCTGGCCCCTGGCGGTGGTCGGCTCGCTCGGCTACATCGCCGGGCAATGGCCCGTCGCCTACTATCTCGGGCCTTATCTGCCGGATGTCTCGGGCGCCATCGTCTGCTTCGTCTGCCTCTTCCTGCTGCTCAAAGTGTGGCGGCCGAAGGAGGTGCTCGGCTTCGGCGGCGTGCCGCGCGCGCGCAGCAGCCAGGCCGTCGCGCATGGGCTCAGCGGCGGCGAGCTCGCTTTGGCCTGGGCGCCCTACATCATCCTGATCGCGGTCGTGGTGGCCTGGACCGGTCCGTGGTCGCCGCTGCCCGGCATCTCCTGGTTCCGCGAGCAGGTCCAGGCGGTATCGAGCATCGCCAAGCCGGACGGCACCCACGCCACCATCTCGGCGGTGTTCAATTTCGCGCCCTTCGTCGGCGGCAGCGCCATCATGGTGGCCTGGGCCATCTCGGCGGTCGTGCTCGGTTTGAAGCCGAGCCAGCTCGGCGAGGTGTTCGGCAAGACCATGCATCAGATGTGGGGCGCCTTCCTGGTCGGCGTCTTCATCTTCGGCCTCGCCTATGTGTTCAACTTCTCGGGCATGGCCGCATCGCTCGCCAACGCCTTCAAGCAGTTCGGCGTGTTCTACATCGTGCTGGCGCCGGTGCTGGGCTGGATCGGCGTGGCGCTCTCGGGCAGCAATACCTCGACCAACGCCATGTTCGGCCAGTTCCAGGTGCTGGTCGGCCAGGCGCTCGGCTTCCCGACCATGCTGCTGCCTTCGCTCAACTCGGTCGGTGCCGAGATCGGCAAGCCGGTGGCGCCGCAGACCGCCTCGGTCGGCGTCTCCACCAGCCGCTTCGTGCGCAACGAAGGCGAGGTCATCCGCTACAATATGGGCTGGACCTTCATCCTGCTCG